>Ga0101944_10000081_pt1 | contig 309873 bp, 279 predicted proteins | sample DewCreD2012metaG_FD_75245 | JGI IMG/M metagenome (GOLD analysis project Ga0101944, IMG submission 75245) | Hot spring sediment bacterial and archeal communities from British Columbia, Canada, to study Microbial Dark Matter (Phase II) - Dewar... ... | reverse complement strand
ATAGGAGGTGTTTTTGAATTAACAACGAGAATATCTGAAAGATAAAGCGCAAGGCTATTCAAAGATGGGGATTTGATTGGATAGTGACGAGGGTGAGGGTTCTTTACTGCAAAGTAAAGTTAACCGGATTAAAAACAACCGGGAAAATCGAAAGGTCAGCGGAAGCCCTCCGGGAATATTCCCGAATCTTTCACCGAATTGGAACCAGCGTTAGTCGGTAATGTGTTGACGCGTGGGTTTCTTTTATTTCCTTCTTATTCAACAGGAATATATATTCATTCATGTATGGAGATAAGAAAATATGTGTGGAATCGTTGGGTATATTGGATATAAAGATGCGACACCGATTATTCTTAATGGTTTAAGGAGATTAGAATATCGTGGATATGACTCGGCGGGGTTGGCGATAATTCAAAATGGAAAATTGGAGATTCGACGAACATCTGGTAAATTGCAAAATTTATCCGGCTTAATTGATCAGTATCCGGTGTCTGGCAACATTGGAATCGGGCATACGCGTTGGGCAACACACGGAGTTCCAAGCGTAAAAAATGCTCATCCTCATATAGGAAGTTCGGGAAGGTTTGTTGTCGTTCATAATGGGATAGTTGAAAACTTTTTAGAGCTTCGGGATGAATTAATATCTGAAGGCGTATTGTTTAATTCGGATACTGATACTGAGACGATAGTTCACCTGGTGGAAAAATATTTTGCCATAGAACAAGACCTGGAAAAAGCCGTGATTAAAGCGATTCGACTGATCAATGGGGCACATGGAATTGTTGTAATGTCCTCCTTGGAGCCAGAAAAAATTATTGCAGCAAGGATAGGGAATGCTGGTGGAGTTGTAATTGGTATTGGAGAAAAAGAAAATTTTGTCGCTTCGGATATGCCAGCAATCCTGGAACACACCCGACGAGTGGTGTTTTTGGAATCTGGTCAAATTGGTGTCGTAAGCGCAGAGCAGGCGATAATCAAAGATTTAAATGGGCAAAAGGTTGACGCCCCATTAATTACAGTCGCCTGGGATCCAATCTCTGCAGAAAAAGGCGAGTATCGACACTTTATGCAAAAGGAAATTCACGAACAGGTCAGGTCGTTGACAGATACTTTAGCCGGAAGGGTTGAATTTAGTGAAGGAAAAGTAAATCTGCCGCAACTATGCCTTAATCCAGAGCTGGCTAGAAATATTAATAAAATATTCATTACAGCCTGTGGAACCGCAGCACATGCCGGGATGGTTGGAAAAATATTAATTGAAAGAATTGCGAAAGTGCCAGTTGAATTAGATATTGCCTCAGAATTTCGTTATCGTGATCCCCTTGTTGGTAAAAATGACATTGTATTGGCAATCAGCCAATCGGGTGAGACTGCTGATACATTGGCAGCTATGGAAGAGGGGCGTTTGAAAGGCGCAAGGTTGTGGTCAATTGTGAATGCGATCGGATCTCAAGCCATGAGAATTGCAGATGGGTATATCTCCATGCAGACAGGTCCTGAGATTGGTGTGGCATCAACGAAAGCTTTCACCGCTCCATTATTGGATTTGTACCTTCTTGCGGTTTTGCTGGGTGATTATCGAGGGGTTCTATCAAATGCGGATCGGAAAAAATTAGTGAGTGATCTTGCGCTGATTCCAGATCTGGTGGGTAAGTGTTTGGACCGGGAAGATGAAGTCCGCCAGGTTGCAGAGAAGCTTAAAGATAGCCGCGATATGCTATATCTTGGCAGAGGGATCAATATGCCCATAGCGTATGAAGGTGCGCTGAAATTAAAGGAGATTTCGTATATCCATGCCGAAGCTTATCCTGCCGGCGAAATGAAACACGGTCCAATAGCGCTCATTGATCGCCAGATGCCTGTGGTTATCCTGGCGCCTAAAGACCCCTGGTATGAAAAGATGATCAGTCAACTGGAGCAGGTGAAAGCTAGAGGTGGTATTGTGGCAGTTGTGGCGACTATGGGTGATGATCGAGTCCCAGCACTGGCAGATCATGTTTTTTGGGTGCCTCCAGTTCCCTGGATGCTGAGCCCAGTGGTTACAGTAATTCCGTTACAGCTGTTTGCGTATCATATTGCGTCGTTACGTGGTTTAGATGTTGACCAACCACGTAATCTGGCTAAGTCTGTAACGGTTGAATAAAAATTCAGGGAGCATCAAGGCTGGTTAGGAAATAAAGGTTTGGAAGATACAAGTTGAGCTGATTGCTTTATTTGGGTCTATTTTTCGTAATTGTTGTGCAGGAAGGTTTAATGATTGTTGGATAAGTAATTTATCCATTACGCACAATTCTGGATGATGATTGATTATTTCAAGATATGGACAGCGCGAAAAGATAATGCGTGGTCCGTCCTTTCGGGTTTCCCATTTGGGTTCATATTGGTAGGATGTAAAAAACTTTAACAAGGGTTTGATATTTCTGGTATTGTATGTCTGAAGGTTTTCAGATGATAAGATGAACCGGGTGAATTTTTCCATAAATACACCCGTGTCTGATTCGTTTTTTGTCGCAGTTAAAAAATTTAGCAACCAATCCAATAATCCGGTTATGTTGTTTGGGAGCTCGTGGCTTGCCAGTTGAAAATAATGGCTGGGACGACCTTTACCTTGAGGTGATGTCGTTATTGTCGTTTGTATAACATCTTGTGAAACTGTTAATTTTTTCAGATGAAAACGGATTGCTGGTCGGCTAATTCCAATGACCTCGCTGAGCTCAGGAATGGTTGCTAACCGGTTTTGCCTGAGATAATTTAATATCTGTTCTCGCGCAGATACCTGTTTCATGTTAAGATATTATACTCTTAATTGAATTAAGTAAATAATTATTTATTTAAATACTGCTTGACACTAAGGTAAGCCATGCTAGAATAGAATATGTTATATGGTCAATAAGGTGAGAATAAATTGAGGAATAAAAAATGGCAGATAAAGATTTAAACCAAGCCGGTTATGTAATACCACCTGAAATGCAATCGCAAGTAGCTATTACCACACTTGATAAAGTATATAACTGGAGCAGGAGAAACTCAGTCTGGCCGATGATGTTTGGTTTAGCATGTTGTGCAATTGAGATGATATGTGCACAAGCCAGCCGATTTGATCTTTCGCGATTTGGTATGGAAGTGATGCGCCCCAGTCCACGTCAGGCTGATGTCATGATTGTTTCTGGTACTGTAACAAAAAAAATGGTTCCTCAGATAGTCAGGCTTTTCAATCAAATGCCAGAACCGAAGTATGTTATCGCGATGGGGGCTTGTGCAAGCGGAGGCGGACCATTTAAGGAGGGATATAATGTCGTTTCTGGAATCGACCGGTATATTCCTGTTGATGTGTATATTCCTGGTTGCCCACCAACTCCGCAAGCTTTGCTTTACGGATTAATTTCGTTGCAGAAGAAAATTGACACAGAGAATCTTAAAACGTCTCCCTGGTATTCAAAGAAAAAGTCCGAACCAATCCCGGTTCCAATCCTTGGACCTGATTTGATGACACCGGCTAAATACCATGTTATCAAGCAAAACACTCTGAATAGTCAACAAGTTGACTCGTCTCCAGACGCAGTAATATCCGGGGGTATATAAACGTTTTGTTGAACCGGGAGGAATGATGGCTGAACTTATTGAATCCATAAAAAATATCGAAGCGAGTAAAAAAACCATTTTTGTTGATTTATATCCCGAATGGCTTGAATTGGATACGCGCCAGGGTTACGAAGGGTATATAGTTAAACCTGAACATTTGACTGAATTTGCTAAAACGCTTCGCGACCAGCATGGTTACGATTTGTTAACTTCGGTAACTGGTGTAGATTATCTTCCAGAAGGGAAAATGGAAGTTGTTTATCATGTGTACAAGACAATTGGTGGGCCGATTTTGACATTCAAATGTCAGGTGCCAAGAGATAAGCCCGAATTGCCCACTTTGGTTCATGTATATCCAGGTGCAGAATTTCAAGAAAGAGAAGCCTGGGATTTGTTGGGTATCAAGTTTATTAATCATCCTGATTTACGCCGGATATTAATGTGGGAAGGATTTGAAGGTCATCCATTACGAAAAGATTGGAAAGAGCCATATTTCGAGGAGGAATTTAAACCATTTAAAAATCGATGGCCTGAAGGAAAGGTTTACCGGATTGAAGATAAAAATCCATATGGGGACAATGTGAATTACCCTGCTGGTTTTGATCCTGATAAGTGGGTATTTGAGGGAGATGAATTGTTATATAAAGCGCTTGAACGCATCATAAAACCCACTGGTTCAGAACTAAAAACCGATCATATTATTATAAATCTAGGACCTCAACATCCTTCAACTCACGGTGTTTTCCGCATGGTGGCTGCGATAGAAGGTGAGCAAATAATTGCAATAAAACCAGCAATGGGTTATTTACATCGTAATCATGAAAAAATTGGTGAAAGAAACACATTTTTACAAAACATACCATTTACAGACCGCTTAGATTATGTTTCATCGATGAGTAATAATTTTGGATATGTTCTGGCGGTTGAGAAACTCATGGGTATAAGACCCCCAGAACGTGCTGAATATATTCGTGTGATGATGGCTGAATTTACGAGGGTCATAAGTCACTTAATCTCGATTGGTTTTTTACTTAATGATCTTGGAGCATTTTTCACACCGGTATTATATGCGCTTGAAGAGCGTGAATTAATACTTGACATTTTCGAGGCAGTTTCTGGCTCTCGGATGATGTGTAATTATTACCGATTTGGTGGGGTTGCGAGAGATTTGCCGGAGGGTGTCCTACAGAAAGCCAGAGACCTGGTTTTCAACAGACTTCCTCGGAAAGTGGATGAACTCGATAAATACTTAACTGAGAATGAGATCATAAAAACTCGTTGTCTTGGGCAAGGAGTAATCACCGCCGAACGCGCTATAGCCCTTTCAGCAACTGGTCCAATTCTGCGAGGAAGCGGTGTGCCATACGATATTCGAAGAGCTGATCCATACAGCATTTACGACCAGTTAGACTTTGATGTTGTTTCATATGAGCATGGCGATATTTACGATCGATATTTGGTTCGGCTCGAAGAAATACGACAAAGCATAAAGATATTAAAACAAGTGATTGACCGGATACCTGAAGGTCCAATTTTGGCAGGAAAACCATCCTATCAAATACGAGTACCCCCCGGTGAATCTTATGGGCGGGTAGAGGGTCCAAAAGGAGAATTAGGATATTACATCGTATCGAATGGTAAACCCAATCCATGGCGCTACCATGTTCGTGCACCATCCTTTATCAATTTGCATACCCTGGACGAAATGTGTAAAGGGCAAAAAATTGCGGATGTTGTTGTGATTCTCGGTTCAATTGACATTGTCTTGGGCGAAGTTGATCGGTAATAGGAAACCTTTGTAGGAGGCGCGATCATGAATGGGTTGGAGATCATTAAAGGTCTTGGAGTTACATTCAGGCACTTGGTTAATACGTATATTCAAGATATTAAAAGCGGAAAAAAAAGATATTATACTCCTGAGGGGATAAAGGAACGATCAAGTTTTCAAACCGAAGGTATCTTCACGATACAATACCCAGAAGAGAAATTACCGGTTCCGGAAGAATTTCGGTACATTCCTTTTTTAGTGTATGAAGAAAAGGAAGATGGCTCAAGGCACATTCGTTGTACGTCTTGTGGCATTTGTGCGAAAGTTTGCCCCCCCCAATGTATCTGGATTATCCGAAAAACTGATCCTAATACTGGAAGACCTGTTCCTCAGCCAACTGAATTCTTCATTGATGTGGATATTTGCATGAATTGTGGATTTTGTGCGGAGTATTGTCCGTTTGATGCCATCAAGATGGATCATGATTATGAGATTTCATCCTACGATCGTCATGCAGACAATATTTACAACATCCAAAAATTATTAAAACCTCTTTCCTATTATGCGAAAATTCGACCAACGAATTTTCAGGAAGAAGAACAATTAAGAAAGGCTGAGGCGGAGGCTAAAGCCCAGAAGAAAGCTTAACAGGTGTAAAATTATTGGTAAGGATAAATGTACAATCCAGATACTGAAATACTATTTCCTGAACGAGTGATACCGGTTTTACGGTCGCTGAGAACCAAAGAATGGGAATCCCTGATTGACGCTGTATGTGATACAAATCGTAATGGGATAGACCGATCTGCTTTTGTATTAATGATGGTACGCTTATGTGGTTGCACTGGATGCAATGCAGATAGCTTTCGTGCTATGAGAGGTTGCACACAATGCGCTCGTCAAGCAGTTCGAAGATTTAGGGGTAGTGACGCTGAAATGCTTCAGTTATATCAGCAATCTAAATCAGATGTTCTTAATTATACTTCGAAACGATCAGCAGAATCGGATTGAATAGAAGTAATATTTCTTATTAAAGGTGAAACATGAAACATCAGATCGTTACAACTGATGCAGTTCTATCTGCGCTAAGGAATGTGCAAGAGCCAGAATTGCATAAAGATTTAGTTAGCTTAAATATGGTCAAAGATATCCGTGTTGATGGTGGAAATATCCAATTTACCATTGTTTTAACCACTCCAGCCTGTCCATTAAAGCATCAGATAGAAAGTGAAGCAAAAGCTGCAGTTTTATCAATTCCTGGCGTTTCAACTGTCAACGTGAATTTCGATGCTAATGTTCGTAATGATGGTAAGCAGCGTGAACTTATGAGGTTACCAGTTAAAAATGTAATTGCAATTGCATCTGGAAAAGGTGGAGTTGGAAAAAGCACCATAGCCACAAACCTGGCAGTGTCTTTATCGAAAAGTGGCGCGGCGGTTGGGTTGCTTGATGCGGATATTTATGGTCCTAATATTCCAACGATGATGGGTGTAACTGGTTTACCTGCTCAATCTGGAGAAAAATTTATTCCTCCAGAAGTATACGGTGTTCGGATTATGTCGATTGGATTTCTTGTAAAGCCAGGACAACCTCTGATCTGGCGTGGACCAATGTTGCACTCTGCAATTAAACAATTTCTTAGCGACGTTGAATGGGGTGAATTAGATTATCTGGTTGTGGATTTACCACCGGGAACGGGGGATGTGTCGTTAAGTCTGGCTCAGTCTATTGCAATTAGCGGGGCTGTTATTGTGACCTTACCTCAAGCAGTCTCTCTTGAGGATGCAGCGAGAGGTATTGAGATGTTTAAAACTTTGAATGTTCCTGTGGTAGGGGTAATTGAAAATATGAGCTATTTAGAATTACCAGATGGTACACGGGTGGATGTATTTGGTAGTGGCGGAGGACAAAAATTAGCAGCCCGCTACGAGGTGCCGTTGATTGCATCCATTCCGATGGATCCGGATGTCCGAATTGGAGGAGATACGGGAGAGCCAATTGTATTACGAAAACCCGATTCTGCTGCTTCGAAGGGAATTCAAAAAGCTGCAGGGCAAATAGCAGCCGCTCTAAGCTTGCAGGCTATTTCTGTCATTAGCTAAAAGGTTGAGAGATGTCTTCACATATAGTTGGTGTACGATTTAACAAGGTTGGTAAAATTTACCACTTTGATGCTTCAGCTATTCCGGAACTAAGGGTAGGTGATCAAGTCATAGTTGAAACTAGCCGGGGATGTCAGTTGGGAGAAGTGGCTGTGATTGTCTCCGAGACAGGTCAAATTGAAAACTTAAAACCGGTCAGCAGAAAAGCTACACCTCGAGATCTTGTTTTGAGATTATCCTGGCAGCAAAGGGAGCAGGAAGTTGTTGACACATGCAAAGCCAGGATAAAAGAGCTCCATTTGCATGGGATAAAAATAGTTTCAGCAGAATATAGTTTTGATGGTTTGAGATTAACAGTCTTGTTTAGCTCAGAATCCGAAGATAAGGTTGAGTTAAAATCTTTACGCCAAGATATGCAGAAGCATTACGCTCCCGCTCAGGTTGAAATCAGGCAAATTGGACCGCGTGATGTTGCCAAATATTTAGGTGGTATGGGGGCATGTGGCTTAGAAGCTCGCTGTTGCAGCAAATTTTTGACCGATTTTAGCTCCATTTCGATCCGAATGGCAAAAGATCAAGGAATATCTTTGACTCCATCAGAGATTACAGGGATGTGTGGGAGACTGAGATGTTGCTTGATTTATGAATATCCTCAGTATGTCGAGTGGATACAACAACTGCCCAAACGGAACAAAATCGTGAGAACGCCTCAAGGAGATGGTAAGGTTGTTGATATCCAGCCACTTCGTCAAGTGGTATTGGTTGATATACCAGAGCATGGAGTGAGGGAATATAAAAATTCTGATATCATCCTTTTGAATGAAAGTGGTCAGCCAATGGTGCCTGCTCAGGCGCCATTACCCTGCGCTGCTTGTCCCGAAGGAAGTAAAACAAACAAGGGAGTCAAATCGTCGAGCGATGCAAAGCACAAATCCTGAGGGGTGGGATAAACCTCAAAAAATCTTGATAATTCTTGCTCATCCAGACGATCCAGAGTTTTTTTGTGGCGCATCAATTGCCAGATGGACAAATTTTGGACATGAAATAATTTATTGCTTATTAACCAGGGGAGATAAGGGTGCAAGAGACGATTCCATTAGCCCATTCGAACTTGGATTGCGCCGGGAGAGAGAACAGGTTGCAGCGGGAAAGGTTATTGGGGTAAACAGGGTTCGATTTTTAACTTTTACCGATGGACAGCTGCAATCAGATCCGCAGACACGTAAGGCTGTTGTCCGTGTAATTCGACAGGAAAAACCGACGATAGTTTTATCAAGCGATCCTTTAAATATGTTTCCTAGCGATGTAAATATTAACCACCCGGATCATCGAGCGGCTGGTCAGATTGTGGTTGATTCAATTTTTCCTGCCAGTGGGAATCCTTTATTTTTTCCTGATTTAATCCAGGAAGGTCTACATCCCCATTCAGTCCGTGAAGTGTGGTTTTCCTTAACGTCTCAGGCTAACATCTGCATTGATGTTACAGAGTATTGGGAAAAGAAAATTGAAGCATTGCACCAACATGATAGTCAAATAACAGATCATGTTCAATTAGAGAAAAGAATTCGCTCCCGGCACACTTCAGATTCAACCGATGAAATGCCTCGTTACGAGGAGCGATTTCGGAGGATAATTTTTGGTTAATTATATTTCTAAAAAAATCAAACAGATAAAAAGTGATTTTATTGACCATTCGATTTGAATTAAGCTTGACTCATACTGTCCCTTCATAGTTATTCGAATTTTGATTAGGAAGAGCGTGTGGAATCGATTGGGACATCCTTGATGGCAAAGATCATTGCCGATTTCAGAAACAAATTTTTGGTTTTTTAGTGACGTAAATAGGTAAAAAATGTGCTGAGTGTCAACTTGACATTGTTTAACGAATATCCTATGATTAATATGAATAATCCGATGATTTAATTGTGCAATGAATAGTCTATCACCATTTCTTGATTATCTGGCAAGATCAGCGAAAGATTGGGAGAAATTGCCCTCTTTATCTGAACTCAGTCGCTGCCTTGGGATCAGTACAGCAAGCCTGCGGGAGCAATTGGAAGTAGCCCGGTCGCAAGGTTGGGTTGATGTTCGTCCCAAAACCGGAATCCGGAGGATACCATATTGCTTTAAGAATACTCTGAGTCAAAGTGTTACCTATGGAAACTTGGTAAATCCAGATTTATTTAACCATTTTTCCGATCTCAGAAAACATATCGAGACTTCGTATTGGTTCCAGGCTGTCAATTGTCTGGCTTCAGTTGAAATTAATACATTAGAAGAATTAGTAAATTCGGCAGACAGTAAATTGAGCCGGAATCCAGTACAAATCCCTCATTTTGAACATCGACAGCTTCATATGACGATTTATAAAAACCTGAATAACCCAGTTGTGGTTGACCTCCTGGATGTTTACTGGGATTTGTATGAGCTGGTTGGGTATAGCCTGTATACGGATTATGAATATCTTAAGAATGTATGGAAATATCATCGAAAAATTGTTGAATCTCTGAAACAGCAAGAGTATCATCTTGGTTATCAAGCATTGGTTGAGCATATGGATTTACTGGCATTACGTGAAATTACCACAAAACCGAATCATTTTGAATAAGTTGAAGGAGCAGCCATAATGTTATCTTCTTCTTCAGTTAATGAAGGGATTGTAAGACAAGAAAAAACAAATGATTTTTGTATCACATTTTGTACCGTAAATGGCTCAGGAAGTTCAACTGCAAACACCACGCTATTGCGCGCAATTTTTAAGATGGGTGTGCCTGTATCTGGGAAAAACATATTTCCTTCAAACATTCAGGGATTACCGACCTGGTATTCCATTAGAGTAAATAAAAAAGGGTATATTGGTCGGCTTGAAAAGGATGACATTGTAGTGGCGATGAATCCTGCTACTTTGGTGAAGGATATCGATTATCTGGTGCCAGGAGGGGTCCTTATTTACCCGGATGATATTGAGATTGAAATTAACCGGGATGATATTGTTATTTATAAAATGCCAGTAAAAAAATTAACCAGGACGCCAGAGATTCCTGCAAATTTGAGATCCTTAATCGCAAATATGGTCTATGTGGGGGTGGTATCAGAATTATTCGGAATTGAATTGGAAAAAATTTACCTGGCTTTAGATTACCACTTCAAGCATAAGAAACAAGCAATTGATATGAACTTTAATGTTGTAAAAAACGCGGCAAATTGGGCAAAGCAAAATATTGAAAAAAAAGACCCTTATTGGATCGCGCCTATGGATGCCACGAAAGATTATATTATGGCTGATGGAAATACTGCCGCAGCTTTGGGGTCAATTTATGGTGGTGTTCAATTTGCCGCATGGTATCCTATTACTCCTGCGTCAAGCCTTGCGGAGTCGCTTAATGAATATTTGCCTGTTTTGCGCAAACCTGATTTTGAGGGAGAAAATAATTATGTGGTGGTTCAAGCAGAAGATGAACTTGCTGCGATAGGTATGGCGATTGGCGCTGGATGGGCAGGTCTCCGTTCAATGACTTCAACATCTGGTCCCGGTTTGAGTTTAATGGCTGAGTATTTAGGGTTAGGATATTTTGCAGAGGTTCCAGTAGTTGTGTGGGATGTTCAGCGCGTCGGACCAAGCACGGGATTGCCCACTCGAACTTCTCAGGGGGATATTACCTTTGCGAATTTTATCAGTCATGGAGATACCCAATATGTAATTCTTATCCCTGGTTCTGTACATGAATGTTTCGAGTTTGGTTGGAAAGCATTTGACATTGCGGAGCGATTGCAAACACCTGTTATTGTGTTGAGCGATTTGGACCTGGGAATGAATCAATGGATGACGCCAAAATTTAAGTATCCTGATAAACCAATGGATAGAGGAAAAATTCTTTGGGAGAATGATTTAGAGGATATCTTAAATCGGTACAACGGAGAGTGGGGCAGATATCTGGATATTGATGGAGATGGTATTCCCTATCGAACAGTCCCAGGAAATGTTCATCCTCGCAGCGCTTACTTCGCGAGGGGTACGGGGCATGATGAATATGCTCGATACAATGAAGACCAGGATGTCTGGGAAAGAAATATGAATCGAATAGGCAAAAAGTTTGAAACAGCAAAGCAGTATTTGCCTTTGCCTGTCATTGAAAATAGATCGGGTTCATCAATTGGTATCATTGGGTTTGGCTCATCTGATCCGGCTATTGAAGAAGCCCGTGATATTCTGGCAGCAGAAGGAATACAATCAGATTATCTGCGGATCAGAGCGATTCCATTCATCGATGAAATTGGGGAATTTATTGCCCGGCACGATAAGAATTTTGTTGTAGAAGGAAATCGTGATGGTCAAATGAAGCAATTACTTACTCTTCAGTATCCAGGTTTGGCGTGTAAATTGAATCAGGTTTCGCATACAGATGGTTTAGCAATAAGCGCAGAATGGATCGTACGACAAATTTTGTCAAGGGAGATTATCTCAGATGACGATTGATATGTCAGTATCCGCACAAAAACAGAACGTTAATTCGATAGGTCTCACAAGGTCTGATTATCGAGGAGCTGCAAGCACTTTGTGCCAAGGGTGTGGACATAATTCAATAGCAAACCAGATCATAGCCGCAGCTTATGAATTGAGTCTTAGCCCAGAAAAGGTGGTCAAATTTAGTGGTATTGGTTGTTCTAGCAAGAGTCCAACCTATTTTCTAACACGCTCTTTTGCTTTTAATGGCTTACATGGTCGTATGCCTTCCCTGGCACTTGGCGCCTGCTTTGGAGATATTTCTTTGAAAGGATTAGGTGTTAGCGGTGATGGCGATACGGCGAGTATAGGTTTAGGACAGTTTAAACACATGGTTCGGCGCAATTTACCTTTCGTTTACATTGTCGAAAACAATGGAGTCTATGGATTGACGAAAGGACAATTTTCTGCAACTGCTCAGCAAGGTCTATACTTGAAAAAGCAAGGGACAAACCCTTATACACCTGTTGATATCTGTATGGAAGCGTTGATCGCAAATGCGACTTTTGTGGCAAGGTCATTTGCTGGTGATCCAAAACAAGTAAAAGAACTGATAAAAGCGGCTTTTCGCCATAAAGGGATAGCGGTTTTAGACATTATTAGCCCCTGTGTAACCTTTAATAATCATGAAGAATCTGTTCATTCTTATGCCTGGGGGAAGGATCATGAATGGCCATTACACGAGGTGTCTTTTGTGCCTGAAAAGGAAGAAATAAACATAGATGATTTTGAAGAGGGGACTGTTCGCGAGGTTGAGTTGCATGACGGTTCATTAGTTTTACTGCGAAAACTAGACCGAGATTATGATCCTACTGACCGGTGGGAGGGTATTAAAATGCTTGAGGAAGCGCACAAGAACAACTGGTTAGTCACGGGATTAATTTATGTTGAGCCAGACGCTCCAACAATGTTTGACCATTATTGCTTACCAGACAAACCCCTCAATCGTATGACTGAACAAGAGTTGAGACCAGCGCCAGACACAATTGATCAGCTAAATGCTTTGATGTGGTAATTATCGATTAGTTTAATCACTCAGTTGATTGTGTGCAATAATGCCAGGTTGGGTGGACGAACTTGACCCACTGGAAAGCCAGAAACGAGGACTATTTGTTGTCCTGATTGGCTCAAGTGAAGCTTTTTCAATTCGCCCTCAACTATACGAATCATTTCTTCAACAGAGTGAGCAAATGAGACAAGGAATGGGGTAACTCCCCAATATAATCCCAGCTTGTGGTAGGTAGAAGATTCTGGTGTAAAGGCAAAAATAGGGACACCTGGGCGTAATTTTGAAAGATATAATGCAGACCTGCCGAATTGAGTAAAGACGGTAATTGCAGTAACATCTCGATCGCAAGCCAACTCATGAGCTGCTTTCGTAACGGATAGGGCATCGTCATGGCTTTCTTCATCATCAACATCCAGACAGGTTGACCATTCGGAGGCATTTAATTCTGCCTGGTAGATGATTTCTTTCATTATCCGAACACTTTCAACGGGATACTTACCATTTGCCGTCTCTCCGGATAGCATCACTGCATCAGTCCCATCAAATATTGCATTTGCCACATCAGAAGCCTCAGCCCGTGTTGGTCGTGGATTATTGGTCATTGAATCCAACATCTGGGTAGCTGTAATGACAGGTTTCAAGTGTCTCCTGGCAGCTTTGATGATCTTTTTCTGAATAGAGGGAACAACAGCGGGAGACATTTCAACGCCAAGATCGCCTCTTGCCACCATGACACCATCCGCAGCCTCTAATATCTCGTCCATGTTGTTGATTGCATCAGGCAATTCCAATTTCGCAATTACTGGCGGGGGGTATTTTCGTGGGCAACATTGATTTAAGAGTTGTTTTACTCTTAATACTTCATCGGCGTTTCTAATAAATGATAATGCAATGATGTCAATGTTATTCTCAAGTCCGAAGCGCAAGTCAGATTCATCTTTTTCAGTAAATCCAGCGATACCTAATTGAGTGCCTGGGAGGTTTACTCCCTTATGAGATAGTAATCTTCCGCCAAGCACGACTTTTGCATGGACATTTTCCCCATCGATCTTTGTTACTTCTAGTTCGAGGTTTCCATCGTCTAATAAGACTCGACGCCCTGGTTGGATGGTAGAAGAAAAGTTGGGAACTTCAAATGGGATCAGATATCCCTGGTTGGTGTGTATAGTGGTCTGATTTACAGGCGCATTGGTTAAAATGACAATATCATTTTGATTTAAATCGATTGGATAGGGTAAAAGTCCCACGCGTAGTTTTGGTCCCTGTAAATCTTGAAGGATAGGAATGGGTAAATTAAGTTCACTGGATAAATCTCGAATTTTATTGATAATATCCAGATGGGATTGATGCGTGCCGTGTGAAAAATTTAATCTGGCAACATCAACGCCTGATGCGAATAATTTGCGCAGAACAGTGATATCCTGCGAACTAGGACCGATCGTCGCAACAATTTTTGCTCGTATTTTCATTTTTGTACTAACTTTGCAAGACTTCCTGAATTCTTGGAATTGCCCAATCGATTGTATCACGGTCAATTATCAAGGGTGGAGCAAACCGAATAACTTTCTCGTGGGTGTCTTTTGCCAAAATGCCGCGTTGCATTAGTTGGTGGACATAATTTCTAGCCAAACCATATTCGGATTTAATCTCAATTCCGATCAATAAACCTTTTCCACGGACCTCTTTAATCACCTTAGAGGGAATCTCTTGCAGTCTTTCAAGAAAATATTCTCCGCAAGAAGCGGCGTTTTCGATAAGATGGTCGTCAACCAATGTTTCTAGTGATGAAATAGCCACGGCGGCAGCCAGGGGGTTTCCCCCAAAAGTTGAGCCATGTTCTCCGGGTTTGAATAAACCCAATATGCTAGAATTGGCTAAGATTGCGGAGACGGGGTAAAAACCACCTCCCAGGGCTTTCCCAATAATCATAATGTCTGGGCGAACATTTTCGTGGTCGCATGCGAACATTTTTCCGGTCCGACCCAATCCAGTTTGAATCTCATCTGCGATAAAAAGGATGCCATGTTTTTTACAAATCTCTGCAACCTGATTGACATACCCGTCTGGCGGGATGATGACACCGGCTTCGCCCTGGATCGGTTCAAGTAGTACAGCGGCTGTGTTTTGGTTGATCGCCCTCTCAAGCTCGCCTGAATTACCATATTCCACTGTGATAAAACCAGGAGTATATGGTCCAAAATCCTGTTTGTATAATGACTCGGTTGAGAATGATATTATGGATATGGTTCTTCCGTGAAAGTTAGAAGTGGCAGTAATTATTTCTGCTTCATATCGTGGAACTTTTTTAACGATATAAGCCCATTTTCGAGCCAACTTAATTGCGGTTTCTACGGCTTCTGCGCCAGTGTTCATCGGCAAAGCCATATCGTATCCTAAAATTTCGTTTAATTTTTTATAAAATATTGGCAATTGGTTGTTTCGAAAAGCGCGAGAGGTTAAGGTCAATTGAGATGCCTGTGTGATTAAGGCTTTTAAAATTCTAGGGTGAACATGCCCATGACTGAGCGCACTATAAGCTGAAAGGCAATCTAAATATTTATTGCCGTCTGTGTCAAAAACCCAAACTCCATCGCCTCTTTCAAGCACCACATCGAGTGGATGATAATTGTGAGCTCCGTATTGATCCTCTAAAGCAATTAATTCGTTTGAGTTCATTGGGGTTATTTGGCTAATAGCCATACCAAAATTGCTTTTTGCGCGTGCAGTCGATTGTGAGCCTGTGGAAAGATAACGCTATTCGGTCCATCGGCTACCTCATCAGTTAGCTCATGGTTGCGATGAGCTGGTAAGCAGTGCATGACAATTACATGTTGTCTCGCTTCGGAGACTAATTTTTGATTGACTTGATATGGAGGGAATACTTTTTCACGCTCTTTTGCTTCAGCTTCTTGCCCCATACTTGTCCAGGTATCTGTATAGATAACATCTGCATTCCTGACAGCTTCGTGTGGATCACGGAAGAAATTAATAGCACTGCCGGTAGTGGATGCAATCGTTTGTGCCAGGCGAATTGGCTCAAATGGGATGTCATAGTTTTCGGGAGACGCAATTGAAAAATTCAATCCTAATTTAACACATGCATGCATTAATGACACTGCCACATTGTTGCCATCTCCTACATAAGTAACATTTATTCCTTTTAGGGTTCCGAATTTCTCATAAATGGTTAATACATCTGCCATCGCCTGACAGGGGTGATTGTAATCACTTAACCCATTAATTACGGGTATTTTTGACCACTTTGTATATTCCAGAATATGTTGATGAGAAAATACACGGAGCATTACGGCGTCGACATATCCTTCCATTACACGGGCAACATCCGCAATTGATTCCCGCTGACCTAATCCTACCTCATTCGGCGAAATATATAGCGCATCTCCTCCGAGGTGGCGCATTGCCATGTCAAAGCTGACCCTTGTGCGGAGGCTTGGTTTTTGAAAAATCATTCCAAGAACTTTTTTTGCGAGGAGGGGGGTGTTTCCTCCAGCTTTCCATTCTTTTTTTAATTCAACAGCGAGATCAAGAATTGATTTCAGATCATTTGATGTGTAATCTGTAATTGCGATAAAATCTTTTTTCATTATGTCACCTTGTGTATTATGATGGGATTTAAGAGAATTATGAAATGGACTATCTTTTGATATTAGTGAGTGGTTACTTTTTCATGCGCCTTTTTCACCAGGTAATCCATTAATGGGTAGTTCAATTCACCCAACCAGCCCTGCAGATAAAAATATAGTGTTGATTCAAAACCGGGTGTAATGATGTATTTACCCTGCGCCACCTTTTTTAGGATGAAGTTTGCTACATATTCGGCTGATAAGACTTTATTTCCAGCAAGTGCTTTCGTAATTGCTGGTTTGTAAGGGGTTTCGTATTCAAGTTGTGGGGTTTGTGTATCCGGAGGAAAAACTATGGATAAATTAATGTTGTGAAGTCTCATTTCTGATCTTAATGCATCAGAAAATCCTCGTACTGCAAATTTAGATGCACTATACGCTGTGTAGCCGTAAACACCCATATACCCGGCAACTGAGGAAATATTAATGATGTGTCCTGATCGCTTCTCAATCATATTTGGGATGACTACTTTAGTAGGATATACTGTACCCAGATAGTTAATATGGATCATCCAGGCGAATTTGCTAATATCCAGGTCTTCAAATTTGCCAGGGTGGACAACTCCTGCTGAATTAAACAAAAAATCAACGGAGGGTGATTGAGAAAGGTAATCCTTCAGTTTCGTGTTTACCTGATCCCAATCGGAAACATCCATTTGGAGAGAGGTGATAAATTGATTCGGATTATGCTTATACTGCTCAAGAAATACTACACTATCTTGCAGTTTCTTAGAGTCTCTTCCAATGATACACAAATTTGCGCCATTTTTCACCAGAAGCCTTGCCAGTGCAAGACCAATTCCACTAGATCCACCTGTGATGATTGCATGCCTACCTAAAAATCTATCTACTTGATTCATGTTTACTAATTATTCGTTAGTGTTTACAGCTACTACAGGAACCCCCGCTGCAACCTCCACAGCTATTGGGTGTAGCGGTGATACTGCGCCCTTCACTTTGTGCAAAAAAAACTGATATTAATCTTGTGGTTTTCAGACTTGAGCACTTTTTACACTCAAGAGGAAGATCAGCCTGTTTCATACTGCGCAGACTATCGAAGCGATGACCACAGTCCTGGCAAACATATTCGTAAAGCGGCATACGCAAATCTCCAATAAAATTTTCTATATTATACTCTCAATAAATAAATGAAAATGAGCCAGTTGAAAAACTGGCTCTATGATTTTCTGAATTTAGCGAATAAAGATATAGTGATTAATCTTAATGAAATTGTTGTTCGTTGATTTTTCTAAAATGATATCCATAAATGGAAAGGGTTATTGCCATCGCAAATTTGTCTGGTTGTCGTAATAATGCCCAAAAGAATAATTTCCAATAATGAACGCGCTCAACTCCGATTATTCCTAAATGGTAAACAGATCGGAAAAATGCCACTATTTCCTCGAAAGATAAGCGAACCGGATTTTTTCGAGGCGAATATTCTTCCAGGAAATTTCGAATCCGTTGGTAAAAATTGGCAGGGGAATATATTTCGTTTATTATTTTTTTGTATCCATCTTTCAATTGATCCTTGTCCATTGCGGGAATAATATTTGTTGTTCCATCTGCGTTGTCACCGGTCATTTCATTTATTAATCGACCTTCTCTCTTCATTCTTTCATATAGGGGCGTACCAAATGGGGCTTGTAATAACCCTACCATAGCGGTAACAATTCCACTTTGCTGGATGAAAGAGATTTGTTTCTCAAAAATATGTGGTGGGTCATGGTCAAAACCAACAATAAACCCACCCATTACCTGTAAGCCCTTTCTTTGAAGGTGCTTAACGCTCTCAATCAGGTTTCGGTTTTTATTTTGGGTTTTATGACATTCAATAAGGCTGTTTTCATCAGGAGTTTCGATACCAATAAATACAGAAATAAATCCCGCCTGGGTCATGAGTGTTATTAATTCATCGTCATCCGATAAATTAATAGAAGCTTCTGTAATGAAATTGCACCCTACTTTCCCTTTACGCCATTCAATTAACGCGGGTAATATTTCTTTTTTTAGATGTCGTTTATTCCCAATGAAATTATCATCAACAAAGAAAATATTTCTCCGCCAACCGAGATTATAAAGAGCATCTAATTCTGCGATAATTTGATCAGCGCTTTTTAATCTAGGTTTATGACCTAGCAGTGCGGTTACATTACAAAAATCGCAATTAAACGGGCATCCCCTGGAATATTGAATACTCATCGAATCGTAATACTTAAAATTGATAAGATCCCATCTTGGAATAGGGGTTAATTTTAGGTCAGGAAAATCGTTTGTCGTATAGAGACGTTTAAGATTTCCCTCTTGCAAGTCTTTTAAAAACATGGGTAGAGTGATTTCTGCTTCGTTTATCACGAAGTGAGTAACCTCTGGATATTTATCATATTCTTGTGTAAATAGAGGTCCACCCGCGACAATCGATATTCCCAAATCATTACATTGTTTGATTACTTTTTCTGCTGATTCTCGTTGAACTACCATTCCGCTGATAAACACAAAATCTGCCCACATGATATCGGGTTTTCTTAATACCTGGACATTCATATCAATTAATTTAATCGTCCATTCTTTGGGTAACATGGCAGCTACAGTTGCCAGTCCAAGGGGAGGTGAGGAGGCTTTTTTGTTTATAAATTTTAGAGCATATTTAAAGCTCCAAAATGTGGTTGGAAATTCGGGATAGACCATTAATATATTCATTTTATTTCCTGTTCATTTGGATTAATTCTTTTGTATGAATGAATACACTATATCAATTTAGAACAAAGCGGCAGAGTGTTTCAGGTCATATATTATTTGCTGTAACAAGTATTACGGCATAGATCAGGGGGTGACGTTGTGGAATATTAAAAATAATCAACGGAATGCTATAATTAAAATATGGATGATTATGCTGACACAATCCGAACGGGAAAAGGAGCAGATATTGCTTTTTCGGTTGTGGTATTGGCATCCTACTTTTCGGTTTTTAGTAGTCTGGACTTTTATTCATCCAGTCAAATCCTTTTTCTGGTGCTAGTGGGGGTTGCCTATATTGGTTTGGGAGTGTATGGGTATTCCTATTGTGTAAGGAATAATAAAATTTGGTTAAACGTGGTCTATTTCATCACACAAATAATCCTCGGTGGGATAATTATTTATTTAGGAAAAGGGGTTGGTTTTACTGCTATGGTTTTATTGCCACTAACCGGGCACTCTGTTCTGTTACTTACCAGTTTGTTCCAATATGGCATTAATTTATTGATTCTGGCGACTTATATACTGGCAGTATACATGGTGAACCAAAGTTGGGAATTAATTTTATCTGGATTGCCGACTTTTATGGCTGGTCAAATTTTTATAATGGTATTCACACAAATGGCTCTGACAGAACAAAAGAATCGCTCAGAGGTAGAGCGCCTGGTTCATGATTTGTCAAAGGCAAATCAACGACTTCGTAATTATTTAATTCAAGTTGAAGAATTAGCAACTGAAAGAGAAAGAAATAGAGTGGCGCGGGAAATACATGACGGTCTGGGGCATTATTTAACAACTATCCATATTCATCTTGAAGCTGCGAAAACAATGCTCAATACTGACCTTAACAAGGTGGGCGAGTTGCTTGCTTCTGCACAAAAGGTAACCCAAGAAGCATTGATAGAGGTTAGGAAATCTGTTGCTGCGTTACGAAACCCAATCGATGATAACATACCAGTTGAGGAACAAATTGGCAGGTTGTTGTCATCGTTGGAATCAATTGGGCTTCGTTCTTCCTTGGAAATAAACGGTGAACCACGCCGGGTCGAACCCGAAATTCGTTTAACCATCTATCGAGTAGTGCAAGAAGGAATTAATAATGTGTGTAAACACTCCAACGCGACTGAGGTGAAAATAAAGCTCGATTATTCGCAAAGAGGGGTGATCAAATTGGAAATTTGGGACAATGGCAGGGGGAGTGATGATATTCGTGGCGGGTTTGGTCTTGTTGGATTGAAAGAAAGAGTCGATTTTGTCAATGGCACGATCAACTTTATTACTTCAACCGGACAGGGTTTTATAATCTCCGCGTCAATACCAGGGTAATTATGCCAATTCGATTGTTAATTGTAGATGATCAAGTATTATTTCGAGAAGGATTAAAAACATTATTATCGACACAACCGGATTTTTCTGTTGTTGCCGAATCCGGAAATGGCGAAGAGGCAGTTCGTTTATCCGTGACTCATAAACCGGATGTCATTTTGATGGACTTAAGGATGCCAATATTAGATGGGGTGACAGCCACAAAGCGAATTCGAGATATTTTGCCAACTTCGAAAATTATCGTATTAACTACTTTTGATGATGATGATTACGTATTTGATGGCTTAAGAGCTGGCGCTGTAGGTTATTTGTTAAAAGATGTGTCCTCTGAGAAGTTATTTGAAGCAATCAGGGCGGCTTATAGAGGTGAATATTTTTTACAGCCTTCCATTACAGCAAAAGTGATGGCGGAATTTTCTAGACTTTCAAGATCGTCAAAAAATAAGGAATCTACACTTGTTGATCCGCTATCAGTTAGGGAATTTGAGATTTTAAAAATGGTTGCCGAGGGTGATAGTAATAAAGAAATTGCTGACGCGTTGTTTATTGCAGAAGGAACCGTAAAAAACCATATTACAAGCATCCTCAGCAAATTAGGGGTTAAAGATCGTTCTCAGGCAGTGTTAAAAGCCAAGGAATTGGGAATGATTTAATTTAATTATGACTGAGAATATGACTAATTGGGCTTTTGGCATGAGCAATGAACATGTTAAAAAGAATTATGTTAAAAATCGTAAATTATTTAAGTGAAATGCAGTTTGATAGTAAAAATACCTCTCAGCTTACAGGGTTGGGTGGAATTATCATGGTAATAAGTGGAATATTGATCTATTTTGCCCAATCCGTTCATATTCCGTGGTTAACTATTGCTGCAATAATGATATTGGGGGCTTATTTTTTTCTTGCGGGGGTGGTAACAAAAAAGGCTGGAATCATAATAGCTGGAGGGCTGGTAATAGGCGGCGGGGGGGGATATTTTGTGTCCATGGGCGGAATAGATTCTGTGTTAGAAGCTGTGAATGTGGGTTGGATGTTACTATGTCTTTCGGCGGGATGGGGTGTTAATTTTGTAGTTATTCGTATAGCAAAAAGAAAGTATTATTGGTGGATCTTGTTGACTTCGTCTGTTCTTGCTTCGATTGGTTATAGTCTTTCTTTTATTCCTCAAGATTATTATGGGTGGGGGTTGTCGATTAGTTTGGGGACAGGGCTGGGGTTGATTATATGGGGAATAGCTTCGCGCTATATTGGATTGATTATTCCAGGGTCCTTATTGATCACGATAGGTTCGGGTGTTTATTTTGCATGGAGAATCTCAGATTTAATTAATCCATTGTCTCAAACTGGAAAAATGCTTGTGTTCTTCTCCTTTGGGTGGTTCTTGATTACATTTCTATCACGGATGATTGTTAAAAAATTTTTATGGTGGCCATTAATTCCCGGGGGTATCCTGGCAATTGTAGGATTTGGGCTTTCAATTGGGGGAAATCCAACAAGTGCATTTCGATTAATAAGCAATTCGGGGTCAATTGGACTAATCATTTTCGGTCTTTACCTGTTGCTTATGAAAATGAGTATACGCAAGTAAGTCATTCTCCTTCACGAATCTAAGAGCTGTTCAAATTATTAATGTCCTGTTATGATTGACAAGTTTTGTAATTTTTAATTGTAACTTGAGGATTTGGCTATTATGATTGTAAGAAGTGATTTAAGAAATGTAGCAATAATTGCTCATGTTGACCATGGTAAAACCACTTTGGTAGATGCGATGTTGAAGCAAGCCAGGGTATTTCGAGAAAACCAAATGGTTGCTGAACGAGTGATGGACTCCAATGAATTGGAACGAGAGCGTGGAATTACGATATTGGCAAAAAACACTGCTATTTCAATTCCCAATCCAAAGTCGGGTGAAGTAGTAAAAATTAATATTGTTGACACTCCTGGGCATGCCGATTTTGGCGGAGAAGTTGAGCGGGTAATGAATATGGTCGATGGTGTTCTATTATTAGTCGATGCAGCTGAAGGTCCCATGCCACAAACCAGGTTTGTACTGAGAAAAGCTTTGGAAATGGGGTTAAAAGCCATTGTGGTTGTCAATAAAGTTGATCGAAAAGATGCGGATCCTGAAAGAACATTAAACTCGACATTTGATTTATTTATTGAACTGGGAGCTTCAGACCACCAGGCGGATTTTATAACAATTTATACCAATGCAATATCTGGTCAATCTGGGTTTACTCCAGATTTATCGCCCGATTTACAACCATTGTTTCTTGCGATTTTGGATTCAATTCCAGCACCAATTGTTGATGTTGAGTCCCCATTACAAATATTAATTACCAATATTGGCTATGATGAATACAAGGGGCATACAGCAGTTGGCAGAATTACGGCTGGTCGGATTCATTCTGGTCAATCACTGGCAAGAATTACCTCAGATGGAACGATTTATTTTGAAAAAGCTCGCTATTTATTTGTTTTTAAAGGACTTGATAAAGAAGAAGTTGACCAGGCAGAAGCGGGGGATATTGTAATGATTGCCGGGTTAGAAGGAGTTGGCATTGGCGAGACGTTAGCGGACCCGGTCCAACCCAAGGCTCTACCTCCAATTCAGGTAGAGCAACCAACTGTGCAAATGACCCTTGGGGTTAACACTTCTCCATTTTCGGGAAGGGAGGGAAAATGGAGCACCTCTCGAAAATTGAGAGAAAGATTAATGAATGAAGTAAAGAACAATGTCGCTTTAAGGGTAGAGGAGACTGACAGTTCTGACACTTTCTTGATCTCTGGAAGAGGTGAACTTCATCTAGCAATTCTCTTGGAGACAATGCGACGAGAAGGTTATGAATTCCAGGTATCTCGACCAGAGGCAATTCTGAAACAGGATGAGAATGGTATCTTGCTGGAGCCATTCGAAGAGGTGCATATCGACACCAGTCAGGAGACCGTAGGAGTTGTTGTTGAAATGCTTGGAAGCCGTCGAGGAAAGTTGCTTGACATGTCAGATAATCCTGATAGTACAGTACATTTAAGATTTCTTGCACCAACCAGAGGGTTGTTAGGGTTTCGGTATCAATTCTTAACATCCACCCGCGGCATGGGTGTATTAAATACTATTTTTTATGGGTACGAACCCCATGTTGGGCTTATTCCCTCCCGGAATACCAGTTCAATCGTTGCCTGGGAAACAGGAATATCGACGAATTATGGTTTGAAAAATGCCGAAGAACGAGGAACACTCTTTATTGGTCCTGGCGTTGATGTTTACGAAGGAATGGTTGTCGGAGAAACCTTAAGACCTGATGATATATCTGTAAACGTCTGTAAGAAAAAGCACCTGACTAATATGAGATCTTCGAACAAAGATATCGAAATTCGCCTCACTCCACCTCGTATTTTGAGTTTAGATCAGGCGATCGAGTATTTATCAGATGATGAATTGCTTGAGATAACACCAAAAAATTTCAGGATTCGAAAAAAGATCTTGAATACTGAAGAACGAGGAAAGCAATCGAAAAAAGCAAAGGAAGGAATTTCCGAATTACTTTAAGAATTATATGGTCTCAGTCCCTTGTAAACTTGATGACCTGACAATGTTCTTAATATAATGTCAGCTGGTCTGCCGATGATTTTTGATAATTCATGTGCTGTTAAGGGAGTATTTCCATTTGCCAGAAAGACTTTAAAAGCGCTGTCAACCAGTGTGGAACTATCTTTTAAAAAGTTTGGTTGCTTTGCACAATGAGTCATAAGGATATGTTGAAGACCATCGACTGAGTGTACTTCAGCCGTTTCAGGATCTATCCAGTCGATCGGAATGTCATTTTGTTCATTCATAAAGAGTGCTTGATGTTCTGAACATAAACAGCTAAACAAGAAAATGCGCCAGTTGTTATCGTGTGATTTCCACCAGTTAAAGTCAATATGGAATGGAGTGCTGAGGGTTGGTTTGATAAAACTAAGACGCCGGATTTCGGTCATAATTCCTCTGTTGTGTCGTCACTTAATCTAAAATACAAATCGCCGGCGTGTTTTGCCCATCCGTCTTCAAATAATATACTCAGTAATAAACCTGGCGGACATCTTTTCACCAAATTAACCGCAGCATACAATTCTTGCGCATGAACGTGGCTTTGGGGGCTTAATTTAGCCAGTTCTCGGGTCATTAATCGAACGACCTTGGGCAATGGCATTCGTGTATAAGTTGATTGTTTCCATAATTGATCAAGTGCTTCAGGATCAGGAACAGCAATTGCCATTCGTTCGTCAATGCTGCTTGGAATAATTTGTTTCAACATTGCGAATACTATTCCCCCATCAGATCCTACCATGAGGGTACGAATCCACTCCCGAGATGCTCGTTTTTTCTCCACCTTGACCACTATTTCATCAGGTGAATTTCCTTTGCTTAGTTTAATGATGCTTCCGGGTATTAATTTCTGCTCTAAGTACCAATCACGTAAGCCGAAGACATAATGATTCGGACGTACTACCCAACCAATGAATTTCTTTCCAGTTTCTCCGTCCAAAAAATTAAATAATACTCGAGGAGATTGAATTGCAGTAGGTAATATTGATTGAACCACACCGATAAGTGGCAGAGTTCCAGCTCGCAGATGAGGATAAATCAGGGGGATCGTAATTTCTCCTGAAGACACACTTGATGTTATTTGTTCAGGTTCTAATTCGTCGATGACTGTAGAGCCAAACATCCTTAAGGCGGGTAATATGGCTGTATGATTATATTCAACTGGAAAATAGTTTAAGAATACTGGAGGTTTCTGAACAGATTCAGGCTCAAGTCTACGCAAGTACCAAATAATTTCACCAGTAGGACCCACTTCATCAAATCGACCATCTTCGTGGAGCGCTAAGTTAAGGGAGAACTCTATCAATCTGGGGTTGACATCTTGTTTAATATCTAGCTGTTCAAGTAATTGTTTGGTTGAAAGCGGACCGCCCCCCGCCATATCTAATATCGCTTCGGCTAGGTTTAAATGTCCCAAGGTGATGTCAACTAACAAAGCTCTTGGAAACCATTGGTTTGCGATCTGAACCAAATCCGGATTTGATTCTAACGATTTAGTTAAGATACCAGCGATTTTTTCACCATATTTTGCTTTTACCAAATCTGGTTTGAGCTGAGGGTCTTCAAAATTTATTGATAGAGGTTGGTTTAATTTATGGTCTTGCAGATTGGCAGCAAATTGTTTGTGAGATGCATCCGCAAACTCTACTTCAATCACATCAAATGGAGGGTATTGCGGATTGTGTCCTGATCTACAGTTTATTACTGTTCCTTCCTGCCAGTTCATTGCAGGAAAAAGTAATTTCTGATTTACCTGGTATCGACCCTTGGGTAAGTATATAGTCCCAATTCCTTCTTGTTGCTTTTTTAAGGTGTCTATTTCGTTTTTGATGCGATGTCTAATAAAAATATCTGATAATTCCTGGACTGTAAGTGGAATCTCATTTTCAAGAAGGTGGTTATATAAAAAATTTAGATCATTTTCCTCTAATGTAATATTTTCCCAATAATTTTGGCTAATCGAAAGTGAAGAGACCATCTTTTTATCACCAACTGATTGTAGGTTTATCTTTTTTAGCATTTAATCGATATTAATTATACCCCAGCTTTTTTATGATTAACCGCTATGGATAAGATTTTTTTAGCCAATCCAATGGATCGACTTGTATTCCGTTCACCCATAGTTCCCAATGGAGATGCGAGCCGGTGGAACGTCCCGTGTTGCCTACCAGACCAATTGGTTGACCTGCCTGCACGAAATCTCCAACTTTAACATTAAACTGCGATTGATGCCAAAAGCCAGAAAACACTCCCCATCCGTGATCAATGATTGTGGCATTTCCTCGGATTACAGTTGATTCTGCAAAAGCTATTTTGCCAGCAGCCGGCGCATAAATCGGCAGATTATTGCCATATCCATAGTCAATTCCAGTATGGAAGGATTTATACATTCCTCCATTATATGTTCTGGGTTTTCCGAAATAAGATGTGATGATATCTGGAAAATGTGATGGGCTACGAAATTGCCCAGACCAATATTTCTCGGTAGTTATTTTTCCGACAATAGTTCTAATTATTTTCTCTTCTTCTTCAATCACTGAAGGGTCAAGGGTTTTAGGATCTACTCCATTTATATTTTCAATAGGTCCATAACCTCCGGATTGAAGAAGGATATTTTGTTCATAGGAAAACATCGATCCGTCTGACAACTTTCCCTGTATTTCAAACATAAGGATTCCAGGTTGTTGTTGAACGTGAACTCCTTGCAATGCTGTAAATTGATTATCTTTTGTTTTCCAAAATAATAAATTGCTGGTTGCTAATTTTCCAGTAAAATTCGACAATTGGGATGAGCTCACTGTGATGATCGTCGATTTGCCTTGAATCAATGGGAGGGGAGATATTTCGATTCGATCTATCAAGGGATTGATTTTTCCACCTGATTGACCAATGCCTGTTTTCCCGAAGGATATTAAAAAATCACCTGCAAGAAATTGGTCAGGACTATAAAATCCGTTTTGGAGTATTAATTCCCAATATCCACTTTCGGAAATAATTCCGGTTTCCAAAAGGGTTTGATTGTGAGATAAAAAATAATAGGAATGTGGTTCATTAGTAGAACTCGATTTGGGTATGATTATCGTGGCACCAGCGAAAAGCCTGGCGGGTGATGTGATTTTATTGATTTTTATAATTGCTTCTGGAGCAAGTTGGTATTTTTGACTTAATCCTTTTAGGGACTCGCCCACCCCAATAGTCTCCAGGCTGACTATTCCTTTGACCCCTTCAAGACCAGGAATTTTTAATTGGGTTCCTACTGATAAGAGATTGGGATTCGTAATGTTGTTTAAACGGATTAGCTCTTCTGTTTTAACCCCAAAGCGATTAGCAATTAAATTAAGTGTATCCCCTTGTTGGACAACATAAATGGGGTAGTCAACTTGCGCGAGAACTGGGGACTGGAAAAGAAAGAATAATAAAGTGACTAATAAAATGATAGCGTAGAAATTTTTAGACATTCCTATAAATTAACTTCTCTCCAATTTCAAATTTATTAATTTGAGATGAATGCGTTTCTAGTACATACATTGCTGGATATTTGGGAAAATACGCAGGTCGCCAGGGCTTAGCAATTGATTTGTCAACTATCTGGAATGATCGGTTAATCCAAAATACGCTTATTTCGAAGTTCATAAAGAACATGTGAATTGCAGACTCGGTAACACTTTCATGTTTGGATTGGATTAATATGCCTTCTTGGGGATCGATATTCTTTTGTAACATTAAACCGAAAAATTTTGACCAGAAACTATCACACACTCGAACGATTATGGGTTCTTTTTTCTCCCCGTAAACTTTATAGAACCTGGTCATTTTCTGATAAATTTTCCAAATTATGATTTAATGAGTGTTTTAAGATTTTTTCGATAGATTTAACCAACTCGTCAGGGTGAAATGGTTTGCAGATATAATCATCCACTTTTGCTATATGCAAACCAAGAACTTTATCTATTGGTTGAGACTTTGCGGTGATTACAATTACAGGAATGTTTTTGGTGTTTTCAAATGCTTTAAGCTGTTGATATACTTCCCATCCATCCATATCCGGCATCATTAAATCTAGCAGGATTAAGTCAGGAGATTCTTGTTTAATTGCATCTAATCCTGGTCTTCCGCCGCAAATTCCTTTAACTTCATATCCTTTTCTCAGCAAAATTAAGCTTACGAGGTCGATCATCTCAGGATCGTCTTCGATGTATAAAACAAAAATTCTTTTTTCCGATTCCATTTATCCACCTCGTGTGCTCATGATCACAAGGATTGATGAGATTGAATAAGTGAATTGTATAAGACTTCTTAATTCCATGTATATTATATATGGATTGATTATACATTATCTACAAACGAATATCTAAAAATAGTTTTACGATAAAATACAATGGATTGAAACGATTATTCCGATAGGATCGGGAGAGAATATGTTATCAAAACAAAGGATTTTGCTGGTTGATGATCATGAAGTTGTGCGATTAGGGTTAAAGTCTCTACTAGAGCATCATGATCAATTTGAAGTTGTCGGTGAAGCAGCGACAGCCCGGGAAGCTATTGATCAGGTGGCTCGAATTCGCCCGGATATTGTGCTGATGGATATTCGACTTCCTGGAGCGTCTGGAATAGAAGCATGTGAAGAAATCACCACCTCTTATCCGGATACAAAAGTGGTAATGTTGACTTCGTATGCTGAGGATGAAATGCTCTTTTCGGCTATTCGATCTGGGGCGTCAGGTTATATTTTAAAGCAGATTGGCGGTGATGAATTAATTCGTGCTCTGGAAGCAGTCGGTAGAGGAGAGGCTCTATTAGACCCAGCAGTTACTCAACGAGTTTTTCAAGAGGTTCGACGAGCGGTCAAGGAGGAAGAGGCATCTGCTTTTTCAAATTTGAGTCAACAAGAACGGCATGTATTACTCTTAGTATCAGAAGGGAAAACGAATCGAGAAATAGCAAAGGCTTTATTTTTAGGTGAGGGGACGGTTCGAAACTATGTGAGTAGTATATTGTCAAAACTTGGAGTGTCGAATCGAGCAGAAGCAGCAGCCTATGCCGTGGAACATAATCTTCGAGAATATTTATAATCTTTCCATCTCACGATAAATATCTCGTAAATAAATGGCATCTTTTTCTAATATTGGGCTTTCACAAAGAATCCTACCGGAACAGTTCATATCTTTGAGTGCTTGAAAAATTTGTTGAATGTTAAGATCCGACTCTTGTATAGGAAGGTGTTCTTTTTCACCCTTTTCTCCATATTCAATTCCGGATAAGTGAATATGAAGATGGTACAAGCTCTCTTGACCTAAGGCTGACTGGTAAGTGTCTAATACCTTTATCCATTCATCATAAGTGTTTAGAGTTCCGTCGCCTTTTCTGGCATGCAGGTGGGCGAAATCCAAACAGGGTAATACACCTGGAATTTCAACGCTCATCCGCAGCGTGTCCTCGAGAGAACCTAGCATTGCTTTTTTCCCCATGGTTTCTGGTCTTAGTGTCACCAATATATCCTTCAATCTCAGTTCGTCGACACATTCCCTGAGGCGTTGCACGGATATAGGTAATACTTGATCGGGTGGGAGGTTAAAATATGACCCTGGATGGAAAATTATATCTGTCGCACCTGCCAGATACCCAAAATATGCGGCATCCATTAATCTTTTTTTTGATTTTATCCACTCCTCTTCATTGGCGTTTAAGTTAATAAAATAAGGGGCATGTACACTGATTGCAATGTCTTTTAGTTGCCCCGCATGTTTGATTTGGCGACATGTATCTTCAGATACTCTAACCGATTGTACCCAGCCTAATTCAAGGGCATTTAATTCCAACTCGGAAAGGCGGTGTATAGCCCCAACACTACCACCTGGCTTGGGTGGAGTAGTAGTTGGAGATCCGACAGTGCCAAAACGAAATTTATCCATTAATAACCTCATTTACGGAAATAGCGATACTATTCTTTCATATATAGGTGGACCGAGTAAAAGGATTCCAATAACAACAGCAACCAAAGAGGATATTAGGACTGCTGCGGCTCCAACATCTTTTCCAACTTTTGCTAAAGGATGTTGGTGAGGACTGGCAAGATCAACAACCGCTTCAAGGGCTGTGTTAATAATTTCAGATGTCCACACCAACCCGATGGTCAATGTTAGAACTGCGAAATCTCGTGGAGAGAGATTAAGCCAAAGAGAAATTCCATAAACAAGCATGGTGGCTATGGCGTGTAGCCATGCATTTTTTTGAGTCTTTATTACATACCACCATCCTGAGATAGCATATCGAAATGAATTTGCTCGTGATATAAAGAATTGAAACATAGATTAAGGGATCTCAACGGATATACTCAGGCGATCAAGGATTTCCTTTTGGAATTTCCACATCAGGTCTTTTTGGTGGTCATCGGCATGGTCATAGCCAAGCAAGTGAAGAATACCATGGACGACCAAAATACATAGTTCAGTTTCAATCGAGTGATTGGCACGCCTGGCTTGTTCAAGAGCGATTTGATATGCGATAATTATATCCCCTAGATATATTCTGCCGGTTTCCGGATCCATGTCTCCACTTGAAAAAGAAAGCACATCAGTTGGAGAATTAATTCCCCGATATTGATTATTCAATTGCCTGACACGATTCTTCCCAGCCAGAATGATTGTGCAGTCGTAATGATCTGGTATTTTGGCAAAATAGGTTAAGCAGATATCGAAAACCTGATCGAAGTTTAAGTTAGTGGTATTGTCTTTATATCGAGGATGTATAAGGAGATTAACCATTTTTATTGAAACTTTTATTTTTCCAGTTTTGAAATAGATGTTGATTTTTCAAGTTCGATATCATGCGATGGAAGAATTGAACTAAGTTCAGGGTATTGAATTCGAGGGTGATAGGTGTTTTTTAAGGTTTTAATAAAAGCTTCAGATATAATGGTCAAGTCTCGCAAGGTTATTCCCGTGTCGTCAAGCTGCCCTTCTCTCTGGCAATGGGTAATAACCTTTTTGATAATGATTCTTAATTCATCCTCATTTTTTGGTAATTCAGCTCTTGCACGTGCTTGTACGCCATCAGCTAACATTAATAAAGCGGTTTCTTTCGACTGTGGTTTAGGTCCTGGGTATCTAAACAAGTCAGCATTAACAAATTCTGGACTATCACCTACAATTTGTATTGCACGAGCATATTGATAACGTGTCAGCATAGTTCCATGATGTTCTTTTATAAAATCGATGATGCGAGGCGGTAATTTGTATTTCTGCGCCAGATGGACACCATCGGTCACGTGCTTGATAATAGTTTGCGCACTGATGGTGGGGTCTAGATCATCGTGGGGATTTATATTTCCTGGAACCTGATTTTCAATAAAAAAAGTGGGGTTTAATGCTTTCCCTGAATCGTGGTAAATTGCTCCAACCCGTATTAGAAGGGAATCAGCTCCCACAGGTTCACCTGCCTGTTCTGCCAGGATGGCAACTTGAAGGCTATGTTGATAGGTACCAGGAGCATTTTGTAAAATGAACTGTTGAAGGGGATGATCTGGTCTTGAAAATTCTAATAACTGGAGAGCAGTGGTGATACCTAGTAATTGGGAAAGCAGAAATTGAAGGAGCAAGGTTAAACTGGCGGATGCAAATCCATTGATAAAAGAGGCTCCAATCAGGGTTGCTAACCCGATCAAATCGTTTAAAGCGTTTGGAAGCCGATATGCCAAAATTACTGCGCTACCCGTAAATCCAATTGTTAATCCTGACCAGAAAAAATTACCAATTCGAAGACCTTTACCCAGGATTAATATGCCAAATAAACTGGATAATGTATAAAACAATGTCAGGTCCAGGCTATTCGACAAATTATAAGGTGCGATAATACTCAGGATGATTGATAAAATCAGTCCAATCTCTGTGCTAAAAACGCTTGCAATCGTTAATCCAAAGGCTGGGACTGGATAGATATATGGAACGACTGTCCTGTTAGGGATCACAATTCTAGCCACAACCAGAAATACAAGAAATGTTATCGCAATTAATGATAAACTGCGCAAATTAGATGAGACTTCGGGGCGTCTTCTGTTAAAATAAACGCCGGCAAATATAGTTAAAATCGATATAAAAATTCCAGTTGCCAGCAATTCACGGATATTATCTTCTGGTTGAATAAGGTTAAATTCCTGGAGAACTTCATACGTGACTGGTGTAATAATTTGACCGCGCCGAACAATTATTTCACCAGGAATAAAATTGCGAATAACTGGATCAACGGAGTCGCGGACTTCTTTTAATTTCAATTCGGTTAACTCTGCGCTAAACAGGCTGTTTGCGGTCAGAAATGGTTCTACAAGAATGGAGATAATTTGTGCCTGGTCCTGGGGTATCGAGTAGCTTATTAAAGTGGGTATATTGTTTTTGTATTCGCGAATCTGGTCTTCACGAATTGAGTTTCTCATGATTTGTTCTAAAATTGAGAGCGATTCTTGCTGGATTAATTGCCATTTAACATCATTTAATTCAAAGATTTTCTCCGCTATTTCCCGATTAATTCTTACGTCGAGTAAAGCTGCAAGATCATTGAATTTTTGATCAGGCGTTGAAAATGGATCAATCCGAATGGAATTGATATAGGCTAAAGCTACTCTAAGTCTTTCAATTTGGCGACGTGTGATCGATGGGTCAGCAGGTAAATATACAGGTTGTACTTTGTTTATTGCTTCATTTCTTACTTGCTCTGATAGAATTTCGCTCGTGTAGGATAGGGCGTAGGGGGCTTGAATATCTTGAGAAGCAACATCTCCCACTTTTATAGGAAAGGATGCGGGACGAATCGGCTGAGGATAAATAATAGAAAAAAAACTTAGCAGCCCTGTGCTGACCAGCAGGGTCGCTCGAATGAAAATACCCAGGGATTTGGAATTCCGAAATTCCAAAACCAACTTTTTTGCCATTCTTTTTTCGCTTATTGAAGCGCCTTTTTTACTGCCTGGCTCACAATGTCATTTCCTATTCGACCTTGAATTTTGGGTAGAATACTTTTCATTACCTTGCCCATATCAGACATTTTTGTAGCTCCAAGTTCGAGTATTGTAGTTTGGACAAGTGCGTTTAATTCCTCTTCGCTCATTGGAGCTGGAAGGAAGGATTCAAGAATATCAATCTCTTGTTGATTGGCTTGTATTAAATCAGGTCTGTTTGCGGATTTTGATTCTTCAATTGCTTCTTTTCTCGTTTTAATTTCCTTATGAATGATTGGCATTACACTGTTCTCATCCAACTTCGCCCCCTTTTCCACTTCCGATAATTTTATAGCGCTTAATACCATCCGAATGGTTCTTTTTTTAATTTCGTTGTTTTCACGAAGCGCATCTCTTAAAGCATTCTCTAATTGTTGTCGAATATCCATATTCCACCTCAAAGAAGACGTTAGTCTATTGATATAAAATCTTTGATTTTTTCAAAAATCACCATACCAATTCCAGGTACTCTCTGTATGTCGGCGATATTTTTAAAAGCTCCATTTTTACTTCTGTATTCAATGATCGCTTGTGCCTTAGATTCCCCGATTCCTGGCAGGGTCATCAATTCATCCATGGATGCCAGATTTATATTTACATTGTGCTTTCCATCTTGGGAAAATGTTGGGGGTATAGTTGTTACTGGTGGTGTGGGTTTCACCTCGTTCTTTGAAGAGATATAAATCTTTTGTCCGTCGCGTAATATCGCTGCCAGATTGATTGATTCCATGTCAGCATTTTCGTGTAGACCGCCTGCTGCTTGTACTAATTGGATCAGACGACTATCAATGGGTAAATAATATACTCCAGGTTGATTTATTGCACCAGTTATATGTACTGCGATTGATTTTGGTGTAGAGGAGGGCATTAATTCTATGGGTGATCCTCTTGGAGGACTACCAATTAAGATAATCAACCCTGATAGGATGAATCCAAAAGTAACTCCTAAGGTTACCGCTTGCCATATCTTCATGTTATCAGTATATCTCTATGCCGATACCTGTCAAGAAAACGCTCTGTTGCGATTATGGCACCATTTCTTTTGATTGGGATAATTTTTCTCTTTCCAGCACCGTTTTTAATGCACTAATTGCCACCTCCAGCATATTTTCGTCTGGCTCCCGTGTTGTTAATTTTTGAAGGAGTAAATTCGGAGAAACAAGAATTTTAACGATTGGGTTGTTCAGGTGGTTGGCTGTCCAGCGAATATATTCGTAAGCGATGCCAGCTAAAACAGGTATTAATAGTACACGCGAAAATAGCCGTAATATAACGGGCATAGGTCCTAATAGGGAGAATATAATAATTGATAAGACGACCAGAGTCAACATGAAGGCAGTTCCACACCTGGGATGAACGAGTGTGAATTTTTTTACATTTACCAGGGTTAATTCTTCTCCAGATTCATACGCATTGATGGTTTTATGTTCAGCCCCGTGATAGGCAAATACTCTACTAATTTCGGGTACTTTCCCTACTCCCCAGATATAACCGACTAATAGAGTTAATCTTAAGACTCCTTCAGTAAAACTACCAATAATGGGATTCCAGCCTGTCCAACTTTCTATCAATTGGCTGATAAGGGCTGGTGCGAAGAAAAATAAGCCTATAGCCAGAAATATCGAAAAAATTATGGTGCCAGTCATCGTATTTCCATCAATTTTTTCGCCTTCAGGGGCTTGCAAATTCGCTGAACGGCTTAAAAATTTCATCCCCAATCCTAAAGCATCCCATAGAATTATTAAACCTCGAATGAAGGGAATCTTCTTAATAGGAGATTGGTATATCCCCGTTAAAGTTTCGGTCTCAATGATGATATTTCCTTCGGGAGACCTCATAGCGGCTGCGAGGGATGTTGATCCTCTCATGAGTACCCCTTCGATAAGGGCTTGTCCACCATAAGATGGTAATTTCTCTGTCTTGATGTGTTGATTCATTTTAAACTTAGCCCAATTCCTTTATACCAAAAATGAAAAAGCAATATGATCAAGTTGTGTTATGACGACAGGGGTGCTATTTAAATTTTGGCTTATTTCTTTTTTATTCATAGCCTGATTATATGCGATTTCATTTCGTGTGATGGTTGAATTATTTAGGTAGGGCAGGTTTATGTTAAAATCAATTAAGCAAATTCTACAGGGGATTTTGATGATCATAAAAAATGGAATAATAATCACGTGGGGTACTCCCAATCAAATTTTGACAGGATTTGGTATCTTGATTCAACAAGGCACCATTCAAGATATTAGACCAATTGCTGAATTAGTTAGACTTTTTCCTGAAGAACCTCTGTTTGATGCCGGTGGTCAATTGATAATGCCAGGTAACATTTGTGGGCATACTCATTTTTACGGGGCATTTGCCCGTGGAATGGCAACCGCTGGTGCTCCCCCGAAACAATTTTGTGAAATTTTACAAAAACTTTGGTGGGGGTTGGATAAATCTCTGACTCATGAAGATGTTTATTATTCCGCTGTTGTTTGTTTAATTGATGCGATTCGACATGGAACAACCTGTCTTTTTGATCATCACGCTTCTCCTTCTGCCATAGAAGGCTCATTAGAACAAATAGCAATTGCTGTTGAACAATCAGGACTACGAGCGAGTTTATGCTATGAAGTTACGGATCGAGACGGCGAGGAAAAATCCGAGCAGGGAATTAGAGAAAATGTTAATTATATAAACTATATAAAACAGTCAAAACCAGCTCAGGGCAGATTGCACGCTATGTTTGGGTTGCACGCGAGCTTTACCGTGTCTCAAAGAACCCTGGAAAAGTGTAGAAGTGTAGTACCTGACGAAGTTGGGTTTCATTTCCATTTGGCAGAAGACCTTATCGACCAATTTGACTCGTTGGATTTATATGGCGAAAGAATAACAGAGAGGTTTTATAAAGCGGGCATATTAGGAAAAAATTCAATTGCAGCGCATGGTGTGCATATTGATCCTGTGGAAATGGAACTCCTTGCTGAAACGAGCACTTGGGTAACTCATCAGCCACGTTCAAACATGAATAATGCGGTTGGTGTTGCAGCGGTTGAATCAATGGCGCGAATGGGAGTACGTGTATGCATAGGTAATGATGGGTTTTCGAACGCAATGTGGGAAGAGTGGAAAACTGCATATCTTTTGCAGAAAATTTATCATCGAGATCCTCGAAGAATGAATGGAAATGAATTGATTAACATGGCAGTCTATAATAATTCGAAGTTAGCCACACATATGTTCGGAAAAACAATCGGTCGAATCGAAATTGGGGCTGCAGCTGACCTGATCATTGTCGATTATCATCCATTTACTCCTCTTGATGAAAATAATCTCGCCTGGCATATCCTTTTTGGATTCCACGAGAGCATGATCACGACGACAATGGTAAACGGGAGATTTTTGATGAAAAACCGAGAATTATTAACCTTGGATGAAGAGAAAATAACATCTGTTGCCAGGAACCGAGCCCCGATAATCTGGCAGCGATACAAAAATCAATTTAAGAAAGAAGTCGGAAACTGACATGGATATACGACAACTACAACCCCCATATATCATTGGCATTTTAGGCGGTACTGGCAAAGAAGGATTTGGATTGGCGTATCAGTGGAGCCAAAAAGGTCATAAAATTAATATCGGATCTCGGGATAAGGAAAAAGCTATGATGGCTGCGGAAAAAATTCGCCAATTATTACCGGGTTCAATTGTATCTGGTGAAACAAACCTGGTCGCTTCGAAACAATCAGATATTATTGTGGCATGTGTTCCGTACAACGCTCATTATGAGTTGCTTAATCAATTAAAAGATGAATTAAGAGGGAAAATTTTGATAGATGTTACTGTACCTCTTATGCCGCCAAAAGTGACAACAGTACGCCTTCCACCTGCGGGTTCTGCTGCTCTGGAAGCTCGCCAGATATTGGGTGAGGATGTGGATATTGTATCGGCATTTCAAAATATCTCGTATGAAAACCTGTTACGACCAGGCGAAGTGAGTTGTGATGTACTGGTAAGTGGTGGATCAAAATTTGCCAAAAAGATTGTATTAGAGCTTGTTAAGGACGCTGGATTAATTGGTTGGGATGCGGGTCCATTAGAGAATTCAGTTGTTGCGGAGGGATTAACTTCAATCTTAATTGGTATCAATAAGCAATATGGTGTTCATTCATCAGGTATAAAGATTACAGGTGTTCCAAGGGAGAATTATTCTTGACATTAATCATTAATCCCATTCGCGAAATTCCATTGATTAAACCTGATGATAATCTGAGCCAAATTCTGCTTGATGGTTTAAAGGCGTCATCGATTGACCTGCAGGAAGGGGACATCCTGGTTGTTACTCAAAAAATAGTTTCAAAAGCAGAAGATCGTCTTGTTTATCTAAAAAATGTAAAGGTCTCTCAAAAAGCGGTTCGAATTGCCAAAAAAATCCAAAAAGACCCTCGTTTGGTTGAGCTTATATTGAGGGAAAGCGCTTCTATCATAAGAACCAAACCCGGCACAATCATTGTTGAGCATAAATTGGGATTTGTTTGTGCAAACGCAGGTATTGACCATTCGAATGTATCTGGTTTGTATGGGGAAGAAGAGGATTGGGTTTTGCTACTGCCAGAAAATCCTGACAAATCTGCTAAAAAAATCAGAGATGATATTTTTACAATGACTGGTAAAAAAATTGGGGTAATTATTGTGGACTCTCACGGAAGAGCGTGGAGGTTGGGAACAGTAGGAGTAGCGATAGGGCTGAGTGGTGTTCCCGGATTGGTGGATTTTCGAGGAAAGAAGGACATTTTTGGATATACTTTAAAGGCTACCCAGATAGCTGCTGCAGATGAACTGGCGGCAGTCTCGACATTGGTTATGGGTGAGGCTGATGAACGTTGTCCAGCTGTCCACGTGAGGGGTTTTCCATATCCCCTAAGAGAATCGAGTCTTTCTGAATTAATTCGACCTAAAGATCTTGACCTTTTTCGCTAATATGCTTGCTATTGCCTCTCTCTTAAATACCTTTCCAAAAGAAAATTCAGGCTATTTATGGAAATCATTAATAAGCCAGTGCGAAATGGCAGGTGTTCAGTTAGCGCCATTACCCCATTTTTCTTGGCATGTATCTGAAAATTATAAACTTGATGATGTCGAGAATATTTTATATGAACTCTCCAAAACTTTAACGCCTTTTATAATAAAAACAACTGGACTGGGCATATTTACTGGTTCTGAACCAGTCATTTATTTCCCGATAGTTAAAACAAGAAAATTGTTAGAAATCCATGAACAACTTTGGGACAGGTTATCTAGTTGTTCAACAGGGATTAGTCCTTTTTACTCAATTAATCAATGGATTCCTCATATAACTTTGATTTCAGATTTAACAACTCCACAAAAAATTGGATGTGCAATTTCGGATCTATGTGCTCTATCATTTGAGATCGAGCTACTTGTAAATAATATTGCTTTAATTTATAAAATAGATAATCATTCTGGAATAATGAGCAAGTTCCAATTACTATCTACATGAGATTGATTGTCAATAGCAGCAAAGGAGACAAAATGCAAAATCGCGTCGCATTATATTTACAAGACTCGCATGACCTTCGGGATGGCTTAGATTATGTCCAATATGCAGAATCAAGGGGTTTCGAAGCGGTATGGCAGGCAGAAAGCAGGTTGGTGAGAGACGCAATTGTACCGATGGCTGCCTATGCTGCTGTTACCAATCGGATAAAGGTTGGTTCTGGAGTGATTAATAATTGGACAAGAAATATCGGACTGCTTGCATCGACTTTTCTTACACTGGATGATCTGGCACCGGACCGAATTATTTGCGGAATTGGAGCATGGTGGGATCCTTTAGCTAAGAATGTGGGTATTGACCGAAAAAAACCTTTACTCGCAATGCGAGAAACAGTGTACGTGCTACGGAAATTGCTTAGTTTGGAAAGAGTGACTTTCAATGGGGAATTTATTCATGTATCGGGAATTGAATTGGATATAGTTCATGGAAGGCGAGAACCACGGAATGTCCCCATATATATTGGCGCGACTGGAGACCAGATGATGGAAATGACCGGAGAAATAGCTGATGGCGTGGTGCTAAATTACTGCGTCCCGCCTCAGTATAACCTCAAGGCGATTGACCTTCTTTTGAGTGGCGCCAAGAAGGCTGGAAAAAGTATTGATCAAATTGATCGTCCCCAACTTGTTGTATGCTCAGTAGACCATGATCGGGAAAAAGCCATTGATTCTACTCGTGAGTTATTGACTCAATACCTGGCGCAGCAACCCCACATCGCAAAGGCTTCTGGAGTATCTCAAGAAGTTGTTGCTGAAATTCAATCGATCTTAGGTTGGCCAGCGACTCATGAGCAGATTCAAAAAGCAAAGCACCTGGTTCCTGAGGATCTAATTTATAAGATCACTGCCTCTGGCACCCCAGAAGAAGCTCAGAAAAAAGTTAGGGAATATATTGAGAATGGGTGTACTTGTCCGATTTTATACCCAGTTGGTGGTGATGTTCATCTCTTAATTGATACTTTTTCCGAGAGTCTGTAGGTGGATATGGCAAGAAATTATTTAAGACCAGAATCTCTTAATAAGTTATGCGAAGAAATAAAAGGATATGAAGGGAAAATAATTCCATTATTTGGGATTTTGAATAGATCTGAACTTAATATGGATCAGATTTTGCTACTTGATTTACAAGATTCTGGTTTAGATCAAGTCGAATATGCTAGCGGTGAAGCCAGGATAGGCAGTTGTATATTTCTTGAGGATTTGCTGGAACTTTTTCCGGATAATCCCACCTGGAGTGAGATGATAAAGCGTGAATATAACCAAAATCAGCGTAATCAAATTCGACTTGGCGGTGTGATTCGCTATAAAAATGGAAGGTCTGGTTTATTAACAACATTATTGGCGCTGGATGCCGATCTGGAATTCTTTTATCCTTCTGGTATTAAAGCCTCATTGGGGGATTACTTAGTGTTCCGCAATCAATATCAAAATCATGTATTACTTCGTGTATCTATCCCCTATGAGCGTATCATTTTTCGATTTGAAGCGATAAGAAGGACGCCAGTTGATTTGCCAATTGTATGTGTTGCACTTGCCCGGTGGAGATCAGGCAGGATTCGTGTTTGCCTGGGTGGGTACGGCGATTCCCCCATTATGGTTTATGATGCTCGAGGTTTTGATGGGATTCAAAATGCAGTAAAAGATGCTTTTTCGGATGCGACCGACTTTTGGGCGAGTTCAGAATACAGATCAAACATGGCTGTATTATTAACAGATAGAATACTTGAATCGGTTCTTAACGAGGAAAAGTATGTTGAGTGAATTTACTATAAACAAGCAAAAAATACGCGCTGAGGTAATGAATACTGAAACGTTGTTATCTCTATTGCGAAAAAGAGGATTTGTTGGAGCAAAATCAGGTGGTTGCAGCCAGGGCGAATGTGGAGCTTGTACAGTATTATTGGATGGAAAACCTGTTAATAGCTGCCAAATGCTTGCTATTGAAGCCGCGGGACATTCAATAGAAACAATCGAATCGTTAGGTAAAAATCCTTATCAAGGGTGGAATAAGAGCGTGGGATTATCAGATGTGCAATTGGCGTTCATCGAATCGGGAGCCATCCAATGTGGGTATTGCACTCCTGCTATGATCCTGGCTGCTACATCTCTATTGCGGAGTAACCCCGCACCAAGTGAAATAAAGATTCGTGAAGCTATGTCGGGAGTTTTATGCCGGTGCACGGGTTATAAAAAACCTGTTGAGGCTATATTGAAATTGGTTAATAGAAATAGCGCTGTAATGGCATCTCAATCTGATAAAGATAAAGTCTTTTCGACGGTCGGAAGACCCGAAATTAAAGTTGATGCTATTAAATTGGCAATGGGTAATCCGTCCTTCACAGATGATTATCCAATGCAAGGGATGTTGACGGCAAAGGTGCTCCGAAGCCCTTATGCGCACGCGATTATCGAAGATATCGATACAACGAAAGCGAAGGCATTGCCCGGTGTTGCTGCTGTGCTTACCTGGAAGGATCTTCCCCGTGTAATTTATTCGACTGCTGGTCAATCTGACCCAATTCCGGGACCTTTAGATACATTTTCTTTAGATAAAAAAGTAAGATTTGTCGGTGATCGGGTCGCTTTTGTCGCAGCTGAAACGGAAGAAATTGCAGAAAAAGCAATTAGCCTGATTGAGGTGAAGTATAGACCGCTTCCCTCAATTTTGGACTCTGAGTCCGCCATGAAGGATGATTCACCTGTTCTTCATGATGAACCCGAATATGTCAACTTTGGCGAGTCAAATCCCAGGATCAATCTGGCAGCTAAGATTAGAATTGATATTGGTAGGGTTGAGGATGGATTCGCGGAAGCAGATTACGTTTTTGAACGGGATTACAAGGTTCCGAAAGTGCAACAAGCGCATATTGAACCTCATGTGGCAATTACATATTGGGATGAAGATAATAGACTTGTAATCCGAACAAGCACCCAGGTACCTTTTCATGTACGTCGTATGTTAGCACCCGTCCTAAGATTGCCTGTAAAGCAGATTCGTGTAATAAAACCACGAATTGGGGGGGGATTTGGCGGAAAACAGGAAGTCTTAATTGAGGATGTGGCTGCTCATCTGACAATAGCGACTGGTAAACCTGTGCGGTATGAATATACTCGCGAAGAAGAATTTATTGCTGCCCGTTCGAGACATCCAATGAAAATTCGATTAAAAACGGGAGTTAAAAAGGACGGCACCATTACTGCAAACGAAATGTATTGCTTGAGTGATACTGGAGCGTATGGATGTCATGCACTTACGGTTACTGGCAATACGGGTCATAAGTCGATGGCGCTATATGTTGGTGATGGTAAATATCGGAAACACCCCAATATAAGATTTTATGCTGACATTGTATATACCAACACCCCTCCAGCTGGGGCATATCGCGGGTATGGGGTCCCGCAAGGTTTTTGGGCAGTTGAGCGGCACATGGAATATATCTCTCGAAAATTGGGGATTGACCCGATTGAATTTCGGCTAAAAAATTGTCTCAGAGCTGGAGAATTACATCCATTTAGCACTGCCTGGAGTGAGGGAAGGGAACCTCGACCCGAAATAGTGCATACAGTTGGGATACCTGAGTGCATCAGGCAAGGAAAGGAAATATTTGGATGGGACTCGATGCAATCCAGTTCAGAATGGCGTCAGGTTAAGGGCAAACCTTATCTGAAGAGGGGAATTGGTCTGGCGATTGTGATGCAAGGAACCGCGATACCCTATCTGGATATGGGGGCGGCATCGATTAAGATGAATGAAGATGGTTCATTTAATCTCCTGATTGGAGCTACAGATTTGGGAACCGGGTCTGACACGGTTTTGGCGCAAATGGCTGCTGAGGTGTTAGGCACAACAATCGACGATATTCTTGTGTATTCTTCCGATACCGATTTTACCCCATTTGATAAAGGGGCTTACGCCTCCAGCACAACCTATATATCTGGCGGTGCGGTGGTCAGAGCAGCACAACAGGTTGCCGATAAGATTAAAAAACGTGCAGCAAGCATTTTATCCCGGCAATTTAGTGGTAGACAGTATAAACCAGAGGAAATTCAATTAAAAAATAAAAAAGCGACCACTAAGGATGGAAAAACAGTCACTTTATCTGAAATAGCACTGGATGCACTCCATCATGTTGATCAAGAACAGATAATGGCTGTTGCTTCGTTTTTCTCACCATCTTCCCCACCTCCGTTTGCGGCTCAGTTCGCCCAGGTTCTGGTGGACACTCAAACTGGTCAGGTTACAGTTGAAAAATTGGTAATGGCGGTGGATTCTGGAGTAATTGTAAATCCAGCCACTGCTTCTGGACAAATAGAAGGTGGAATGACGCAGGCTCTGGGTTATGCAGTCTCAGAAGAGATGATGTATGCTTTCGATGGATCTGCCAGAGAAAAAGATCTGGTCGATTATCACGTTTTCCGATGTGATGAGATGCCGGAATTGGAAACGGTGTTTGTTGAAACTTTTGAACCCAGTCATCCATTTGGAGTAAAAGCTGTTGCAGAGATTCCGATGGATGGAGTTGCACCAGCAGTTGGAAATGCAATCTTCGATGCGTGCGGCGCTGATCTTACTGTGATACCGGCAACCCCTGAAAGAGTGTGGAATGCATTAAGGCTAAAGGAAAATATCCCATGACGATATTCCAAACCATCGCTGAAATAGAGAAGGAAGGACGAAATGCCGCCCTTTGTATGGTGATTGAAGCTAAAGGATCAACCCCTCGGCATCCTGGCAGTAAGATGATTGTTTTTCCCGATGGGAAGATTGATGGAACGGTTGGCGGTGGTGAGACAGAACGACGTGTTATTCAAGAGGCATTATTGTCGATTGTAGATGGAAAAACCCGCATCATTCATTATAATTTAAGCGATCCTGCTAATGGTGATACGGGCGTTTGTGGTGGAAACATTACTATTTACATCGAACCAATAACGAGGGCATCTGACTTATACATTATTGGAGCTGGTCATGTCGGAAAAGCAGTGGCTCATTTGGCAAAATGGCTTGGCTTTCGCGTAGTTGTAGTTGATGACCGATCCGATCTTTGCTCAAAAGAGAATATACCTGATGCGGATCAATTTTTTATTGGACCTGCCTCAACATTTGTGCAAGAATATCCCATCACAAATGATACCAGTATTGTGTTGACTACACGCGGAACGGATATTGATCTCGAATTCATTCCAATATTGTTGCAGACATCTACTGGCTATGTCGGCGTAATAGGTTCAAAACGAAGATGGCTTTTCACAAAAAAAGCATTGTTGAGTTCTGGTATCAGCGAAGATAAATTGAATACTATTCATTCCCCCATTGGATTGGATATTGGAGCGGAGACACCTGAAGAAATCGCTGTTAGTATCATGGCAGAAATAATTAGGTATCGAAGTGGTGGAACTGGAAAAGAGCTTTCGAGGTGAATAAATTAATGTGGTCTGAATATGCTTGTGTGTCCCATCTGGAAGAGGCTTTGGAACTCTTGGACAAGTATCAAGCTCGCGCAAGGATTGTTGCGGGTGCGACAGATTTAATTTTAGAACTTGAGCGAGGCACCCGTAAAGGTGTGGAATTGCTAATTGATATTTCACGCGTATCGGGTTTGAATCAGATTTGGGTCGATTCAAATGACTGGGTCCACATAGGTCCAATGGTTACCCATAATGATTGTGTTAAATCTTCGATAGTACAAAGGTATGCCTTTGCCCTTGCGAAAGCAGCCTGGGAAGTGGGCTCACCCCAGATTCGAAATCGAGGGACTATTGCAGGAAACCTTATTACTGCTTCGCCAGCTAACGATACGATTCCACCTCTCATGGCACTTGGCGCATTGGTGAAATTGCAATCAGTCTCCACTCAGCGGATTGTGCCTCTGGTTGACTTCTATAGGGGTGTAAGATCAACCGTGATGCAAGACAATGAAATAATGGTTGATATTACATTTCCAAAACATGAAGACTCCAGGGGAGTGTTTTATAAATTCGCTCTACGGAAAGCACAGGCAATCTCGGTAGTTAATGCGGCTGTAGTGATGAGACTTACGAAGGGTATCATCACCCATGCTGCTATATGTCTTGGTTCTGTTTCACCTACCATTGTGTTTGTAAAGGAAGCTGAAGACTACTTAATCGGTAAGCATATTTCTGAAATTGATCTTAATTTATTAGGTGAAGCCTCAATAAAGTATGCTCATCCAATTGATGATATTCGCGGTTCCGCTCCATATCGAAGAAAAATGGTGAGTGTGGTTGTGGCGCGGGCAGTTGATAGCATTATTACCAATCGGGAACGCGAAGGATTCCCAACCAATCCTGTTACTTTGTCAACCCCTAACTCTTCATCGTTAGAATTACCTATTGATTACAAATCTCCTGGTCCCATCGTCACAAATATCAATGAAAAAAATTATCGTTTTGAAATCGGACATCAAAAAACTTTATTGCAATTGTTACGCGAGGACGCAGAATTAATCGGAACCAAAGAGGGTTGTAGTGAAGGTGAATGCGGGGCATGTACGGTGATTTTGGATGGTTCGGCTGTGATGAGCTGTTTAGTGCCTGCGGCTCGCGCTCATGGGGCGAAAATTACTACGATTGAAGGTTTATCAACGCCCACAGGAGAATTAAATCCTGTTCAGCGGGCTTTTATCGAATATGGTGCGGTTCAATGTGGGTATTGCACACCTGGATTCATCATGTCTGCTACTAAATTATTAGAAGAAAAAGAGTTTCCTACCAGATTAGAAATTCAACAGGCGATTACGGGAAATTTATGTCGGTGTACTGGGTACTATAAAATAATTGAGGCTATTGAACATTCGATGGGAGCGATGGCAAAATGAACAACAGGTATTCATCTTCACGATTTACACCCCAAAAGACAAGTGAAAGGAAAATCCATCCGGTTTGGAGAGGTGTCGGATTTGGGATGATGGTATTAATTCCAATTTTTGCTTACGCAGCCGCGGATATAATCCTAACCGAAAACGCGAAACAAAATTGGTTTCCAATTCCCGCTGATTTAATTTCACCATATATTGAGCCCCTTTTGTATATTAGAATCTTAATTATTATTGCCTTAATATTCTTGGGGTTTGTACTATTTAATTTTGTAGCGTTCATTATTTTGGGAATATTCGGACCTCCGCGTTATGGTCCAATGGATGTCCCTCCAGTTCGATACGGGAAACCATATAAGCGATAAATTCCAAGGTCATTTATGGATATCAAAGAACAACATCGTTGGGTTGGAGAGTCTGTTCCGCGCGTTGATGCGGTGGGCAAGGTGACTGGTGAAACTCTTTTTCCGGGTGATTATTATCCACCAGGTTATCTGGCAATGAAAATATTATTTTCTCATCACCCACATGCCATTATTAAAAAGATTGACACAAGCCTTGCCGAGAAACTTGATGGAGTTGTTGCAGTTTTTACTGCTGCTGATGTTCCCAACAATGAGTATGGATTGATTATTCCAGACCAGCCTGTTCTATGCGGACCTGGATCAAATAAGCCGTACGCCGAGCGCGTGCGATTCGTTGGTGATCAAGTTGCTGTGGTAGTGGCGGAAGATGAGGCAATTGCAACTAAGGCAAGAGACTTAATCGATATTGAATACGAGTTACTTCCTGTTGTATCGGATGTGATTAAAGCGATGAAGTCAGATGCCACCTTGATCCATCCTGACCGAGGAAGTAATGTATTTTGCAGGTATAGAATTCGGAAAGGGGATATCGAGGAAGGATTTAAAAATGCAGACGTAATTGTTGAAGATGTGTATGAGACTCCCGCGCAGGAACACGCATTTTTACAACCTGAAGCAGGCTACTCATACATAGATGAAAACGGGCGTGTAACCGTAGTTGTGGCAGGGCAATGGGCTCATGAAGATCAAGAACAGATCGCTCATGCGTTAAATATTCAAAAAGATCAGGTTCGAGTAATATATCCAGCGATTGGAGGGGCGTTTGGTGGTAGAGAAGACATGTCTATTCAAATTGTCCTTGCTTTGGCAGCCTGGAGATTGAATCAAAGAGGGATAAATCGACCTGTAAAAATTATTTGGAGCAGAGAAGAATCGATTATTGGGCATCATAAACGCCATCCATATCGGATTCACGCGAAATGGGGGGCGACGAAGGAAGGAAAAATTACCGCTGCAAAAATTGAGATAATAGAAGATGGCGGCGCGTATGCGTACACATCCACGAAAGTACTTGGAAATGCCACTTTATTATGTTCAGGACCTTATGACATACCAGCGGTTTGGGTAGATTCTTGTGCCGTATACACAAATACAATTCCAAATGGCGCTTTCCGAGGTTTTGGTGGTCCACAGGCGATATTTTCTGCTGAGATGCAAATGAGCAAGCTGGCGGAAAAAATTGGATTAGATCCCGTTGAATTTCGTATGAGGAATTTGCTTAAAGAGGGTTCTTTGTTATCTGTAGGGACTCCTCTTCCACCAGGAGTGTCAATTCAAAAAGTTGTTGAGGCTTGTGCGCTTGGCGCTGGTTGGGAGCGGACCGGTTCAGGTTGGACATTAAGAAAAAAAATAAGGCAAAAAGGGGGAGGAAAAATTGCAAGAGGAACAGGTTTCGCGTGTGGCTTAAAGAATGTTGGATTTTCTTTTGGAGCACCGGAAGAGTGTTGGTCAACGGTTGAATTGCATGGCTCCTCGGAAATTGAAAAAGTGATCTTATACCACGCAGGTGCTGATTGCGGACAGGGGGCACATACTGTGTTTGCTCAATTCGCTGCCCAGGAGTTGGGGGTTGATCTAAAGAAGATCAGTCTTCATGTGTCTGATACAGCAACAACTATGAACTCCGGCAGCGCTTCTGCCTCGCGAATGACATTTATGGCTGGAAATGCTATTCGAGGTGCATGTCAATCAGCTCTTGAGAAATGGAGAAATGAAGAGAGACCTGCAACAGGCACATATCGGTATCGTCCGCCCAAAACAACTCCTTTTGATCCTGAAACTGGGAAATCAGAACCGAACTTTGCGTATGGATACGTGGCTGAAGTTGCTGATGTTGAGGTTGATTTGGAGACTGGAGAAGTAATTGTGAAGAAAGTGATCTGCGCTAATGATGTTGGAAAGGCAGTGAATCCACAACAAGTACAGGGGCAAATCGAAGGAGCGGTAGTTCAGGCGCAAGGATATACTGTTCTGGAAAATTTTATTCAAAAAGACGGCAACGTTTTAACCAAAACTCTTTCCACGTATTTGATACCTACTGTATTGGATATTCCTGAGCAGGTTGAATCGATTATTTTGGAATACCCAGATCCCTTAGGTCCCCTTGGCGCGCGGGGAATGGGGGAAATGCCATATTTACCATTACCAGCAGCGATTGTTTCAGCGGTGCATGATGCGACAGGAGTGTGGTTTAACCAATTTCCACTCACTCCCGAAAGAGTCTTCTGGGGACTGGAACAAAAGAAAATGAAAATATAGGTAATTTAGTTTTTTTCACAGATTATGGTCGTGAAGCAACTTATATAAATTCGTATAGCCATGTACTTGTAATGTTGTTTAATAGATTATTAATAACACAAAATAAAAATGTTCGTAACTTTATGGTTTGGCCGACATGAAAGCCGCACGTCATTATGCCGGTGTTATTCTTGCAGCAGGTGCCTCCAGTCGATTGGGAATTCCAAAGCAGGTTATCAATTGGATGGGAAAGCCTATTGTCCGGCATATTGCAGAGATTGCCTTGTCTGCTGACCTGGATCCGGTGGTTGTTGTTACTGGTTGTAATCGTGATGTTGTTGAAGAGGCTTTATCAGGGTTACCGATTGGATTGGTTCATAATTCAGACTGGAGAAATGGACAAGGGTCATCAATCTCTGCTGGTCTAAAAGTATTATCATGGGAAACTCGAGCGTGTTTTTTTTTAATGTCTGATCAGCCATTTATTACAAAAAAGTTGCTTGATGAAATCGCTACCGCACATCTCAAAACGAGTGCTCAAATCGTTGTTCCATGTGTAAACGGGATTCGCACCAGTCCCGTGCTATTTGATCAGACAACGTTTAGGGATTTATCTGATCTCTCTGGTGATATTGGGGGGCGTTCACTATTCAACCGTTATCAAATTCAGCTACATAATTGGAAGGATACCAGATTGTTATTCGATATTGATTCACCAGAGGACCTCGAGAGGATAAAGGAGTATCCAGTTGATGAGTAATAGCCAAAAAAGAATTGCTGCTCTTGTTTTAGCGGCTGGATTGTCGAAAAGAATGGGAATGCAAAAACTATTGTTGCCCTGGCGCGAGTCTACAATCATCGAGGCAGTAATTCAAACCGTATTTGATGCCGGAATTTATGCAATATATGTGGTTACTGGATCATGTCATGCGCAAGTGTCGGATTTACTTAAAGCAAAACCTGTGTCAATTGTTTACAACTCGAATTATGAAACCGGAGAAATGATTTCATCGATAAAGTGTGGACTTTCTTCCTTAAGTCAGATAGAAGCCGACGCAGTGATGGTCTTTTTAGGCGATCAACCTCAAATTGAGAAAAATATCATTCTGGCGCTGCTGGAAAAATATGAAAAAGATAAACCTTTTATTATCATTCCAAGCTATCACAACCGTCGGGGGCATCCCATTTTAATTCCCCGAGATAAATGGCAGGAAATCATTGGATTGCCAACCGGAGCTACATTGAAGGATTGGATAAATGACAATAAAGAGCATTTATCGTATCTGGTGTGGGATAATCCAGGGATGTTGATGGATATTGACACTCCTGAAGATTATCAGCAATTTACATCATCACTATTAAAGGATGAAAAAAGCGAGACCGATGGTCGATATATGGAAATATAGCAACGGAGAAATTCAAAAAATCAATTTGCCAGTTGATGCAAAGACATTAGATCAGAGTTCTTTGTATCTTCCGGATGGGGTGTATACAACACTTCGCACATACAGCCGTCATTATGTTTTCCAGTTTGAGGACCATGTGGACCGATTGGTAAAATCGGCACAAATATCAGGGTTTGAGATAAAGGTATCAACAGAGGACATCCGTAGATTATTGCGCATAGCCATTAATAACCTTCCAACATATCATGAAACTCGACTACGAATAACTATTCCAAAAACCGAACCCAACGCTATTTACCTATCAGCGACGCAATTTACTCCACCATTACAGCAAGATTATTTGCTTGGTGTGCATGCAGGTACAATCCAGCTCTCTCGTAGCGATCCGCTATCGAAAAAGACCGAGTTTATTAAGTTGTCTCAGGCTGCCCGGAATCAGCTAGGAAATGAAATTCACGAGTTGATCATGGTTAATGGCGAAGGGTATCTGTTAGAAGGTTTGTCCAGCAACTTTTATGGGGTGAAGGAAAAATCAATTTTTACTGCTGGGAAAGATGTGTTACCGGGGATTACCCAAAGGATCATTTTTAAGGAAGCTGCCAGGTTAAAAATTCCTTTACATCAGTTTCCAATTCATATATCTGAAATCAGTACGTTATCCGAGGCATTTATTACCAGTTCTGGGCGAGCTGTTTTGCCTGTTGTATCTATCGATAATATTATTATTGGTAATGGCAAACCGGGAAATATTACGAATATCTTATTAAGTTCTTATCAAAAGAGAGTCTCTACAGATCTTATTGATCTTTTTGCTCCTTCTCTTGGAGGTAAAAATATCGTAGTGAGTTAATGAGCTCTACCATCTGGTCTAGCTTTTCTTTATAGGTTCGAAATTTCTTTAAGGTGCGTAAAGATTCCAAATCTGATTCAGGAAATGAATAGCCTAATAATTTATTGAGTAGCGGATCGGGTTCGATGTGAACAGTTATCGTTTCACCTTGTAAAGTTTTTATGGCACCTTCCGTAACAATTTGATCAAAGTGATGCAATAAAGAGTATATCTCTTCTAATATTTCATTTGAATTCTTTGGAGATGAGATCTGAAAACTCTTTTGAGCCCTTATAAGTCCCTTCAATTTTGATAATGTTTCTTGAATATTCTCATTCATACGTAGCCTTCGTAACAAGCGATCTTTTCTGTAATACAACTGTTCCTTCTGGTAATTGTTGTCTCTATTTGCAATTATCCGGATTGCTTTTTCAGTCCAAAAAAGAGATTTCCCAAAATCTTTTTTATTATGCTCATAATATTTTGCCAGGTTAACCATTGAATGGGTCTCATCCGATTCGGCTAATTTTTGCCACACATAAACAGCTTGATCCCAATATTTATTAATTCTGCATAAATCTCCATATTTTTCAAACAGCTTTTTATTTACCGGAGTAATATCTAAATTATTGAAACACTTCTCAAATAAGAGAATTGCTTCATTCCAATTTAAAATATCCCGATAGATATTTGCAACCGCAAATAATTCAAATTCATTTTTACAGATTCTGGCAGGATTCGTCAAATACGCGGTGGAATACAGAAGTAATCCTGCAAGGGAAATAATATCAGATGAGTTGTGGATAAAAACACGCGTAATTACAGTATCATCACCTGTATTTAAGTAATTACGGTAAACCTCAGGAATCATCCAACCAGGTATTTCTTCCTGGTTTCTTTTCACACCAAGCATTTCACGTTCTAAATAATTTAAGGAGCAATCTCCGAGGCTATTGCGCCATAATTTTCTTGTAAGTCGCAATAAGTCAAAATGGGGAATCCTGATAAATGGAGATTCTAGGCGGTTGATGATGTATCTGGTGTTTAATAATGGTATATCAAAAGTCCTTCCATTGTAAGTAATCAAAATTTTATCAGGATCGATCATTGTCATTATTTTTTCCAGGAATTGTCTTTCCTGAGAAGGATTTTTAAGAAAGTATTGCTTGATTTGAAACTTACCCTGAATAAAATATCCAAATCCGACTAAAAAGACTAATGTGCCTGTGCCACCTGCCAGACCAGTTGTCTCTGTATCTAAAAAAATAACAGATGATAGAAAATCCCTTTGACTTGGATCGTATTTAGCAAATTTCTCAATCAATGAAAAATCGATCTCATGTGAGATATTCGATACAATCCGATCGTACTCACTCGAAATCAGTCCTTGATGAATCGAATTATTGATTGAAAAATCATTTTCTATGGTGAAAGAAAAGGATTTAGGATTACCATTGATATTTACTACTTCATGGTTCTCTCCTTTGGCTGATGAATTTACAGCCAGAGATATTCCATAGGATCGTAATTTTTCACTTAGGGTCTCGTTCATAGACAGAGTTTAAAATTCAATAGACTAAGGCAGAAAGTAGAGCTTCTGTTTCGGCTTTTCCACTCGCGCCATTTTCAGGTGCTGGTCCGACACATGATGGGCAACCTTCTCTACACTTGCATGTAGCGATGACATCATACGCGAATAATAGCAATTGATTATATCGGTCAAATAACATCTCGGAAAATCCTACTCCCGCTGGGGTCATCTCGTATATGCCCAAACATGGTAATCCTTGTGCAAGTTCAGATTCGGGGTCAGAAAATGCGCCTAAATCGGATGGATCACACATCAGATAAATTGGGGCTAAATTATGCAACAAGAATCTCAAGCCAGCTAATCCGCTTCTTAATCTCACGTTTAATTCGACTTTTCGATGACAAGCCGGGCAAAGAGTAATTAAATTCTCCAATCGATTTGCTTCATCAGGAGATATAAATGAGCGAAATGGGACTTTATGATGGACGTGATGAGCTTTCCCAGCCTCTCTGCATCCACACAATTGACAGGTGAAATGATCCCTCTCCCTAGCCAGTATCTTTTGTTTGTCCCATTTTGCACCATAATTATTTGGATCACTTTTCCACAACCCCATTTCTCTTAACTGCTCAATGGTGGAGGAATCAATCGTAATCCAAAACCCCATCGTCCTTAAATGGGTAGGGGGAAGTTCTAATTCTTTAAAATCCATACGCTGGTATGAAGCCCATAACACCTTTTCGAATCCTATGACTTGGGTTGTTACTAACAATTCACCACAGTGTCTGACAGCACCCTTTTCTTGTTGGCGCTTGATAGTATTTATCACCTCAATATTTACATTTACTTTAGGTTCAGTATAATAATCAAGGTTACATTTGCCTAAGATTGCAACATTATCCTGAAGTCTTAATTCTTCAACCAGATATGTTTCACCCTCCTGTAAATAAATCGCTCCTGGATGCACCGTTCGAAGTGAACTTTCATAATCAATTTCACCTATTGTATGTTCATTATCCTGTTGATGTAATTGCAACCGAATAGGCTGAGCGGAAGAAACTCTAAGCGATACTGTATCTGCAGGGTATTTATCTCCCACCCAATAGTACATATCATTTGATGAGTGCAATTCTTTGGTTTCCAATAGCAAATTCAAATAATCTTGAAGAAGCGAGACATCCAAGGAGCCAAAATTTTCTTGCTTATTAAGGGCGAGTTCGAAGCAGGCACACCGTATGTGTTGGTACAAAATAACCGGTGTGTCTGGATTAATTAATGCGCTTTCAGGGTCTCTGTAAAATAAATATTCTGGGTGCCGAATTAAAAACTGGTCAATAGGATTCGCAGAGGCAACCAAAATAGCAATTGAAGGCTTCAAATTCCTACCTGCCCGTCCCGCTTGTTGTCGGGTTGATGAAATACTACCCGGAAATCCGACAATAATTGATGCATCTAAATCTCCAATGTTGATACCCAATTCTAAAGCGTTTGTGCTAACAACGACACCAATTTTTCGCTCACGTAATCCCTTTTCAATATTTCTACGTTTTTCAGCAAGATATCCACTTCGATACCCTTCAATTTCGTTGGAGTAAAAATATTGTTCTGTTCGTAAATTCTTTAAGATAAATTCGACACTTTTTCGCGATCTCACAAATAGTATCGTTTGTATATTGTGATTGAGCAAGTCTGCAACAAGTTGTTGGCTTTCTGCTCCAGCACCTTTGCGTATTCCCAATGTGGGGTCTGTAAATGGAGGATTATATAGGATAAAGTGTTTCTCTCCTTGTGGGGAGCCATCATTATCAACCAGTTGAACTGGTTTTTGGATTAGCCTTTGTGCATGATCGACTGGATTAGCAATTGTTGCAGAAGTAAGTAAAAATTGTGGATTCGCGCCATAAAAATTTGCTACTCTCTGTAATCGCCTGAGCAAATTTGCTATATGGGATCCAAACACCCCTCGGTAATAATGAATTTCATCGATGATGATGAATGCTAAATTCCTGAAAAATCGCTCCCAAAGTGTATGGTGAGGAAGGATTCCCATATGAAGCATATCTGGATTTGATATCAATAGATTTGCTGAGTGTCTAATTGACCTTCTTTGAGAGACGGGGGTATCTCCATCGTATAAGCCGGCAGGTACGCTCCCGCTGATTTGTTGAAAAAGGTCAGAAAGAAAATTCATTTGATCCCGAGCCAGGGCTTTGGTCGGAAATAGATACAGTGCGCAAACTGAGGGGTCCCTTATATATGCGTTAACTACAGGCAAATGGTAGCATAGAGACTTACCACTGGCAGTACCTGTTGATACAACTACGTTATACCCTTTTTGTACCAGATTCCAGGCTTCCGCTTGATGTGTATATAATTTATTAATCCCCCTTAATTTTAAATGCTCTGTTAAAATGTGATGTATGTCTCCAGGAAAAGGTTCATACTTACCTTTACGAGGTGGGGTGGTATTCCATACAGACATATTTGCCGATAATGTCTCATTTGACTTCCATGAGGCTAAAAGAATATTAATATCACTGTCATCGTGGGGCATATATAGAAATATTTACACCATTATAGAACAAATGTCAAGTTAAGGATAAAAGGTTGGACCTGTTTTTTATTATTCTTTGTGCTTATCTGGCAGGAGTACTGGTTAATTATTTGATCGATGTATTGCCAGTACATATGCATTTAGTATCAGTATCTTGTCGAGTTTGTCAAATACCATATCCTTTCCTGACTTATTTTTTATTTAAGGAATGTCCTTCGTGTAAATCCACCCGTCCCCTAAGATCTTACCTAATCAGTCTGGCAATCATTATTGTGAGTATTGCGCTTTGGTTTATTCCTCCTGTTCGATTAGGTTTTTTATTGAGCATATCAGTGTTTATTTACTTGCTTATTATTTCAGTTATTGATATTGAACATCGATTGGTATTATCGTCGCTTTCGGCAATTGGAGGGATCCTTTTTTTCGGGATCGGGCTTTATCTACATGGTTTCATTCCTACACTTTTGGGAGGTATAGTAGGGTTTTTCGTGATGTATCTTTTATACTGGTTGGGCTTTGCCTTCTCAAAAATATATGGGAAATATCGGAGAATTGCCGATATGGAACCCGGGATGGGAAAAGGAGATATCAGTGTTAGTGCAATTATTGGATTTGTTCTTGGATGGCCAGGTGTAACTGCGGGTATTCTACTCGGAATTGTCCTTGGCGGGGTCGCGAGCGTTATTGTTATTCTCATGTATATCATTAAAAAATCTTACAAGCCTAATATAGGATTGCCATACGTTCCATTTCTGGCAATCAGCACACTCATTCTCTTATTTAAATAATTGATCGGTTATCTATTTACTATGGTTTATTTTGGAGAAGCAAGCAGCTTTGAGAACCAAAACCAAACAACATCTCCTGCTGGTTTACCGCGAATAGAGTTTGATTTATCTAACAGGATTGTTGGAGAATAAAATCCCCTGGATACAAAGCCAGAAATCCAGGATTGGGAATTTACATAGGAAAGAGCAGCATTATAAAAATCTGCCTGGCTTTGCAAGTCGATATTAAGCGATACAATGTCGGGATTGGGTTGGTCAAGCACACCAAATGGAGCGCATCCTGTATCGGTTCGAACACAACCTGCGTAAGCGCCAGCAACCGACGGAAACTGAATACCTAATATGACAGGTTTTTTCAAGTTATCTCGTACCGGAATTGTAAACTCATTTAGTTGTTTTGTAATTTGAGACTCCAAATCGACTTTGTTAATATTTGCAGGCAATTTGGGGGTGTAAAGGGCGTAAATGCCATCAACATCCGATAAAAACGAAGGGGGAGCGCCCGTATTATTCCCCAGCACCCAATACACTTTTCCTTTATATCTATTCCGGACTTGCTGGATTATTTTCTTCCAAAATTTATCGGCATCGCCTGGTACATTTGAGGATTGTCCATTTGACAATTTTCCATTCGGATACGCTGGATATAAAGTATCATTTCCAAGGAATAATATTTCAGCTCCGGCTTGAGCTGCGAGATCAGCGTGATGGAGGATGAACCGCTCATAGCGATCAAACCAACTTTGCCACCAATTTTCATCTCGTTTCGCGTTTTCCCACCATTTATTTGGATCCACTTCTTGTTTTGTGTTCGGATATACACCGATCCGCAATCCTTTTTGCCTGGCAATGGAAGCACTTTGCAAAGCATCATTCCACACCATGTCTTTACCTGGTACTAACTCAAGTGTTGGTGGATTTGTCCTTGTATATTCCCAGGTTGGAGTTAAGATTGCCCAATTTGCTCCGATTTCCCTGATATTCTGAAAAGACCAATTTTGGTATGGTTGCCACGAAGGGTGATAATTGGGTGTGATTTCAATACCGGCAATAAAATTTTGCCCTCTGCCTGAAATTTGAGCAGATGAAACAGTCGCTGGATTGGAAAGAGATTTCATCCAGATCCAGGTCTTCACCTCATCCTCGAATTGTTGAGGAAGATGGCTGGCAGAAAACGGATAGCCCTGAGACTTAATTCCCTTTGTCGCCTCATCATCAGTGCTTCCACATTGTTCATTGCGGCAGTAGCGATATCCAACATTGCCCAAAATATTTAACGGGCTGTATAGGACATAAAGCCATTTGTTATTGCCCAAAGGCCACATAGGAATAGGCTCTGTCCAACCGTAAGGATTAAACTGAATTGAGACAATATCCGTTGAGGGTGTATTTTGAGGAACCTTAACGGAAAAAGTAATTGGAGCGCTACCAGGAGCAGCCCAGGACACCACTGTGTCATTGATTTCAGTATCATTCTCTGGGACAATTAACTGCCTTATTACGAATCTGCCATCCGAGGAGTGCTCGGCATTCCAGAAACCGTCACCGATTGTGTACTTGTAGCGAAGGTCATATCCAACCGGCAACATTAACTCTAGAATATATCTTCCATCTTCTCCCAAGGTCATATATGGCGCTCTGGAAGCCAATACACTTATACCTCCTTGTAAATCAGCAAAGGTGTTACCCAAAGAAGCCATATTTCCAACCAACCTGATTGGTATGCCTGGAATTGTATTGGCTGGAGGATTAAGAATGAATTTAATTTTTACGGATTTGGCAGGTTCAACCTGTATTAAAGCTGGAGTAGTTGAATCCGCTGCCACCAAAGCTTCTTGCTGAAATGTGGAATGAATTCCATTTAAGTTGTAGACAACCAGGTTGTGTTTTCCAACCGGTAAACCTTCAAGGATAAAAGAGCCATCAGAAGAGGATAACGTAAATGCTCCGCCTGCAGTAACAATTGAACCTGGTACTGGCGCTCGACTTGATGAATGAATTATCTGACCTTGAATCCTCCCGGATGGACCTGAAAATTGGATGTCATTCCATCCTGACACAATATCAGATACCTGAGTAGGGCTGTTTACATATAGTAACCTGTACCTGACCTGCTTTCCTGCTGGTGAATATTCAATTGCAGGTGCGGCGCCTTCTCTTGTATATCGATACTTAATTACAGAACCAATTGGAATCGGAACTTTGACAACATATACATTTGACTCAAGTGGCTGCATCAGGAAACGAATCGGGTTTAGAGCCAACCCTGTAACTTCATCTAATATATCCAGATATATTTTATTTCCGGCTTGCAAAGGAGTAGAAATCTCTGCCCTGAAAATTACTTCTGCGTGAGGTATATTGGTTTCTGGAGTGGTTGAGGGCGCACTGACTTTGGTTGGATATTGACTCCCTGCAATTATTTGACCGATATCAATCGTACAACCTGACACCGGTGAAGCCAATACACTAAAAATTACGAGACACAGAATCAATTTCCTGAATATATATTTTTTAGACATTATCTTTACTCAGCAAAAAAAGATTAAGAATTAAGGCAATTCGTTTCGATTTTTACCCAATTTCTGTCGAATTTCATGTTGATTTTCTGCCAGACTGCCTAATACACCATTGATAAACCTGGAAGAACTATCTGATCCATATATTTTCGCCAATTCGATTGCCTCATTAATCGCAACTTTTATAGGCGTAACCTCCCCAACAGCAAACTCCCACAAGGCAATACGCAAAATATTTCTGTCTATAACAGCCACTTGATCTAGCGGCCATTCAGGTGCATGTTTGCTTATAATCTCATCCAGTTGTTGCATAATCGGATAAACTCCATTGACAATTTGTCGGGAAAAAACACTAATAGTGCTTCCTTCTTGCTCAGATTCGAGTAAATGGTCAAGAGCACTAAAAGAAGGATGCCCCGTGAGATCAATTTCATACAGGGCTTGAAGCGCAATACTTCGAGCCTTGGTTCTGGTTTTCATGAGCTAGGAATTGACCTGATCATAATGAATATCTTCGATGTGAATGTTCACTTTGCCCACTTCCATGCCAACCATTTCTGAAATTGCTCTTGCGACTTTGTTTTGAATTGATCGGCTAACATCTCTTACATTTACATCACTGTTTAATATTGCGTAAATATCAACATATACGACATTGTTGTCAACAGTAATGTGCACACCTTCGTTAGAAACGCCTTTAAATAGACGGTTTACATCTCTACTTGTCACGCCAAGTCGATATACTCCAGGTATGCTAAGAGCAGTCAACCTGGTGATTGTCGTTAACACATCGAGCGCGATTGTCGTTTTTCCCTGCGAAGAGTGGGAAGGTTCCATATTTTCTCCTGCTTGTTATCATTTTAATATAAGTTTTCAAAACTACCCATTATTTTATTGAATGGATGGTATTGTAGTAGCAGCCTTTGGCAATACAGCTATTTTTGATTCTTTTGGAAGATTTCGCAAGACACTGTCAATAGCAGCTTGTGCAGAAGGAAAAGGAATAAGCAAGTACTTGCGAACAACTTCAGGTGCTATACTGGACACCAGAATTACATTTGCCTTCAATGCGTCGCGCGATATCAATAAGGCTTTATGTGGACCTACTTTAAAGCCTTCCTTTTTCAACTTTTCAAATACCTGTTGATGATTAGTAATATCTTGCATGAAGGTTTCATAAGAGTGGCTGCCGATACCTTCGATGCATTCGGCAACGATTATTACGATTCCACCTTCTTTAACAATCTGAGCAGAATGAGCAAGGGCTTTTTGAGATTGGTACAAATTGATATCTTTCGGATATCCTCCAACTGAAGCAATTACCACATCAAACATCCCTGAGGCTTTGGTTTCATACACCTGCTGCGCAATTTTGATTCCAGTTTCCATTACTTGCCTGGGAGAGCCAAGGAAAGCGGAAATGATGCTTTTTTCCGAATTCATAACAACGTTAAAAGCGATGTGGACACCAATTACATCGCCAATTTCCTCAACGTCCTGCCGACAAGGATTGTTAAAAAATTCTCCCAGTTTTGAATGTGGATCGGCTAACAAGGAATGATTATGATTAATGGTTCTTCTACCAGCAAGACCAATTGATGCACTTTTTACCCCCCCTGAATATCCTTGAAAATGATGGGGTTCGATATTTCCCACCACTATTCGTATATCCGAAGAGTAGAACTGCTTATTGATGAATATTGGGGTGCCGCGACTGGTTGTGCCGAGGAATACCAACCCCTGTTCATCGTCACAGTTATGCGAAACAACCCTATATTTCGAAATAATCGGCTCCGGGAGAATCTTGGAAAATTCATCCACGGTCATTGGATCATGTGAGCCAACAGCGATAATGAAAGTGATGTGGTCGGGTGGTACTCCAAGTTCCTCAATTCTTTGTAAGAGGGGAGGTAATATCTTATCATGAGGTACTGGGCGGGTTTTGTCATTAATAGCAATAGATGCAGTCGCCTTCCCTCTGCAATAATTTTCTAAACCAACCGACAAAGGATGATCCATTGCGTGTAGTAATGTGCTGTGATAGTCTGGAACACCTTGTGCAGGGTTGGGGTTAATTATTTCGACATTGTATTCATCGGGAATTGTTAGTATTTGCTCACTTTTTCCATATGGCAAGTCTATTTTATGCATCATTTTCTCCTAAATACGTGGAAGTCGAAACATGCCTGTGACCTGATCACTTCTCAACATAATGCAATTTACCCCTTGTACCACTCCGTCTGTTTCAGGTACTTCACGTGCAAAAAAACGAATTACCTTTCCATTTTTTGTATACAAGAAAAGTTCATCCTCTGTGCCAACTGCGCAGATTCCAACGACTGAATCATTTTTAAATGCAATTTTTCCAGATCCACCAGGGGTTTTGTTAGGCGCAAATCCGCTCAGTTTTCGTATAGTCCCTTTACCATCCACACCGACAAGAAATACCTGGTCGTCTGGATATACAGAAGTGATGCCAACTGCTTCATCACCGGATGACAGGCGGATTGCAATGTCTCCTTGAGGCGAAATCAATTTTTCATTAAACCTGATCCCAATACCTTTACTTGTTACCACCATTAAATCGGCATCACCTGGCGTCCAGGTTGCACAGGTTAACATCCCAAAATCTGACCAGTTGAACATTATAGTGCCCTGTTTCATGTGCTCGCCAAAAAGATGGTGGCGCAAGCACCGTACCTTTCCTGAACTTCCTAGCATTGCAATTAATCCTCTCGCTTGATCTGGTAATAAGCAAACGATATACTCGTCAGGTGCTAATGGAGTTTTTTCAAATAAAGGTATACCATAGCTTTTTACACCACCCAATGGAATTGAAGAAACAGGGAACCGAAATACTCGAGCAAAATTTGTAAAAACCAATAAATGTTGCTGATCTGTGACGGAGTACATTGAGATTGGCGAGTCAGTAGATCCAGAATTCATATCTGAAATACCAATACCTCCCCGATGCTGCCGGACGTATAAAAACCGTGGCGCTTTTTTAAAAAAACCATTTCGTGTAACTGTAACAAATTTGGCATCTGATTCTGTTTCTTGAATTAACTCACTTGCATTACCCTCTTGGTTACTTGTCTCTAAGGATTTCTTCTCTGCTTTATAACCACTATTCTTATAATATTGGATTTGTTCTTCCAAATATTGGATATAAACACGAACCTCTAAAGGGGAATTTGATAAGTCGGGACGTTTCATTTATTTTCACCATTCATGATTATTAATAAATTGTATCATCTTCCGGAAATGATCGAAATGGTACAAATCCACTATAATACATTATGATGGATACAAACTCCTCCATAACAGTAAATAAAGCTATAACGAATTTTATTACTTCGGTTAGTCTTGCTCGCAGTAAACACACTACCCGAACTTATCAAACAGCAATGAATTTTTACAAGCAAGTGTTGAGGAATATAGGTATCAAATCAGAGGATTTTCCAATCTCAGGATTATCCGAAGACACCATTTTAGCGGTTATAAAAGCTCTCCAAAATCATTCTCCTGCAACGGAGAGCCTATATATTACTGCCATTCATGTGTTTTTTGAATTTTTAGTTGCAGAAAAATTGGCTGATATCAATCTCTCCAGGATAAAAATGTTGATCCGCCAGAGGTCAAGAAGACCCGGACAAAGACTTCCGCAGTTCCAGCGGGAGGTAATTGACATAATGATCGGTAAAGCTAGTAGTCCTGACGAAGCACTTCCAAATGATCCGGTAGAAAGACTTAGATTTTTACGCGACCGGTCTTTTATCCTTACCTTAGCAGACACTGGGTTGAGAGTCCACGAAGCATGTAATCTTCTTCGAGGTGATATCGATTGGAACGAGGGGAAAGCGCTTATTATTGGGAAAGGAAATCGTCAGGCGATCATCCGTTTTTCAAAAAGATCAATTAAGGCAATCCGAGCCTATTTAACTGCCAGGGCGGATATGGATAGCAAATCCGGAAAATTGCTGTCGTCGTTACCTGTTTTTGCTCGTCATGATAAAGGAGCAGGCAAAAAAATAAAGCCAATAACCCCTACAACTGGCAGAAATATTATTGCTGCATGGTTAAAAGAGATTAAGACAGAGGATGATTCCGGATTAGTAACTCCTCATTCTTTTCGTCATTACTTTGTAACGAAAATTCTGAAGAGTAGTCATAATCTAAAATTAGCCCAAGAACTGGCAAGACATAAAAATATTGCAGTAACACAGCGATATGCCCATTTATCAGATGATGAACTTGATATGGGTTATTTAAGTGCCATAGAGCAATAAAGTGGGCAAATTTCCTTTCTGTAAATGTACTATAATGAATTGATTAATTCATCTTCTACTGGTTACTTATCTTATGGGTCGTCCGCTCTGGTTTGTTCGGTTTCTTCAATTATTTTTTCCACATCGTAAAATATTAGCGCGAATTGCCAGAATACCTCCATTAAGTGGGTTTATTAATGAGGTGTTTTTTGATGGCGATCAAATGATTTATTTGCCGAAGGAAAAGGTGCTTATCCAGCAACCTGTGACGAGTATTGATCATGTATGCCTGCCTTCTGAAGTGGTTCATCATTATATTGATGAATCAGAATATTGCTTTGTTATGAATCATTGTGTTTGCCGTGAGGCAGACCACTGTAAAAGCTATCCCATCGATATTGGATGTTTATTCTTGGGAAAACCTGTATTAGAAATCAACCCCAGCTTCGGGCGGATTGTATCAAAACAGGAAGCCCACGACCATGAAAGGAAAGCCAGGGAAGCAGGTTTAATTCATTTAATTGGTCGATATAAAATTGATAGCATCTGGTTGGGCGCTGGTCCTGCAGAACAGTTAATCACAATATGCAATTGTTGCCCTTGTTGCTGCTTTGCAACGGCAATTCCATATCTTGAACCGGATATTGACATCCGAGTAAAAAGGATGCCAGAAGTGCAGTTGACGATTACGGAAAAATGTCTTGGATGTGGTAAATGCACGCAAGATATTTGCTTTGTTAACGCTATATCGATAAAGAATGGTAGAGCATTTATTAATAATAATTGTCGGGGATGTGGAAGATGTGTAGAGATTTGTCCGGTTGGAGCAATTGACTTGTTCATTTCGGAACACGCAGTTCAATTAACAATATCGCAGGTGGACAGGCTGATCCAGGTAAATCAAAATAAATAATATAATTATGTAATTTATAAAAAATAAAAAAACGTATTTTGAAAGAGTGAATAGACTATTTAAATATATGCTAATATTATCTATACTTTGTTTTAATGGGCATATATGGCAGTAATAATTGCAGTTGCAAATGAAAAAGGTGGAGTGGGAAAAACAACTACCGCGGTCAATTTGGCAGCAGGTTTGTCGCTCAAACTGGCAGAGACAGAAGGGTCAAAAGGACGAATCCTTTTGGTTGATATGGACCCTCAGGGACATGCGCTGATGGCAATCGCGTATGGTCACTCAACATTGACCAGCTCAGAATCTCTTGCTTCTTTATTGATTGAAAATCCACCGCCCTCTATTCAGAAAATGGTAAAACAAAGCCAATACCATTCGAATTTGTTTTATATTCCAAGCAATCGTTCATCGATGATTACTGCTTCCAGGATTTTGCCAACACTGATGGCAAATGAGACCAGATTATCACTTGCTTTGCGACCAATTATTGACCAATTTGGTTTTATTATCATCGATACCCCGCCCAATATGGGCGATCTCCTTATTAATTCACTGGTCGCAGCGAATTACATATTAATCCCTGTTGAAACCAGTTATCTCGGTGTTGCCGGACTGATTGAGCTCCAGCGAACAATCGATCAGGTGAAAATGCATTTTCGCCCAGACATTCAAATAATGGGATATTTGCCAACTCTGGTAGAGGACTTAAGGAGCGAAGTCCAAGACATTTTAACCCAAATGCAAGAGCGATATCCGAATCAGGTCCTACCACCTATTCATAAATCAACTGATTTAGCTTACGCCCACTCAAGTCACATGGATGTGTTCACCTATCGCCCACCTCGTCAAAGGAAACCTGGACAAATTTATTCTAGTTCTCGACCGACCCAGGAGTATTCGCTTTTAGTCGATCATGTTTTGTCTGTTGCAGCCAATTATCCAATCGCCAAAGAGTAAAAAACGATGAAATCCCCCTTGAAAAGACGGTTCAGCGCATTTGATGATTATCCCAACCGAGACAACTCAGTTCCTTCAAATATAGATATTCCTTCAATCAATAAATCTATCACAGAAGAGGTGTTTCAGCCGGTCGAACGAATAGAACGTGTAAAGCCATCGCAGATGATGCCTGACCGTTATCAACCTCGTCGAATTCTACCAACCTGCTTAAGGCAAGACTTTTTCTCAGGGCGATTAACCTGTTATGAGACCGCACAACGATGGTTAAAATTAGCAGAAACAGATGAATCTTATTTACTGCAAGTCAATCAATTGTTATCGATGGGGGCTTCTTTTCAAGAGCATGGTCAAATAAAACCGATTACCGGCAACTGGGGAACAAACCCAAGGGGTGGATACGTATTTTATATAGAAACTGGAGAAAGAAGGTTTTGGGCAGCGTGTCTACAGTATGTAAAGGATAAATTAAGTGAAGAACCCGAGCTGAGAGTGGAAGTAATTGCTGCTCCATCGCGCTTCCGGCAGGTAATCGAGAACAGACACTCTGAACCTCCTTCTTCTGTCAGTCAGGCATGCGAAATTGCTTCAATTATTCTTGCAGAATTAAATATTCACCCTGCTATCGATGAAGACAATGAGTTTAAATATTTTCGCCAGGTGCATAATCACCGAATGCCTCGCGGTCTATGGGATCGGTTGGTACCGGTTATGCAGCTTTCAAGACCAAGAATGGAACAGTTGTTGGGAATCCTGGCATTACCTGATACTTTGCTGGAGTTGGCGGATCGATACAGACTCTCTGAAAGAGTATTAAGAGAAATATTGTGCTTGCCCACCAAAGATTGGGAAACTGCAATTCAACTATGCATTCGAGAAAATCTGTCTTCAGAAGAAATTAATGCTCGATTTTTACGTACCCAGTTGGATAACCAGCAAGATTCATTAAATAATACAAATCAGAAGGAAGCAGAAAAAATCAATTGGAAAGGATTCGACCGATTTATTCGTACATTCGAGACATTTGATGCTTCCATTCAGCAAAAAGAACTAGAACTGTATGCCCAAAAGATCCTTCATAAAAAAAACAACACGCAAATAATACAATTCCTTGAGAAATTGTTGTTTTATTTGAAAAAAGGATGATTGCTACAAAAATTGCTCATTAGATATAAAAGTGTAACCGCGGTTACACTTTTATTTTGCCTGTATCGTTTTACGACTCGTGAGGCTTATATTGTTATCAACAGGAGAAATGGGTAAGTCTAATCGAAACCGATCAGGTAATAATTGTGCTGGAATTGAAAGTGTTTGCCCAACTTGAAGTGATGTATTAATGTTGATGTTGTTTCGTTCCATGATCAGATTGGGGGAGGTTTTCCAGCGAGCTGCTAATTCAAGTATAGTGTCCCCCGGTTTTATGTTGATTTTTACCTCTTCTCCCTTTAGGTCTTTGATCAGCCATTTCCAGCGGAATACTTCAAAACCATTCTGACCAGTTCTTCCGTTCACCAGATCGCTCCATTCATTTTGGATTACACCAGCACCGGGCTTTTGAGGATCATACAAAAGAGAGTACCGGATAGTAACCTGGTAGGAAGGTTGTATTTTCACAAAATTGCTAATCGTATAAGTCCTACCTCCTAAGTCGCGGTCGACTATAGTAAATACATGATCGTCTCCATCTCCTTTAGCATATGCATATACTAAATCACCAGGATAAAGTGGAAAATCTTTAAAAGAGAATTGATTTAAGGGGGTAGAAAATTTATATTTCTGATAGCTGTCCGGTGGAAATAATGACCAGGGTCTTCCAGTAAGCTTCGGGTCAGGCAGCCAAAAAGAGATGGGACCTCTCAACCATTCTCCAACTCCTGGCGGGAAGCTATTTGCATCGTTCAGGATTGCCCAGCTAAGAGGGCCACACATATTTGACGGAGATTCATAATCCCCGTTTTCTATCCAATTGATCCTATACGCAACCTGATTGGCTTCTTCAGTAGAAGAGGCGACATATTTTGTGGCTAGGCGAGAATAATCCGGGTAACTCCATGACCATTGACTTGACCATTGATCTGATAAATCAATTGGAGCCAGACCCATCTCGGTCATCCACCGGCAGGGAGGGAGTTGAGGAGAAATCGGTATCAAATACGGATCGAAAGCTGGTCGTGAAGGGTTTTGCCAGTATTGCTGGAAGTAAGGGGTCCAGACATTTGCGGGATCGGCAACTGCTGTGGGTGAGAACAACAATAATTCCAAGCCTTCACCAGGGATGAACCTCATCCAGCTCGCAAATCCTGAGACATGCATAGCCCTGCGGACTGAATCCACATCGTAATAAGGGGTACCAGCCGGAACAAGAAATGCAAAAGTTCCTGGGGTTAATCGCTCGCGTTTAACCGTTACTGCATTCCAGGCAGTTGGGGATGGATTCGAAAGGATAATAGCAGCGGCGGGAGACAACAATGATTTGCCATAGTCAAACCTTTCACCTGGAGACATTGAGAGGGCACGTTCGGGTAAAATGCAGCCGGCTGGTTCCTGGTAAACGGTTATGTTGTTGTGAATAATATGGTCGGGTAACCAGGGATTAATGCTTGCCTGACCGTTTGAAAATGAACTGGATAAGAATAACAAGGAAAAATAAACGGAAAACAACGAAAATATTAACGAGGAACATCGATAAGTTTTCATTATGAATAAATTATAATATTAAATTCCATGTCAGAAAGAGAATTCGCGGCATTTCGTATAGTTTACAAACAATACATAGAGTATCGATCGGGCGCCTCCACTAAAAATACGCTATTTCGTGTAGTATTATCATAGCGATAATATCTGATATGATTCTGGGTTTTTGATTAAATTTTTATGGCATGGTTGGGAATTGTACTTTATAAATAATAAAGATTACATACAGAAAGGGTAATGATATGCCATTCGCAAAAAAGAAAAAGCTTGAGGCGAGTCTGGAAGGATTGTTTTCTCGACCCGAGAAAAACAGGCGATTTGAAGAAAATGATGGGGGCACGCCTGTATTGGCAAAAAGCAATTCATTAGAAACTGTTGAATCCGAAAAGGCGCCCTCAGAAAAGGGCAGGGTTGGTCCGGTTCCACCCATTGGGCAAAATGAGTCGTTAAAAACACCCTGTTCGATTGCGGAAATTGGTGCAAAAATTGTGAATGATAAAGGCGTTGGGGGTAGGGAAGCTCAAAACATGAATAAAGCGCGTGTCAGTTCGGTAGATGTACCCCCGCAGAAAGTAGTGGGTGAAAATGGACAAATACAGGTGTTGCTGTTTCGTATCGATCAGAACATATTTGCTGTTGATGTGCTTCATGTAACAGCCATCATTAAACCTCAAGCTATCTTCGAGGTTCCCAATTCCCATCCAGCAATAAAAGGGCTAATTAATTTACGGGGACAAATTGTCCCAGTTGTAGATTTAAAAGTCAGGTTATCGCTTGCTTTCACGGAATCATGTAAAGATAACCGTTTGATCGTTGTTAAGTACAAAGATATGGATGCAAGTATCTTTGTAGAAGAAGTAAAAGGTGTGGTGTCCTATGAGAAAAAGTCATTAACACCACCCAATCCATTCATCTCAACTATCGAAACGCGTTACATTGATTCTGTAGTGAACAAGAATGAACAAGTTGTCCTGTTATTAAATTTGGAGCAGTTATTTAAATTCAGATAAACAATCACATTATCGACATACTAAAACAGGTTTTTGGGATTTTACAAGGACTTTGTCAACAGTGCTTCCAAGAAACAGTTCGAAGAAGGGATTAAAACCATATCCCCCCATAACAATCAAATCAATTGAATTACTTTCCGATTCAGCGACAATTACTTCGCCGGGGTTTCCGTCTTTAACCAGATAATAGGTAGACAAATCAAATTGAGATAAATATTTTTCAACTTTTATTAGCGGAGGTCTATCATTGTTACCCGGTTTGGTGTCAGGCTTTGCGTATAGCACATAAAAATCCATATTCCAACGCAGCGCCAGGTAGGTTGATAAAAAGAGAGCTTCATCCGCTTTTGGGCTTCCATCGTATGCCAAAAGTACTTTCTTGAGCCGAACTGGTGAATCCGCCGGAACCAGGAGCAAAGGCGTGGAACAACGAGTTATTAACTGCCTCATTCCTGATCTGATTCGCGAAAAAGGTCTCGAGGGCGGAGGAAATGATAACCTTAGAACAATAAGATCAACCCAGTGCGCTCTCTCGCAAATAACTCTTGCTGTAGAGCCGGCTTCAAAAGCCATCCGACCAGCAACTCCAGCTGAGTTGATTTGATTTGTAAATCGTTCTCGTATCTCTTCTGTTAGTTTATTGGGATAAGATTTTTCATTTTGAAGGACATGCAACCCGGCTAAATGGGCTTTTTCACGTTTTGCAAATTCCACCGCCCATTCAAGGGCAGACCATCCTTGAGGGCGACCAGTGACAGCCACCAGGATATTTCGAAAAATGTGGTCAGAAGATATTGAGACTTGTCTCTCGGCTCGCCACTGACCAGCAGCTGGACCAGGTTCAAAAGGATCAGGAGTAATCCAATCAACGACTCTATTAACTAGCCGATTAATCCATTGATTTAACCTGGGGCTGAACCGGTTGACAAATTGGATGGCTGCCTGGTCCGTGTTGATATCCCAACTTAATTCTTTTTCAAGGGCAGCTCGATAATCCATGATCCATAAATAAAGATCGGCTTCAGTGCGCTTTGGGAAATCTTTCAGCAGGTTGCGCGAGCGTATTATTTTTGCCACAGGAAGATATACCACATCATACCAATGTGCCACTGCTTCCCTGTATGGTATTTCCTTTTTTTGCTCGATTCCCATGTAGTAACGATGTACTGATATGTGTTCCAAAAGCTGGTTGTAGCCGCCTGGTTCTGATACCAATAAATTAGCCTCTGGTCGAATTTCATCGATATGGGTTATGGCTAAAAAATCTGCATATTCCGCTTTAAGAATAATATCTTCGGGGCGATCTTCTGGAGATATAGCCACTTTTGAGCGCACTTCGGTAACATACGCCTGAATCATATCAGCGCCATTTTCGCGGGCAACAGATATCCTGTGGTGACCATCTATTACAAAATAGGAATCACCTAGTTTGTAAACCTGAATAGGATCAAGTCCGCGAAAGGATTCATTTGCCAATTTGACACCAGCCCACCGTTCGCGATCTGAATCGCGTAGAGGTAAAAACGATCGTGAAAAATCCTGGTATCGATTCACGCTGCCAATAATGTGGTCAATTGGGATATCCTGTAGTCGAAGACTCGACCCTTCAATCGCGCGTAATTTTCGCCTAACTTCATCATACGGTATTAAACTGGAAGGTTTCCCTGTGATGCGAGATAAAATGGATTCAAACGCTGCTTTTTGTCGAGCGCGTTGAAAATCCATACTGGCAGAGACAAATCCAATTTTCTCATTATCGAGCATATTCGAAATTGTATCACAGGATAATCTCGGCTTTCATATAAAAGGCGGGGGCTAATATCCGATTGTATTAATTTATGATTTCGATAAGTATTCTTATCGAAATCATAAGGATTATTATTGTTGGAAAGATTGGCAAGTCATTTTCACGGTTCTGACATAAAAGCCTTTGGTTTGAACTGTAATCAAAACCGTCAGTCAAAAATACTTGACACAAAAATTGGTTGTTGTTATACTTTTCATTAAGGGTGCTATGATGTTAGCGTAAGGTGTGTGCAATAAAACTGGCGGCTGATGGAAGAAAGTACCATCAAGCCGCATGTTGTTTTTTGACCGCTCCAAGCAACAAGTAGCTAATTTTATTTTGATTTTGCCATATTTAAGGAGGATCTTTCTAAAATGGCTGAGCGTAAAATTGGAACGGTCAAGTGGTTCAATGCAACAAAGGGGTATGGTTTTCTTTCGCAGGAAGGTGGCGCTGATGTATTTGTCCATTATTCCGCTATTCAAATGGATGGATACAAATCCCTTGAGGAAGGCATGAAAGTGGAGTTTTCAGTTGAAAAAGGTCCAAAAGGATTACAAGCTGTAAACGTTACAAAAGTATAATTTTTCTCTGTCCTAAACCTCAAAACCACCGCTTGAAAAAGCGGTGGTTTTTTATTTCACTGATTAAACAATCCTGGATTATAATTCCAAGGAAATGGACGCAGAAGATTTGCAACAATCAACTTCCAATGAAAAAACCATGGGCATCTGGGAGCATTTTAATGAGCTCCGGCAGAGGCTATTTTTAGCTTTGATGGCGCTGGTTATCGCTACGGCTATCAGTGCCCTCTTTGCAGATCGGATTATTCAATGGTTAGCTATTCCACTAGGTGGTGCAGACCGACTTATATCTATTGAAGTCACCGAAAACATTGGCGTGTTTATGCGGGTATCCCTGTTAAGTGGGTTCATTTTTTCTTTGCCCGTTATTCTATACGAAATTCTGGCTTTTATCATGCCGGGATTAACACCTTCCGAGCGCAAATGGGTTTTGATCGCAATACCTGTGGCTTCAATCTTGTTCGCTTCAGGCGTCGCATTTTCTTATTTTGTGATGCTACCCGTTGCAATTCCATTTTTGGTTACGTTTTTAACCGGAGTACAAACAACACCCCGTTTATCGAACTATATTTTCTTCGTCACAAACATGATGTTTTGGATTGGTATCGCCTTCGAAACCCCAATCGTGACATTTGTTTTGGCTAAATTAAGAATAGTATCTCCCAAGACTCTGCTTCGATACTGGCGAGTTGCCGTCGTGGTCATTGCCCTGGTGTCTGCGGTATTAACCCCGACTCCCGATCCAGTAAACATGGCTATTTTAATGGTTCCTTTATTCCTGATTTATCTGATAAGCGTACTATTTGCTGTGTTAGCCGGGTAAAATATTGATTGTTCGAAAAAATCAGCTCGTAATATGTCTGCTATTCATTTTTTTTATTTGCTTCCTTGCCCGAATATTACCAGGTGCAAGGACAATTGATGATGCATATATTACTTATAGATATGCCCGAAACATCATTACAGGAAATGGTTTTTCCTATAATCCCGGCGAAAGAGTTTTAGGAACAACAACCCCACTATACACTCTTTTAATGGCTGCCATAGGATCGTCCAATTTATACCTTTTTCAAAACAATTCGGTTAATCAATTTCCTGAAACCAGCCTGGCTATCAATGTTCTCCTTGATGGCGTAACCTGCCTGATGCTTGTGCTTATAGGTAAAAAAGCAAATCAATTACATGTAGGTCTCGTCACTAGTTTGCTCTGGGCAATTGCTCCTTTTTCGGTTACCTTTTCAATTGGTGGGATGGAAACCAGTCTGTATATAGCACTACTTTGTAGTGGTTTTTATTTTTACCTTGATCATAAAATTCGTCTTTGTGCCTTCTCGTTGAGCTTGAGTTTATTAACTCGACCTGATGCGCTGATTTTCATTTTACCAATTTTTACCCATTATTTTCTCGAACTTATCCAAATAAAAAAAATATCACTTAAGAGCAATATTTTTATACCAGCATCATTTTTTGCGATTCCAATTTTTATCTGGTGCTCTTTTTCGTTGATCTACTTTGGAAGCCCAATTCCGCATTCAATTATGGCAAAATCAGAAGCATATTTATTAAACCCCCAATCAGCATTTATCCGATTCCTCCAGCACTTCGCAACACCTTTCATGGATCACAACTGGGCTGGTGCTATCGGAATTGGTATTGGATTGATTCTCTATCCCTTTTTATATCTACTCGGCGCAAGCAGGTCTATTCGAATCAATAAAAGATTTATTACCTGGGCGATTTATCCCTGGTTTTACTTGATAATATTCTCCCTCGCGAATCCCTTGATATTTCGGTGGTACCTGTCCCCTCCCCTTCCACCCTATTTTTTCTTCATCATATCGGGTTTGTTAAATATTGGATCTCAGTTAATTCATTTTATTCAGGACCGATTACGACTCGACAAGCTAGCAAATCTCCTTTTCCTCCCTATCATTGTCTATCCCTTTGCTTCTACATTGTCTGAATGGAGATTGCGCACCACCGATCATGGGGCAATTCGTCCAATTCCTGATATGGCATATATTGAGCTGGAGGAGCAATATAAACAAGCAGCACAATTCATTAACACCTATACGAAAGGCTCTTCAGTATCAATAGCCGCTGGTGATATTGGTGTGCTGGGTTTTTATACCAGGGGGCGCATTCTTGACACGGTTGGTCTCATTTCGCCTGTTACATTACACTATTATCCACTCGATCCATCCGTTTATGCGATAAATTATGCTATCCCTTCCCAATTGATCCTGGATCAATTACCAGACTTGGTCGTTTTTTTGGAAATTTATGGCAGAAATACACTATTATTGGAACCAAAATTTTTAGGAAAATATAATCACATTTTTACAATCGAGAGTATGATGTATGGTAGTAAAGGATTGTTGATTTACGCTATTAATCCCAATAAAAATTAACCCGGTCTGTTAACCGGGCTTATAAGCGAAGCAAAAATAATCTGATGTTAAGTTGTATCTAAAAGGGGCTTATTCTTTTTTATCAGTGGAAGGTTGGTCTTTATTGTTTTCTTCTTTCTTTTCTTTTTCACCACCACGTAATCCATCCCGGAATGAGCGGATGCTGCTTCCCAGTTCACCAGAAATTTTACTAATACGACCGACGCCAAATAGCAAAATGACAATGATTAATATTAGGACTAGTTCAAGCGGTCCAATTGTTGGCATACAAATTCTCCTATATTTATTTGCAGTATTATAATACAAACTAAAGTTTTAGGTAGAATATTCCTTTTGGCAACCAGGTGGAATATTGTTGTCCTCTTTTGAAAAATCGATTAAACTTAACACTTGAACTCAGACCAAACAACAAACCATATCCAGGATAAATGAATTGGAGTCGCGAACTTCTTTGAATAATCTTAACCGGAATCAAACCAGGGTAGTTTTTTTGCCTCAATCACATAAAGCAATGCTTGGAGGTATCCAGCAAATCGTTAATGTAATCCGCCCAACACTTGGTCCTTTGCCGCGGACTGTGGTAAATGATCTGGGATTGGGACGTAACCCCGAGATACTTGATAGCGGTGGTACTATCGCCCGACGAATTATCCAGGTCTTGGATAAAGACCAGGATATGGGGGCGATGTTCATCCGCCATATGCTTTGGAAACAACAAGAAAGGTGTGGAGATGGAACTGTCACCGCAGCAGTTCTCTTTGAGGTGATCTTCCGAGAAGGGTTACGTTACATTGCCTCTGGCGGAAATGCTATGATATTACGACCATACTATGAAGAAGGATTGCGAATTATTACTGACTGCATAAAAAGTCAGGTCACATTTTTGGAGGGGAAAGACACTCTATCAAAACTTGCTCAATCGATCTGTTATGACGATCATCTGGCAAAAATGATGGGTGAAATATTTGACATTATCGGTGCATACGGTCGTTTGGATGTTCGAAATGGTCATGGTCGAGAGGATGAACGAGAATACATCGAGGGTATGTACTGGGAAGGTTCGTTTTTCTCCAGACAGATGGCAAATGACGCCAATCAATTTATTGCCAAGATTGAGGATCCTGCCGTACTTATATCGAATTTAGATGTGGAAAACCCCGATGATCTAATACCCGTACTCGTATTTGCCCAGGATGCCGGCTTTAAATCAATGCTCCTTGTGGTGAGGTCGCTCTCCGAAAAAGCCATGAGCCTTTTATTGGCAAAACCGAACCGAGAAAAAATCCATGTCGTTGCAGTCAAAACACCTGGAGTTGGGTTGGATACCCAACTTGCCGCGGTCGAAGATCTGGCTATCCTTACTGGAGGTAAACCTTTATTAGAGCAAACTGGAGACCTGCTTAAATCGTTTAAGCCAGAATACTTTGGAAAAGCCAGAAAAGCGTGGGCAGATAAAGATCATTTTGGTATTAGCGGCGGCAAAGGCGATAAACGAGAATTACGAAAACACATTCAAGGTTTACGGGCAAACTTAGCCAGGGAAGAAGACTCAATAAATCGCACCAGACTTCAAGAAAGGATTGGTCGGTTGATGGGTGGCTCTGCTACTTTGATGATCGGAGGTATGACATCCCGAGAAATAGACTTTCGTAAAGAACTGGCTGAGCGCACAGCTGAAGCAATGAGAGGTGCAATACGTGAAGGTGTTGTGCCTGGCGGGGGAGCAGCATTATTGGCATGCCGCTCAACCATTGAAGCAAGAATGCATCAAAGTCAGCACGAAGATGAGAAAATGGCATTCAAAATTCTTCTACAAGCTCTCGAAGAACCTACAAGGGTTTTAATTAAAAATGCTGGCTACAACCCCGATAAAATATTGCCACAAATTGATGCGGCTGGTGCCGGTTGGGCATTTGATGTGCGAACTGGTGTTATTACAAACATGCTCGAAAAAGGAATTTTCGATTCAGCGGCGACCACCCTTTCTGCTGTTAGTGCTGCAATCAAAACAGCAGCATTAGGGCTAACAACCGATGTTTTAGTCCACTTGAAGAATCCACCGATAGAATACAATACATAGGTAATTGCATGGAAAACTCTCTCGAACAGTTTGACATTTCAGAAAATGTCGTATACAGCATTGCAGTAGCTGATTCCATCTCTATGGGTCAAACCAAGTATCAATGTTTTGCTGCAACCTCAAATGGATTAATTACATCGAAAGATGGTACTGTTTGGGAAAATGCATATTCTTCTCTGAATATTTCAGTTCCACTGACAACGACCTCAGTGGTTGTTTCTCCTGAATTCTTTAATGACCACATAATAATATCGGGGGTGTCAGGTGGCATACTTCGCTCTGAAGATGAGGGGGGTACCTGGCAAACTGTCCTGTTTCCTCAACCCTTACCTGTCATTTCTTGCCTGGCATTATCACCCAATTTTTCAGCGGATGGAATTGTGTTTGCTGGAACGATGGAAGATGGGGTATTTTTTTCTTCCGATGAAGGTGCTCATTGGGTGTCTTGGAATTTTGGCTTATTGGATTTGAATGTTTTATGTATTGCGGCTTCCCCAACATTTTCTGAAGACGAAACTGTATTTATCGGAACAGAAAGTGGAATATTTAAAAGTACAAACGGTGGAAGAGCCTGGAAAGAAGTTGTAATTCAAGATAATTTTGTGCCGACCATCAGCCTTGCGATCTCCCCGAATTATGGAAAAGATGGAATGATCCTGGCTGGAACAGAATCAAATGGACTTTACCAATCTCTAGATCGAGGTAAAACCTGGGAACAAATTGGCGATAGTATTCTACATGATCCAATCAATACGATTCTGTTTTCACCTGATTTTGCAAATGACCACAAGGTAATCTTGGTAGCGGGTGGTACTATATTCTATTCAGATGATATGGGAAAAAGTTGGATACAAGATCAATCCTTACCCCCATCTCTTGAAATCACAACAGCTTATCTCACCAAATCAAAAATGCTTTGGTATGGAACTGTGGGAGCGAGGGTATATAATAAACACATCAACTAAAGCATGACTTCACAATTAAGAATAAAACCACTTATTAATTCATTTCTATTATCACTTAATACATCTTCCTTACAATCATTTTGGCGATGCTATAAATTTGCTATCCCCCATTGGAAATTAATAGTCGGGGGATATTTTTCTGGTCTGGTCATTAATGGGCTTGTGTTACTGATTCCTCAGTTCATCAGATGGGTCATTGATAATGGGATTTATTCCCAAAACAGATCTGTGTTAAGTTGGTCAGTTATGGGGTTGCTTGGCATTACAGTAATAAAAGGAGTGCTTACATTTTTTCAGGGTCGATTTACCGAAGTAGCTGCGCAAAATGTAGCTTATGAATTAAGAAACAAAATTCAAGAAAAAATAACAATTTTATCATTTTCGTTTCATGATCATTCAGAAAGTGGTCAATTATTGTCTCGGGCGATCCAAGATGTTGACCGTATAAGATTTTTAACCGGGAGAGCAACTCTTCGAATAATTGATGGAGTCTTCTTATTCATTGGCACTGCTTTCTTCTTGTTCCAAATGAATACACAACTGGCTTTGCTCGTGATTTGCGTTATGCCGCTCCTTGCACACCGGGCATTTTATATTGGATCTCATCTACGTCCTTTATCATTAAAAATTCAAAACCAACTTGCCGTCCTGACAACTATACTTGAACAAAATCTCAGGGGGGCGAGAATCGTTAAATCTTTTAGTCAAGAAGATGAGGAAATAAAAAAATTCGAAAAACAAAACGAATTGTGGTTCTCACTATCCAATCAAGGAGCTAGAATCCAGGCAATCCATACTCCATTAATGGACTTAATTATAAACTTTTCACTTGTAATGATCATCTGGGTGGGGGGAATCTATGTAACTCAGGGGGTATTATCTCTGGGAGAATTGGTAGCTTTTACAACTTACCTGGGTCAATTATTTAACCCGATTCGCATGTTAGGGCAAATTATTCCGGCGATTAGTATGGCAATTGCTTCCGGTCAACGAATATTTGATATCCTTGATACCACTCCAGAAGTTCGTGATTTACCTGGTGCAAAGATAATCGAGAGCATTGATGGACTTGTTCAATTTGAGCATGTAGATTTTTCTTACCAGGAGACTAAACAAATTTTAAGAGACATATCATTTACCGCCTATCCGGGAGAAATTGTTGCGCTTTTAGGAGCAACTGGTTCTGGAAAATCAACTATCATCAACCTTATTCCAAGATTTTATGACCCAACTGCCGGGAAAATCACACTAGATAACATGGATATTCGTTCCATTCAATTACGTTCTCTTCGTAGTCAGATTGGGATCGTTTTACAAGAGACACAATTATTTGCAGGAACAATCCGAGAAAATATTGCGTTTGGTAAACCAGAAGCAAGTGATGAAGAAATCCTCCAGGCGGCGCGATCAGCAAGTGTGGATGACTTTATTGACCAGCTTCCGAAAGGTTTGGATACTCATGTGGGAGAAAAAGGTGTAACGTTGTCTGGGGGACAAAAACAAAGAATTGCGCTTGCCAGAGCTATCTTAATGAATCCAAAAATATTAATCCTCGATGATGCTATGTCATCAGTTGATACAGAAACTGAGCAGAAAATACAATTGGCACTTGATCGTTTGATGGAGGGTCGTACATCATTTGTCATTGCGCACCGATTAAGCACAATCAGGCGAGCAAATAAAATAATTGTCGTAGAAAAAGGGAAAATCGTGGCTGAAGGAGATCATTCCTCCTTGTATGGAAAAAATAATTTATACACGAATATATACAACAAGCAATTAAGATCGCAAGACATCAAGTCTACATGATCACCTGGTAGGCAAACATGACCATATCAATAGGATCACCTGGCTTTCGTATGGGGCCAGGACATGTTTTAGAAACTCTGGGAGCACACGAATCAAAATCGGGGACATACTTTAACAAGTTTGTCGTCGTTCGGTTGATGGCTTACATACGACCATACTGGAAGAAAATGTTTTTTGCTTTCGTTTTAATGGTGACGGGGTCTATATTTACATTACTAACTCCTTACTTGATTAAGATTGCAATTGACCAATATATCTCGCTGGGTTTGACTGATCGAATTCCCCAAATATCACTCTGGATATCATTATCGGTAATTGGATTATATCTTTCTACTGCTGGACAAAGATATCTATTATCTTGGGTTGGTCAAAGAGTATTGCTGGATATTCGGGGAAGTCTATTTCGTCATTTACAAAAGCTATCCCTCTCATACCATGATACCCATATCGTAGGTGTTTCTGTATCAAGGGTGATCAACGATGTTGCAGAAATTAATGAACTACTTTCTCAAGGGGTGATTACTCTACTCGGTGACTTAATAATTTTATCTGGCACGATTATCGTTATGTTAAATATGAATGTAAAACTTGCATTGCTTACATTCACCGTAATACCATTGATGATTCTGGCCACCTACATTTTTGGCAAGCAAGCGAGAAAAGCATTTCGCGAAACAAGAACAAAAATTGCTGCAGTAGTAGGAGACCTGGCAGAAGATATTGCATCTGTTCGAGTTATTCAGGCATTTGCAAAGGAAGAGGATATTCAAGAAAGATTTAGAAAGATCAACGAGGACAACAAGAATGCTCAAATAAAAGCAATCTCTCTATCATTTGTTTTTTTGCCAACCGTAGATTTGCTGTCCATGTTATCAATTTGTATTGTTTTGTGGTTTGGGGCAATATTCGTGTCAAATGGTGAGGTTACAATTGGTGTGCTTGTGGCGTTTTTGGCTTACGTAAATCGTTTTTTTGTACCAATTCAGGAACTTAGCCGAATTTTTACAACGATGCAATCAGCCATGGCAGGTGGTGAACAAATAATAAAATTGCTTGACACCACACCTGATGTTAAGGACTATCCAGATGCGATTGATATGCCCCCAATAAGGGGAGACATAGAATTTGAGAAAGTGTCATTTCAATACAGACCAGACACGCCGCTCGTGTTACATGACGTCGATCTGTTTATCGCTGCTGGTTCCACTGTTGCACTGGTTGGACCAACAGGAGCTGGAAAAACCTCGATCGCTAATTTAATTGCCAGATTTTACGACGTTACTGAAGGATCGGTAAAAATTGACGGATTAGATGTACGATCTGTGAAGCAACATTCATTGCGCCAACAAACAGGACTGGTACCGCAGGATCCATTTCTATTTTCTGGCACTATTGCGGATAATATCCGATATGGGGCTCCCGGTGCTTCAGACAGCGATATTATCAGAGCAGCAAAATTAGCATACGCCCATGATTTTATTGAACAAATGCCAGAAGGTTATAAAACCAAAATCCTGGAGGGAGGTGTGAATTTATCTCTTGGTCAAAGACAATTAATTTGTATATCCAGGGCAATTTTAGCAGATCCAAAAATCATTATCCTGGACGAAGCTACAGCAAATGTTGACACAGTCACTGAAAACTTAATTCAATCTGCCTTGAACAATTTATTACGCAACCGTACCGCAGTTGTTATCGCCCATCGATTAAGTACAATACGGAATGCTGATCTAATTTGCGTCGTTCAAGATGGGACAATTATCGAGCAAGGTACCCACACAGAGTTATATAATCTATCTGGTATCTATTCAAAACTTTATGACAGGCAATTCATTGTCGGAGTAGAAGATGATAATAAATTATAAGAATTATCGAGCTGTATATCATTGGATTTACATTACTCTTCTGCTTATTTCTCTCCTGTCAGCTTCGTGCATTAGCCGGACAACAATTGACTACGAAACTGAAATAACCCCGACTCCGATACCTACCGTGCCGGTTGCGATAAAGCCAACTTATACCGTACAAAAAGGAGAGGTAATCTCGAAGATCCAGTTTCTTGGACGGGTTGCTCCTGTAAACGAAGAGAATTTATATTTTGGGGTTGATGGGAGAATCCGCAAGATTTACCGCAAGGAGAACGAAAAAGTTGAACCCGGCACAATTATCGCCGATCTAACCTCAATGGATAACCTCGAAAGTCAGCAAGCATTCCTTAATTTAGATTTGAGACGGGCAGAGATTCGAGCGGATATTGCCAATCAAAATTTGTTGCTTGCTCGGATTCAAAACTCCTATTTTCGTCCAGAGTACCCTTACATTATTAGCTTAAGGGAAAAAGACCTTGAATTAGCGCAAATTGCTGTTGAGGAAATGAAACTAAAGATAAAGGCTCAACAAGACCAAATATCAGCTTCCCGTATCACCGCTCCTTTTGCTGGTACGATTGTTTCGTCCAGGCTATCTGAAGGGGGCAAAGTTAATGCACTAGAACCAATGGTCGTATTTGCTGATCTTTCAAAATTAGAAGTTGTTGCAAAACTTGATTCTACCCAACTTAACCAAGTTGCAGAAGGGATGGCTATATTAGCGGTGCTAACCGATCGTCCAGGTCAAGAATTAAGTGGAAAAATTCGCCGGCTTCCTTACTCTGCAGCTACTACAGATATTAAATCTCCTGATCAAAATGTCAGGATTGCTCTTGACATAAAAGGAGATCAATCGTTATTGAAATTAAATGACCTTGTCCGGGTTACGGTTGTACTTGAAAAACGGTCTGACGCCTTATGGTTACCCCCGCAGGCGATCAGAACGTTTGATGGGAGAAAATTCGTCGTTATTAAAGATGGTGATTTACAAAAAAGAATTGACATCAAAACGGGTATTCAGGGAGATGATCGAATCGAAATTGTTGAGGGATTAATTGAAGGACAACTCGTCATCGTACAATAAATTCTTATGAAATTTTTATCCTTGACTTTGTCGATATTTATCATCGCTGTGAAAAGGTTGCTTGCGCAAACGTGGCTGGCGTTAGCATCGACGCTTGGTCTGGTGATTGCTATCTCACTAACGATCAGTGTGCCAATGTATGCGGATGCGATCTACCATAGCATATTTCTTGGTGATGTAGCAAATACTAATCAACTTTCAACAAATACGCGACCTCCTTTTTCGTTTTTATTTCGCTATTTTGGCAGCATTACCGGAAATATCGAGTGGGAAAAGTTTGAACCTCTTGTTGAGGTGATTAACACCAGGATTGTAGAAAAAACGATCGGATTACCCCAAAAGGTCAGCGTTCATTATGTAAGCTCAGACCCATATCAACTTTTTCCAGGGACTTTCAACAATTATTCTGATCCAGGAAAACCGATCCAATGGATTCCATTTTCATATCTATCCGACTTAGAAAACCACGTCTTTATGCTTGAGGGGACATTCCCCAAAGCGGCAGAGCCTGATGAAACAAGTGAAGTAGAGGCTATGGTTAGCCTTAAACTCGCAGAAAAATATGGCATTCAAACTGGAGAGAATTATGTGCTTCTATTGCAATACAAATCTCCAGATGGAAAAAGACTTACCACTCCCTTAAAAATTAGAATATCAGGGGTTTGGACTGCAAAAAACCCTAAAGATGAATATTGGTTTTTAAATCCTAATTTTATCGAAGAACATTTATTGGTCAATCCATTAAGCTTCTCGAACCGTATTGCTCCATATATGTATGGTGAAGTATATGTAGCTTTGTGGTATGTTTTGGTTGATGGATCATCGGTTACGTACAAAGATGCTGGATTATTAATTCAAAAAATTGACTTGTTACGCAACGAGGTTGATCGAATTCTCCCAGATACATCATTGTGGCAATCTCCGGCAGAAAATTTAGCAAAATATCAACAAACATCGAGTACCCTAACCATATTGTTATATGTTTTTAATATTCCAATATTAGGTTTATTACTTGCCTTCATCATTATGACATCTGGTCTTACCATCGAACGCCAAAGAAATGAAATTGCTGTGTTGCGAAGCCGGGGTGCATTTGTTTCTCAATTGATAAGTATCAACCTTGTTGAAAGTATTATTCTATCGGGTATTGCTCTTATTCTAAGTTATCCTATCGGCGGAGTAGTTGCCTGGCTTGTCAGCCAAACAAAAGGGTTTCTTGAATTTGAATCTTTACCAGAAGTAAATCTTCAGCCAAATTCCACATCTTTAGAAATGGCAATGGTTGCGGTATGCATATCACTTGTAGCCCGGATTATTCCAACATTAAGCGCGGCAAACAATACAATTGTCACTTATAAACAAGAAAGAGCCCGGCAATTAAAACTCCCCTTTTGGCAAAGGTATGGCTTAGATTTTTTCCTGTTAATCCCTTCTTTGTATGGAACCTATTTGCTGCAACAGCAAGGACGAATTGCGTTGCTGGGCAGTGATGTTGGTGGAGACCCATTTCAGAATCCCTTATTCTTTTTAATTCCATCATTCGCTGTTCTTTCGATTAGTCTGATTTTTCTAAGGTTTCTACCTGTCGGTATGAGATTCATAACATGGATTTTTTCAACCAGTAAAAGTGTTGGCTTATTAATGGCGGCTAGACATTTGGCTCGTACTCCGGGCGCCTATACAATTCCTTTGCTTTTATTAATTATGACCTTAAGTTTATCAACATTTACTGCTTCCCTCGCCCAAACCTTAGATCGCCACTTAATCGACCAAATGAATTACAAAATTGGTGCGGACATGACATTTTCGGATTTGGGAGAAGAAAAGGAGCCTGTTGATCTGTCGTTATCTGGTAACCGCTCTCAGGCGACGCCCCCGAATGCATCCTCGCCAGAAATTAGTTTTTTGTTTTTACCCGTTACCGATTACCTTACAATACCAGATGTTCAATCCGTCACCAGGGTTGGTGTCTATAATGCAACAGCAAGGGTGCCAAAAGGACAACAAAAAGCCATCTTTATGGGAGTAGATCGGGTTTCCTTCCCACAAGTTGCAAAATGGAGAAGGGATTTTGCAAATGAAAATTTGGGAACATTAATGAATCGGCTGGCAACCACTGAAAATGGTATTTTAGTTCAATCCGATTTTCTATATCAAAACAATTTAAGTTTATCTGACACTATTCGATTGTCGGTAACAACTTATGGTTTAACTGTAAACATTGATTGTAAAATTGTGGGATTGTTTGATTTATTTCCGTCCTGGTATCCCCAAAATGGTCCTTTGTTTGTTGGGAATCTGGATTACTTGTTTGAGCAGACCGGAGGAATGTACCCCTATAATGTTTGGGTTAAGTTATCACCAACCGCCTCATTTGTAACTATCGAGCAATCACTAAGAACAAAAGGAATTCGAATTTTGGGTTGGGCTGCCCCAAAACCTCTAATTAAAGCAGAGCAGCAAAAACCATCACGACAAGGTCTTTTTGGCATGTTGACTATTGGCTTTATTGCATCTGCGATTGTGACCGTAGTTGGATTTTTTCTTTACGCATTATTTTCGTTTCGCCGACGTTTCGTTGAGTTAGGTGTATTAAGAGCAGTTGGTCTGTCTATTGGTCAAATGGCATCTATACTGTCGTGGGAATTAGCCTTTTTGATATTGATTGGTGGAGGACTTGGTACAGGTCTGGGGGTACTGATCAGTGAAATATATATTCCATTTCTTCAAATTGGTGTTGACCCTTCATCCTTAATTCCTCCTTATGTTGTACAAATTTCCTGGGAGGCAATTTCCAGGATTTATGTCATCTTTGGTACGTTTTTTGTCATAGCCCTGTTATCTCTCGTTGTTTTATTGAGACGAATGAAAATATTCCAGGCGATCAAGCTTGGGGAGACAATCTAATAATGGCCATGGCTGCTTCATCTCCCTTAATTATTTGTGATAATCTGGTAAAGATATATAAGATTGCTGAATTGGAAGTTGTTGCGCTTCAGGGACTTGATCTGGTAGTCAACCGAGGAGAACTGCTTGGTGTAGTTGGAGCGAGTGGGAGCGGTAAATCTAGTATGCTTAATATACTGGGAGGGTTGGATAGACCCTCAGCCGGTCGGGTCTGGGTTGATCAAAAGGATTTATTAAAACTAAGCCATTCAGAGCTTGATGTGTATCGACGAACGGTTGTGGGCTTTGTCTGGCAGCAAGGTGCGCGGAACTTGATTCCTTATTTAAATGTAGAGGAAAATATCGTCTTACCGATGACTCTGTCAGGACATACTGGCAAAAGTCGGTATCGGCGAGCTCATGAGCTTCTGGAGATGGTTAATCTAAAAGATCGAAAACATCACCACTTGTCAGAACTCTCTGGTGGTGAGCAGCAGCGGGTAGCTATCGCTGTTGCAATGGCGAATTCTCCTTCTCTCCTCCTTGCGGATGAACCAACAGGTGAATTAGATACCAATTCAGCCTTGATCATTTACAACATGTTTCGAGAGCTTAATACAAGGTTTAAGATCACAACTATTATTGTGAGTCATGACCCGTTAATTGGTAATCACGTAGATAGGGTAATTTCAATCAGGGATGGAAAGTTATCGACAGAAACGATCAGGCAAAAAAAGTTAAATATAAAAAGCGAGGAGGATCCACAAACCTCTCGTCAAATAACAGGGAGTGGAGACACATTAAGCGATTCCAAACAAAAATTTGAGGAATTAATTGTGCTAGATTCAGCAGGAAGGCTCCAGATACCAAAGCACCATTTAGACAAGTTCAAAATTCGGGCACGAGTGAAACTTGAACCAACTGAAAAAGGAATCTTAATCATTCCATTTGATGATATGGATCATCCAATCAACTCCCACGAGGAGCTGATTGATCAAATTGATCTTCAAACTCGAAATAAAAGACATTTTCCAGGAATAGATTCAATTATTCGCTTTTTAAAAATATGACCGATATTAGTTTCTCCGATAATATGATAACAGTAATCAATGAGCCTGCGGTTTTCGTGCAAAACCTATCTCGAACTTATATGCTGGGGCAAAATCAAAAAATTGAAGCCCTTAAAAATATTAATCTCCAAATTAATTCTGGTTCTTTTATTGCTGTAAAAGGGAGGTCTGGCAGCGGCAAAACAACTTTATTAAACTGCCTGGGCGGACTTGATCGACCCACTACTGGAATAATCCGAATATTCAATCGTGATATTACAAAAATAAAAGATGCGGAGCTGACACGATGGCGTAGAGAAAAATTAGGTTTCATTTTCCAATCTTTTGGATTATTACCCACATTATCTGCATTTGAAAACGTAGAATTAGTATTAAGAATTGCTGGATGGGTATGGAAAAAAAGAAGAGACCGAGCTCAGATGTGTGTAGAACTGGTCGGACTAAAAAAATGGCTACACCATCGACCATACGAATTATCAGGTGGACAGCAACAACGTCTGGCAATTGCAAGATCCCTTGCCAATCAACCTGAGTTAATTCTCGCTGATGAACCCACTGGTGAACTAGACAGTCAAACCGCTAGAGAAATATTGGAATTAATGAAGACCCTTACAATTGATTTAAAAACAACAATCATTATTGCATCCCACGACCCGCTTGTGGACGAGTATGTAGATCAAATACTATATCTGAAAGATGGAACTATATTCGATTCGCCCTAGCGTAATTATTGAGAGCCAGGTCCGCCGCACCTGGCTCTCAACAAAGGAGGAGAAGAAAAGAAGTCACCCTGCACCTTTATATTAACTGGAATTATCCTCAAATGCTTGACGGATTCCTGACGATTACTCTACGTAGACCTGACGGTTTAATTAGGAATTATTTACATTATTTTTACCTGAGGCAAAAACATGAGAATTTTATATATCGATATTGACACCCTTAGACCTGACCATTTAAGTTGCTATGGATATCATCGGAAAACTAGCCCTAATATTGATTGGGTGGCATCTCATGGAGTAAGGTTTGAAAATTGCTATGTTTCTGATTCGCCATGCTTACCATCGCGAGCGGCTTTGTACAGTGGAAGATTTGGTATTCACAACGGCGCAATCAATCACGGCGGAGTAGCGGCAGATCTATTTCATGAGGGTTCCTCCAGGGGATTTCGCGACCGCGTGGATAAAACAAGTTGGATACCACAAATGAGGAGATTGGGCTTAAGACCAGTTTCCGTCAGTCCATTCGGTGAGAGACATTCATCTTGGTGGTGGTATGCAGGTTGGAAAGAGGTTTATAATCCAGGGTTGGGAGGCATGGAATCAGCTGAAGAAGTTACTCCTTTAGCTACTGATTGGCTGCAGAGAAATGCAAAAAGCGATAACTGGATTCTACATGTAAATTATTGGGATCCCCATACTCCTTATCGTGCTCCTCAGGAACTCGGTAATCCATTTGCGGATGATCCAATTCCCGGTTGGATAACTGAAGAATTTCGACAGAAATGTTGGGATAGTTTTGGTCCACACAGTGCTCAAGAACCTCATCATGATCTGGATGGTTCTAGTGTCATTTACAAATACCCTCGTGTTCCCCGGCAAATTGATTCCATGACAGCAGTTAAGCAATGGTTTGATGGATATGATACAGGCGTGTGGTATTCGGACAAGCATGTTGGTTATTTGTTGGAAGAGCTGGATAGATCAGGAGTATTAAATGAAACGGTCATCATGATAAGCTCAGATCATGGAGAAAATTTGGGGGAATTAAACGTTTGGGGAGATCACCAATCTGCTGACCACATTACGAATCGGGTACCCCTTATCATAAAGTGGCCTGGTCTTGTTAGTGAATCTCGGATCGAAAAATCATATCATTATCAGTTTGATTGGACAGCCACAATGATCGAATTACTTGGCGGAACTGTTCCAGGCAACTGGGATGCAAAACCATTTCCAGAATCATTTAAGAATGAGAAGGATATCGGACGGGAATTCCTGGTTCTCAGCCAGGCAGCCTGGTCGTGTCAAAGGAGTGTGCGATTTTCAAGTGGTAACGAGGAATACATTTGTATGCAGACTTACCATGATGGGTATAAGGATTTTGATCCTATTATGCTATTTAATCTATCAAATGACCCTCATGAACAAAAGAACCTGGCAACTCAGAAACCCGAAATAGTGGATCAAGGACTGGCATACCTGGCTAATTGGTTGAGGGATCAGATGGTCATTGACTCAATGAATATTGACCCCATGGCGATAGTTCTTCGGGAAGGAGGACCATTCCACACAAGGGGAACACTCGCCAGGTATGTTGAACATCTGCGTAAGACAGGTCGTGAACATCATGCGGAGCGTTTAATTCGTCTATACCCAAGGGAATACTCCATATAATAAAGGATAGCCAATGTTCAGCACATTATAATAACGGAATATGATGTCTTTACCATATTTGAAATGAGGTTAAAATGATCAGTCAATCACATGCAGGAATTACAGGAAAAGAGCTCTTGATCAACACCTTAAAGCATCAAGTGAGTCCAGCCGTACCATGGGTTCCATTTGCGGGTGTTCATGCGGGTAAGTTGGTGAACTACTCTGCGTATGAAGTGTTGACAGAAAAGAATAAATTGCTCGAAGCCTTAAATAGAGTAAATGAGATATATGATCCTGATGGACAACCAATTATTTTTGACTTACAGGTTGAGGCAGAAATCCTGGGATGTAAGCTGGTGTGGGCACAAAATGCCCCCCCTTCTGTTGCATCTCATCCCCTTGCTGATAAGATGGAAATACCTCAAACAAAAATAGAAGCCAATCATGGTAGATTGCCCTTGATTCTTGAGGCGATGAGAGAATTTAAGAAACACACCGGACACAAAACAGCGTTATATGGATTAATAACCGGACCATTTACCCTTGCCTCTCACTTGAGGGGGACCGAAATATTTATGGACTCAGTTGATCATTCCGAGTATCTTGATGGGTTGCTGGCTTATACTGCTGAAATGGCTATACGCATGGCGGGCTATTACATCGAGGCTGGTATGGACGTGATTGCTGTCGTTGACCCGCTGGTGTCTCAGGTATCTCCACGCCACTTTAAGCGTTTCCTTTCCAAGCCATTTTCTGAGGTGTTCTCTTTTATTCGATCGGCAAATTCTTTATCTTCCTTCTTTGTTTGCGGCGATGCCACCAAGAATATTGATGTAATGTGCCAAACCAGCCCTGACTCAATCTCTATCGATGAAAATATTGATATGGTCTCGGCAAAATCGATTTCGGACAAGTATAACATTGCCATTGGCGGAAATATTCCATTGACTACGCGCATGTTGCTCGGCAGTCAAATGGACAACATGCAGTATGTTATCGAACTCCTGGACAAGGTATCTCACAACAACTTGATCATTTCCCCTGGCTGCGATATGCCGTATGACACCCCCATCGAAAATACAATTGGAGTTTTGCAGGCTATCAGAGATCCAGATAACACACGGGCTCTCCTGGCTAATTATCATACACCGGAAAATAATATCGATGTTGATTTACCTGACTATCAACACCTATCCCGACCTTTGATCGAAGTGTTTACAATCGATTCTTCAACCTGCGCGGCATGCGGCTATATGGTGAAAGCTGCGCAGCGAGCGGTAAAAGAATTGAATGGTACGGTTGACATGGTTGAATATAAAATTACTCAACCTGATAATGTAGCCAGAATAAAAAAGTTGGGGATTAAAAATCTGCCTGCTATTTTTATCAACGGGCAATTAAAATTTTCTTCGATTATTCCAGGATTAACAGAATTAATCAGTGAAATTGAAAAAAGCAGGTAGCCAGGTATACAATGATCATTCATCTGGTCGGTGGGTTCCTTGGATCTGGAAAAACGACAGCAATCATCCATGCAGCCAAAATCTTGATGGCACAGGGGAAAAAGGTTGGGATTGTAACCAATGATCAAGGCAAATATTTAGTTGACACAGCTTTCTTCCGCTTGAATCAATTACCCGTCACTGAAGTCACTGGCGGATGCTTTTGTTGCAATTACCACGACCTTGAAACATTAATCGATCGTATGAATGAAGATATTTCGCCTGATGTTTTGTTCGCCGAGTCGGTTGGATCTTGCACTGATTTAATTGCCACAGTCATTAAACCATTTTTAACCCTGAACAACACAAAATATATAATATCCAGCTTCTCCGTTTTTGTAGATGCCCGATTGCTACGAATGAAAATGGCTGGATCAAATTTGCCCTTTAGCGAAAGTGTTACCTATATATTCGATAAACAAATTGAAGAATCAAATCTTCTCGTGGTTAATAAAATTGATTTAATACCTCCTAATGCTCTTTTGGAATTCAAAAGACAGGTTGAGCACACTTATTATGGAAAAGACATTATTTTCCAGAACTCATTAATGAGTTCCGACGTGCAAAAATGGGTAACTCTTTTCTCTTCCAGCGAAGAAGCATATCCTGAACAGTCAATGACAGTCGATTATCAGCTCTATGGCGATGGTGAATCAAAACTGGCATGGCTGGACGGAAAATTCACCATAACAGGCGAAAATGATGCCCTAAGCAAAGGAATGAACCAATTTATTGATCAGACTGTAACCAGCCTATCGAATCAGGCAGTGATTGGGCATCTAAAAATGGTGATCCAAGATCAACAAAATGCCCAAAAAATCAGCATAACAACTGCTGATAAAACAGAGTGGAAATTGACCTGGGGGGGTATATCAGGGTCAAAAGTGGATTTGTTGCTGAATGCGCGTGTTGAATTTGATCATGCGCAATTAAAAAAATTAATCAGCGATACGCTGCAACGCGCGTGTAGTGAGCATAACCTGATCCTGACTACTAATACGCTGGAATCCTTTTATCCTGGCTTACCCAACCCTCGATATCGAATAAAATAAATACAATCTATTCGGAGTTAATATGTCCAATACGTCGATTACGGAAATTTACCAAAATCCAGCTATCCCTGTCGAAGAAAAAGTAAAAGCCCTGGTGAGTCAAATGACGCTGGATGAAAAAATATCTCAACTCAACCATAGCGCTCCTTCAATTGAGAGGCTAGGCGTACCAGCCTACAACTGGTGGAACGAATGTCTCCATGGCGTTGGCAGAGCCGGCATTGCGACAGTTTTTCCTCAAGCAATTGGACTTGCTGCAAGCTGGAACGTCCAGTTAATGAACAAGGTTGCAAGCACCATAGCGGATGAAGCGCGAGCAAAACACCATGACGCCATTCGTAATGGAATGCGAGACTGGTATCGTGGTTTGACGTTTTGGACACCCAATATCAATATTTTTCGAGATCCACGCTGGGGAAGAGGACAAGAGACTTATGGCGAAGATCCATATTTAACCAGCAGGATGGGCGTTGAATTTGTAAAAGGTTTACAGGGCGATCATCCCCATTATTTTAAATTAATAGCCACACCCAAACATTATGCAGTTCACAGCGGCCCTGAAGCAGAGAGACACTCATTTAACGCGACGGCTGATGAAAGAGACATGCGAATGACCTATCTTCCTGCGTTCGAGGCTACTATCCGCGAAGCTCGAGCGTTTTCAATAATGGGAGCGTATAACAGAACAAATGGAGAAGCCTGCTGTGCAAGTCCGACATTGCTAGAGAAAATATTGCGAAATGAGTGGGGTTTCGAGGGATATGTAGTCTCAGATTGTGGCGCAATTGCGGATATTTATGAACACCACAAAATTGCAAGCTCTCCAGCCGAAGCTGCTGCGATGGCAGTCAAAGCTGGTTGTGATCTCTGCTGCGGCAACACCTACACACACCTTAAGGAGGCTGTGGAAAAAGGTTATATCACCGAAGAACAAATTACACTTTCTGTAATTCGCCTCTTTACTGCCCGGTTTCTGCTTGGAATGTTTGATCCAGAAGAAATTGTTCCCTACGCCCACATTCCGATCAGCGTTAACGACTCTGAACCTCATCGGGAACTTGCAACTCAAGCAGCCCGAGAATCAATTGTGCTATTGAAAAACAATCAAGATATTTTGCCCCTCTCTAAGAGCTTTAAGAAAATTGCAGTAATTGGCCCCAACGCGAACGACCCAGTTGTGTTATTAGGAAATTATCACGGAACACCCTCAAAATCAGTCACTCCTCTTCAAGGAATAGTGAATTTGGTGGGCAATGAAATGGAGGTTGGCTATGCGAAAGGCTGCGGGGTTGTCAACCTCTCTCGCGCAGGTTTCCCCGAAGCACTCCATCTTGCTGAAACTTCAGATCTTGTTATCTTTTTTGGTGGACTTTCTCAGGCGGTTGAGGGGGAAGAAGGTCAACGCGAAGGCGTTGAAGGTGGGGGGCATAGCAAGGGCGACCGGGATGATATTATCCTTCCGGGTGTACAAGAAGATCTGATAAAGCAAATTTATGAACTGAATAAGAAAATTATCCTGGTACTTCTCAATGGAAGTGCTGTTGCAATCAATTGGGCTCAAGACAACTTGCCTGCTATCCTCTGCGCATGGTATCCAGGCGAAGAAGGGGGTACCGCCATTGCAGAAGTATTATTTGGCAAATATAACCCTGCTGGCAGGCTTCCAATCACATTTTATCGTACGGTCGATGATTTGCCCCCCTTCGATGACTACAGTATGAAAAATCGCACATACCGCTATTTTTCCGGCACCCCTCTTTATCCGTTTGGATTTGGCTTGAGCTATACTCGCTTCCAATACCAAAATCTTCAAATAACTACACCCACTATCTCTAAAAATGGAAATATTGAGCTGCGGGTAAGTATTAAAAATATCGGAAAAATGGCGGGGGATGAAGTCGTTCAAGTCTACTCAAGCAAAATTTCTCCATCATTTCCTGCACCCGTTCGCCAACTTGTTGGATTTAAAAGAATTTCCATAAAACCCGGTGAGACGGCTCTGGCAACATTTTCAATACCCGGCTCACAACTTTCCGTCATTGACGACAAAGGGAATAAAACAATAGAATCTGGAACATATGTCTTATCGGTTGGCGGTCGACAACCAGAATTAACAGAAACTCACGACAACCACAAAGAAGATATTATTTTCGCGACTTTTGATATCAGATAATATTTATGACATCAGACAATTCTCCCCTTTTCCCATCAGCCTACCACGTCATGGTCAAACCGCGTGGTTCAATATGCAACTTAAATTGCGAATACTGTTTTTATCTTTCCAAAGAGAAACTATACCCCGAAAGCTCTTTTCGTATGCCGGATGATGTTTTAGAGAATTTCACCAGGCAATACATCGAATCCCAATCAGCTCCTGAAATAAATTTTGCCTGGCAGGGTGGCGAACCTACACTAATGGGCTTGAGTTTTTTCAAGAAAGCCATTCAATTACAAAAAAAGTACAAGAGACCCGGTGTTCATATTTTGAATAGTATCCAAACCAATGGAATTTTACTCGATGAAGATTGGTGTCAATTTCTTCATGATGAAAATTTTCTTGTTGGAATCAGCATTGATGGACCACAGGATATTCATGATGCTTTTCGCAAAGACAAAGGTGGACAGCCGACATTTTCGCGCGTGATGAAATCCATCCAATTAATGAAAAAATTCCGAGTCGAATTTAACACATTGACATGTGTGCAATCCGCAAACAGCCGCCGAGGAGTTGAAACATACCAATTTTTACGCGACCAGGTAGGATCGATCTTCATGCAATTTATTCCGATTGTAGAGCGAATAAACGAAACTGGCTACCAAGAGGGTAATCTGGTAAGCACCCGCTCAGTCCCGCCCAAGGAATATGGTACATTTTTAATTGATATCTTTAATGAATGGATCCGTAGAGATGTCGGCAAGATTTTTGTGCAAATTTTTGATTCTTGTCTCGCAGCATGGGCTGGTTACAGACCAGGCATCTGTATTTTTGAAGAAACCTGCGGACTGGGATTGGCAATGGAGCACAATGGAGATTTGTATGCCTGTGACCACTTTGTTGAACCACAGTATTATATCGGAAATATCAACAATACCCTTATCATGGATCTTGTCAATTCAGAAAAACAGAAGAAGTTTGGTCTTGATAAACGCGATAAACTTCCTTTTTTTTGCAAAGAATGTAAATATCAATTCGTTTGCAATGGTGAATGCCCCAAAAACAGAATTATCAAGACCCCTTCTGGTGAAGATGGCTTGAATTATCTTTGTAATGGGTTAAAACTGTTTTTTAACTATATTGATAAGCCTATGCGGATTATGAGTCAATTATTACACCAACGACGAGCTCCTGCTGAAATTATGCAGATCATTGCATTTGAGGATCAATTAATTCAGGCAAAAGCAGATGACCCATGCCCTTGTGGAAGCGGTCGAAAAGCGAAACAATGTCACAAATCCCCGGGGAGATTATACGAGACCATTCTTGGAAATAACACAAAGAAAGCAAGCAGAATCAGGTAATTACTTACCAATGGAAAACATTAATACTTTATCAACTAACGCAAGAAAATTAGTAGAATTATCAACCAACTGGCTAGATCCCTTTTGGGATCCTGGGTCTGGTCTGTTGTGGGCGCCTTCCCTCTCAAAAAACCCCAAACTTCCATTAAGGCACCACATGGTCAGGGACACAATATGGTATGTGCTTGGTCTCTTTTTGCGCAGAAATGGATCCGATGTTTTTAGGGGATTACAATCGATCCAGGCTATATTAGATCATCAATTCAATCAACCCGGAAAGCCTTTTCATGGCACATTCAGACGTTCACCCGAAGAAATTGACCCGCCCGAACAGGCAGTCGAATGGAATGATTACGACCCCAACTGGCGCGAATTTATATGTACCGCATTGGATCTACTGCTAATTGAATTTCCAACATTGGTTCCCAAGTATATTGAACAAAGGATTTATTTAGCACTCCGCCTTGCAGTTGAAGGCTCACTCGCTCGGGGTTTACGCCCCAATTATACAAACATCGCATTGATGCATGCATATCTTCTTTGCCAGGCTGGATTAAGGTTAAACGAACCAGATTGGGTGACAAAAGGAGAGGAATTCGCGACTGACATTTACACCCTTTTCTCGGCAAATAAAACATTTTATGAATACAACTCCCCCACATATTATGGGGTCGATTTATTCGCGCTGGGTCTCTGGAGAAAATACAAGCCTACTCCCCTGTTAGCAAAATTGGGCAGGGAAATGGAAACCCAGCTATGGGAAGACATCAGCCGCTATTATCACCCCCTTCTGAGAAACATGTGTGGTCCTTACGACAGAGCTTATGATATGGATATGCGCAATGCGGTTGCAGTTCTAGGCGAATGGATATTTCTGATCACGGGTCAAAAGACTGCGCCATTTCCTGATGAGACTTCATACTTTGCCCATTCGTCCGATATATCGTTTGCTCCTTGCGTAGCAATTATTGGAATTGATCTGCCAGATCATATAAAAAATCGGCTTATTTCTTTCAGCGGTGAACACAGTTTTTCTCAAGTTATTACATCAAATCCAAGGCGGGTAGCAAGCGCCTGGTTGACAGAAAATTTCATGGTCGGAGCGGAATCTACTTCGTTACAAAAAAATGGATATGCTCAATTTCATCCATTAACGATTCATTGGATGCTGCCCAACGGAAACATAGGCTGGATTCGAGCAAGGCACCTTATGCCAATTGATGCGATTGTGTCGCCGAGGAAAATATCAATTCTTTTCAATGACTATATTGAATTTGAGGTGTTTCTAAATGCATTTACCCCTTTGCATACTTCAAGCAATTATTGGGAATTTCCTCAATTAAAATTGTCAATATCTACCCAATCAGATTCTGTGGTATATTCAGCAAAAGATAATTTTCTTGAAAAAACCTTTTCTCTCGTATACAAGAGCACAACCAATACCCCCCAATCCTTAATTATAAACATAGAGTAAACAAATGGCTTGCGAATACTCGCCTAATGGAGTCGATTTATTGTGAATCAGATCCGTCATATATTCAGTTTAATTACCCCCAAAAATAAACATGGAATAATTTCTTACCTCCAATCATCACTTCGACCAGATATCATTGCTGGCTTAACAGTAGCCATGGTTGTAATCCCACAATCAATGGCATATGCACAAATAGCCAATCTACACCCTATCTATGGAATATTTACAGCAATATTGCCAGCAATTGTGGGATCACTTTTTGGCAGTTCCAGTCATCTTCACACTGGACCTACCAATGCCACCGCGATGGTTGTATTTAGCGTCTTAATAATATACGCAGATTCCCCAAGCTATCCTGATTTGGTTTTCACCCTTGCAATTCTCAGCGGCATTTTACTAATTATTCTTGGTTTATTAAGATTGGGGAATATTGTAAGATTCATGTCAAACTCCGTACTGACAGGTTTTTTAGCAGGAGCCACCTTGCTAATTATTGCTGGTCAACTTAATAGTCTCCTGGGATTAAAAATTCCTCGCACTTCAGGCATTATTGACACATTAATAACCGCCATATCCAATTTGCCATCTATAAACGTCTATGTAGCAATTACTGCTGGCTTTTCAATTCTCCTCATGATTCTAATTCAGAAATTAATGCCACAACTTCCTGCAGCTCTCATAACAATTATTATATTGTCAAGTCTTTTACAAATTACAGGGTGGCAGAACAATGGGGTTATTCTTATCTCTGATTTAGGCTTGCCCAAAAATCCTCATCTTGAATTTTATATTCCCCAGGTTGACTTAAGGCAAATTCCTGACTTGATGTATGGCGTTCTGGCAGTAACAATCATCAAATTAGTGGAATCGATATCTATATCTAAATCAATTGCGTACAAATCGGGACAGAAATTAAACCCCTCAAAAGAATTTTTCGGTCAAGGTATGGCATCGCTCATTGGGGGATTATTCCATTGCTATCCCCCTTCTGGATCATTATCAAGAAGTGCAATTTTATATCGAGTTGGAGGACAAACCAGGTTAGCAGGGGTCTTTTCAGGCATATTTGTTTGGATAGTGCTCAGCATAGCATCTGGCTTATTAGGATTTATTCCCACACCCAGTTTGGCAGCAATCGTTGTGGTTTCTGCCATTGGTTTAATAAACACTCGCCAAATTGCCCTTACCTGGAAATCCAGAACCGTTAGCCGAATTGTCATGATTGTAACTTTTTTGGCAACTATTTTTTCTTCACCAGAAAATGCAATTTTTCTCGGCGCAGTCCTGTCCATAGTGATCTACCTGGTAGAAAGCAGGCATCTAGAAGTAAAATTTATAAATGTATCTCCCGAAGGACAATTTGTCGAGAAGTCGTATGATCAAATTGTCAAAGACAAACCTCCGATCATCTTAGTCGATGTTGAAGGAGATTTCTTCTTTGGCGCAGCTGATGAATTAGAAGAGAAAATCACCCCAGTTCTTCAGAGTGGAGTTAGAGTATTAATAATTCGAGTTAGGCATTTAAGATTAATGTCAAGTACTGGAATAAATGCAATTAATGGTATCATACACACAGCACAGCGGCAGCAAGTTAAAATCATTATCTGTGGCGTGAAGGAATCGATAAGCAAACTGCTTGATAATTCAGGAGTATCGCTTTCACTTGGAAGCGGTAATATTTTTTACGCTTCAGAAATACTTCACGATTCCACTCAAAAAGCATTGATCCGGGCAAAAGAATTGATCAAACAATAATCATCAGAAAAACCTAAGGAGGGTGGTTATGAACAATCCCTATAATCTGCTTGCTATTGATCTGGGCGCCGAGAGCGGAAGAACCATATTGGGTCAATTTGATGGCAACACATTAAGCCTGACGGATATTAACCGCTTCCCGAATGGAGGTGTAGCGCTTCCAGATGGTTTACACTGGGATGTCCTACGACTATGGAGTGAAATAAAAAATGGAGTAGGTCAGGCGCATCAAAAATTTGGAAAATTGCAAAGTATTGGCATCGACACCTGGGGGGTTGATTTTGGTTTATTGGATAACCAGGGGAGTCTACTTTACAATCCCTTTCATTATCGCGACTCCCGAACAGACCACATGGTTGAAGAAGCTTTTAAGATCATCCCACGGGAAGAAATTTTTGACCAAACCGGCATTCAATTCATGCAATTAAATAGTTTGTTTCAACTATTTTCAATGGTTAAGAATCATTCCCCAGCGCTTACAATTGCTTCCACTTTTCTAACAATGCCAGATTTATTTAATTATTGGCTTACTGGAAAAAAGGTGTCCGAATTCACAATCGCCACCACAACCCAATGCTTTAATCCAAGAACCAATCAATGGGCATTCTCAATCCTGGAAAGGTTAGGTATTCCCACCCACATCTTTCCGGAAATCGTACCTCCAGGAACCATATTGGGTGATTTCTCGAGGTATGTCGCTGATGAATTAGGAACCACAATGCAAGTAATCGCCCCTGCCTGCCACGATACTGGGTCGGCAGTCGCAGCTGTACCTGCCCACGGAGATGATTTCATTTGGATTAGCTCAGGTACCTGGTCGATCATGGGAGTATCTTTACCAGAAGCAATTATTAATAACAAATCCTTGACATATAATATTACGAATGAGGGTGGAGTTGGAAATACTTATCGATTCTCCAAAAATATAATGGGTTTATGGCTGATTCAAGAATGTCGGCGGACATGGAATAAGCAGGGAGAAAACTATTCTTATAACGACCTTACTCAAATGGCTGCTCAAGTCGATGGGTTGGTGTCAATATTTAACCCCGACGATGCGGAATTCTTAAAACCGGGGGATATGCCATTTCGCATTCAAGAGGTGTGCCGAAGATCTAATCAATCAATACCATCGAACCACGCGAGTATCATCCGAAGCGCACTAGATAGCATTGCCCTAAAATATCGCTGGACGCTCGAAAAGGTAGAAGAAATAACCGGCAAAAAAATATCCTCCATTCACATTGTTGGCGGAGGAACCCAGAACCAACTCTTGTCGCAACTTACTGCGGACTGTACCGGAAAAACAGTTATCACCGGTCCTATTGAGGCTACTGCAATTGGAAATTTACTCGTTCAACTAATCGCCTTAAGAGAAATAAAAGACATGAATGAAGCCCGTGAAGTTGTTAGAAATAGTTTTGATGTAAAAACATATTTCCCACAGAAAAATTTAACCTGGGATGTGGCATATCAAAAATTTCTCACATTAATTTAACGATCAATCAGGAGAAAACTACCATGGTACTTTACCAAAAGGCTTATGAAGTATTGGCAGAAAAAGTTGCCAATGATGGACTAGATATTAATTTGATTAAGAGCTTGTTGAAAAACCAAAAAATAGAAACACCCTCCTGGGGGTATGCAAATGGAGGAACACGATTTAAAGCTTTTCCCTGGCCTGGCGCAGCCAGAACAACTACTGAAAAACTAGATGATGCTGCTTTTGTTCATAAATTGACTGGTATCGCCCCCTCAGTCGCCTTACATATTCCCTGGGACAAACCTCAAGATGGCGACTACCAGGCAATGAAACAATATGCTGAAGAGAAGGGCATAAAAATCGGAGCAATCAATCCTAATGTATTCCAGGATAATGAATATATGTTGGGGTCATTGGGCAATCCTTTCGCCGGCACTCGTGAAAAAGCAATCGACCATATTCTTGAATGCTGTGAAATCATGAAAAAGACAGGAAGCCAGGCATTAAGTCTCTGGTTTGCAGATGGGACTAATTTTGCAGGTCAAGACAGTCTGCGTGGCAGAAAGCAACGTTTCGAAATGGGGCTTCAAGTAATTTACAATCACCTACCCTCAAAAAGCAGAATGTTGATTGAGTACAAATTTTTTGAGCCAGCATTTTACAGTACAGACATCCCGGATTGGGGAACTGCTTATGCATGGGCTAATAAATTGGGCAAAAATGCCCAGGTTCTGGTTGATCTCGGTCATCATCCTATGGGAACAAATATTGAACAAATTGTAGCCTTTCTTTTAGACGAAGGCAAACTGGGCGGATTTCATTTTAACAACCGAAAATATGCTGATGACGACTTGATTGTAGGGAGCATCAATCCTTACGAACTCTTTCTGATTTATCACGAGATAACAACAGCCGAACTAGAAAAATCAGAACCAGCTCATTCAACTGCAAATAATATTGCCTACATGATTGACCAGAGTCACAATATCGAAGGTAAATTAGCCCCTATGATTCTGTCAGTACTTAATTGCCAGGAAGCGTATGCCAAAGCTTTATTGGTTCCCAGGAACAAGCTGGCAATTGCTCAAGCCGAAGGGAATGTCTTAGAAGCTCACACGATTCTTTTTGAAGCATTTAAAACGGACGTTCGCCCCTTGCTGGCTGTTGTGCGAGATGAAATGGGGGTTCCAATTGATCCGCTTGCCGCGTACAGGTCGAGTGGGTACGAGGAAAGAATTGCAAGAGAACGGGGAATCGCCTTATCTGCTGGTGGTTTTCAGGAATAGATAAAAATGAGTGTTGAACCTCCTTTTCCAGAATTAGATGAATTATTGTCCATAATTGGTGAAACCGGCACTCGAATGTGCGAGATTGAAGCCTCAGAGGGGGCTGCTGGAAATATATCAATTTGCATTGGATGGGGAATTGACCCAAGAAGAAAATTTCCAATTGAAGAGCCCTATCGTTTACCACAATCCGTACCAGGATTGGCTAATCGAGTTGTTATTGTAACCGGGTCAGGTCGACGACTTCGTGAAATTGAAAAAGATCCTGTAGCCAACCTGGGTGTTGTGCGGATCGGTTCTGATGGCGAAACAGGCACAATATACACATCGCCCAAGAAACTGTTTTCGAAACCTACCAGTGAATTTAACTCTCACCTGGCAATTCATGAGCATCAGGTGATGCAATCAGGTACTAATTTTAATGCGATTGTTCATGCCCAACCCACCCATTTAACCTTCTTGAGTCATATTCCTGCGTACCAGGATGAACGTACTTTCAATAAAAGTGTCTTGCGGTGGCAGCCTGAATTGATCGTCCAGATACCTGAGGGGATAGGGCTTATTCCTTTCCATGTCCCGGGAAGTGAATCCCTCATGAGATCTACACTTTCATCTCTGGAGAAACATCGTATTGTCGTATGGGCAAAGCATGGGGTGATGGCAAGATCAAGCACTTCATTAAAACGAGCAGCGGATACGATTGAATATGCCGAGACAGGGGCTAAATATGAGTTCATGAATATTCAAGCAGGGTCAAAAGCTTTGGGACTGTCAGAAGAAGAAATTCAATCCATCTGTCAAGCCTTCAATGTTACCCAGTCCATATTTTAAATAATCTTTTCTACTGCATTGGGAAAATTCATTCATTAAATAAAGTAAAATGATCATTGGTGGTGATCATTTTACTTTATCATTAAATCATTCAATATATCGAATTGAGAATGCAAAGGTAAACTTCCCCTTTTTATTAGGATTTAAGGGATTTTAATATCTCCTAGCTTTGCATCATTTACAAAAACACTGAAGCTGCCTGCGGATAATTTCCCAATATTGATCGTAATAGTAAATGGTGCTAAAACCTGAGCACATATTTGCCCCGGTTTAATTATTGTATAAACATTTACCTGAATTCTATTATTTTTGTCAGGTGGATTGATATTATACTGAACTTCGTGGCATGGAGTGGGTTTATTTCCCGCAAGCCTGATCTGGTATTCATTCACGCCGGAGGTTGCTCGAATTAATTCCTGTCGATCAATAAACACAGGTCCTTTTTCCATTTCCGATCCACCTTTTGACTGGGGTGAAGGAGAAGGGGAAACAGTCAGAACTACCTTTGGAGGTCCAGGGTAAGATGGCTGAGTCGCATTTCCGACGGGTGGTTTTGCCGGATAGGCGTATTCAGTTGGAGATTTTATCGGCGCAGGATAAACAGTTGGGACAGCAGTCCCGGATCCTGGCACAGAAATCGGTGCACATGCAGCAACAATCATTGAAATGCCCAATATGATGATTAATAGAAATTTTTTCATAATTTTTGTCTCCTGATCATTATAACGATCAATCATCCCCATTTGTTCCCCATTCCGAATAAATTAATCGAATTCCAACAGGTATCCCACACTTTTTGAAGCTATTCTTAACGCGCCTTTTGCAGGTTCTACAACCAAACAAACGGGAGATAATAAAACTCCCGACTGATTGCATTTATTTATCAGAAATTCTGCGGTTATTTTCCCTTTGGTTAATACCCCTCCAGCAAGAGCACAAGGTATATTTCCGTATAGTCTGAGCTTTTTACAAACTGATTTGATAGTAGCACATAACTCTGACGCAGCATTTGAGAGAATTTGAATTGACACCCGGTCTCCCAACTCAGCAGCTTGTTCGACCAAGATTGATAGATGAGCTACATCAGGCGGATTTAATCCAGAACGATATATTACTTTCAATAATTGGGTAGGATGAGTAAGGTTCCAATGTTGTAATACCAGCTCTGTCAATTGAGTTTTTGGGCTTCTACGATCGTAGGCTTTTACGACAGCTCGAAGAGCTTCTTTGCCTATCCAATAACCACTTCCTTCATCCCCTATGAGATACCCCCACCCCCCAGATCGCTCAAACTGTCCGCTAGCGTTCACTCCATACACGATCGACCCAGTACCGCTGATACAGGCAATGCCCCAATCATCGGGTGTACCAGCAGCAAGAACCAGTCTTCCATCATTTACAATATGAACCTCAGCTTTTGGGAAGCGCCCTCGACACCAATCCTCAAACAATTTTTTTTCGTCTGGTCTATCTACTCCCGCAAGTCCCAAACAAATTGCTTTGATTGATTCTGGATAATTTGACAAATGAGATCCGGCTTTTGATATTGCCTGATCTAATGACGTGATGGCTGGTTCGAATCCAACACTTTGATAATTCGAAGAAGGGGAAAGCCCGCTACCAATTATCTTGCCGGTTGTATCACTCGCCAAAGCCAAAGTTTTACTTCCCCCACCGTCCACTCCTAAAAAATACTCCATTTATCCTCCATCAAAGCCCTTTGGACAACTTCACCTGCCCGAAAAAGTATGTGACGAACCCTGTCTGACTCTACGCTGGCAACATTAAGTATTTCATCTCGAACTGCCCACGCTATCTCAAGAATTCATTACCAGCAAAGCGTCTTTGATACACTTTTTATCAATATCTGGAGTAAGCAGATTCTGCTCTTTCACTATATTGGAAAGGTTTTGGTCACTGGACTGTTTTCGACAAAAATATTAAGGGCATTCGCATTATTCTTTGTTCATTCCTTCCAGCGAGATGTCATTTTCATTATCAATCAAGATTGTTACTTTTCTTCAATAATTTAAACTGCTTAATTTTATAGATTCATAATATGATTAATAATAATCAGAAAACAGTTTAATAAGCCTGTTTACACTGTCCTTATACCCACCAGGTCGATTACGAATGAACCAAATAGCCTGATATTCGTCAATTATTCCACATAATTCGGTTTTTAGCTGAGAGAGCATACCAATATTATTGGTGACATCTTGGATATAGCATCCTCTCTTACAAGCATGTTTTGCCATAGAGATAGATAATAGAAACTCACGGATATACAATGAAGTAGAAGGATTTTTTAGGGAAATCAGTTTTTCTTCAAAACTATCAAGTTTTTCTAACATGGATAACAACCGATCCGCCGATATGATTTTTTCATCTCGCCATTCCGCGAAAGATTTGGATAGCAGCCAAAACAATGGTGAAGAATTTGGTAGTGTATAGCCGGATAATAAACATAAATCTCCCGCTTCATAAGCGATTTTTCCTAATTCGCCTGATGAGTCATTAAAACCAAAAACACTTAGTGCCTCTGGCAACTGAATCCCAGAATTTGCCTCAAAGTGCCAGCCACAACATGCGGAATATAACAAACCTAAAAAACTTATTGGTAATGTTTGCCAATGACCATTATCACCCCAATCAGTAATCAGCACACCTTTTGCGTTATGAGTCAAGCCATGTTTTACAGCTTGTTGGATGTTTTTTGTACAATTACTGGTCCTTCCCAATATACTATTCCACGACGATGTACCCGGACAAACATAATAAGGTAATCCGCTTCTCTCAAAAGCCTTGCATTCAATTTCAAACGGATGTTCGGCTTCATAACCCCACAATAAAGCGACCATATCCTTTGGAAGCTTAGAAATAAGCGTGGGGTGCTTTAGAATTATGTCTCCCCAAAACTGAGGGGTATATCCTTTCTGCTTTACTATTTGATATAAATCGAGTAAATAATTAAGATATACCATTTCGGTTCCAATTCGCTCAGCTTCCAGCTTACTTTTGCCACATCCAATATCATATGTTTCATCGCACCCAATATTGAACTCATCGCAGGTGAAGTATGGCAGTAATTCATCGTAAAGACCACTAATAAATTCTTTACTCTCCTTCAATGTTGGCGCAAGGCTAAAAGGACCCTGTTTCATCCCCCATGGAACTGAAAAAACATCATGCGTTTCAGCCAAATGAGCATATTTTGGATGTTTTAACCATCTATGTAAATGCCCCAACGAATTTTGATTGGGTACTAACTTTATATGCCGCTCTCGACAAAATCGATCAAGAAGAATTATCTCCTCACCCGTGATCGGAGAAGAGTCTTGCCACACAATCGGATGTGAAGGGTAAGCGAAAGTGTGTTCCATATACAATTGAATATGATTTATTTTTAAAGAGGCTAACCAATCGACAATTTGAAATAAGGTATCCTGCCTGTACACCTTATCGCGGCTGATGTCCAGCATAACGCCTCTACTTTCAAAATCTGGCCAATCATTAACCTCTAAACAAGGAATGAAATTCTCTAACCGCGTCAAAAGCTGAGCAAATGTGCAAACGCCGTAAAATAATCCGGTGTTAGTTCTGCTTTCAATCAGGCACGAATCGGGAGTAATTTCCAAATGATATCCCTGGGGATGGACAGGATTTAAATTATTGGCTATGCGCAATATGACTGATTTTCCTGGTGTTATTTCTCTCCTTCCTACTTCTACTTGCCACTCAATACTCCATCGCTTCTTCACTATTTCTTTTATCTTTTCAGCTTGACTATAATCAGCAGGCGGGTTTGGTGTTTCAATGAATATCGTGTGATCTATATCCACCAAGTGATAACCTTGTATATCTTTGATGGTTCTTGGAAGTGGCGCTAATAATGTTCTGGACATTTCATTACCCCTCTTTATGGACTACGCGCTATCAGGTCTGCCCATTGCAGTAACGCGAACTCGAGTCATTTGTTCAGACCTCTCAAGAATATCTCGATATACTATTACTGATGCGCTACCTGCTGATTGTGCTTCTCTTCGCACCCTGTTTTCTAAATCTGCCTCTAAGTAACTTATAGCTTCTTCCATCGTCTTGAATAACTTTTGTTCAGTACCAGTACGAGCAATAAACCCTTCCACCTGTTGATTGTTTACCTTCACTAATGCTTCACCTTCACGATAAATAAAAACATCCGCAGTTGCTGCCCCAACCGCATTTGCGACTTCATAATAAGTGGGTAAAACCAGAGAGGTCTTAAAAAATTCAGCCACTGGCGGCAAGAAAACGGATGCAGGCGCTCCGACTCCAACAATAGGTATAGATAGACTGATATTAAAATTTAAAATAGATTGAGAAGGATGTATACTCTCCTTTAAAATCCATTCACCAAACCCATTCGAACTGTATGACTGGTCACTATTAGTAACAACCTCACTTTTTTGACTTAAATATGCAATTATTTCTCTGATTAGCTTTTCTGTGATAATCCGCCGAATTTCCCAATATAAGTCCTCTATGCTTTTCCCGAGCGAGTTTGCATATTTAATCAAAATGGAATCAACCACCGTTGAATCCCAAATTGAAAATTCTTTAGAGTAATGAAAAAAGTCAGTAGGAGTCAGACCGGCTTTCCCGATTATGTTTCTGTTTACATAATCATCCAGGTCTATTTGCCTTATATTTTTCAAACCTGTAGATTTCAATAAATCATGAGTAGATAGGGGACCTTTTTCCAGGAGACTTATCACTTTTTCCACACGCTCATCACTGAAAGGTAAATCAGGTGAGCGCAGCAATAACCAAAACTCTAGCATTCGGTCATTCAACTTAGCGCTAGAGCGATTCAGGACATCTTCAAGGTGGTTAGGATAAATCTTCTGTAAATAACCAAGGGGAAATACTCTTTGCGGACCTATCGCAATCTTCTTATCCTCGTTTACCCGTATCCATGAATCTCCACCTAAACCAAAAGACCTGACATTTGCAGAGCGAATAAGAGTTGAAAATTTTTCAACAGAAGTACCTTCTTCTACAATTCTGACTCTCCCTTTATTCAACAACGCTAAATCTGTGGTTGTTCCACCAACATCTATTACCAATGCATCATCAATTCCTGCTAGAAATTTTGCCCCTATTGCGCTGGCGGCTGGTCCTGAGTGAATCGTTTCAACCGGTCTCATTCTGCTATAAGTAGAAGACATCAGACCACCATCTCCACGCACAATCATCAATGGTGCGAATATCTTTTTGCTAGTTAAAACTTGCCTTACCGCATTAATAAATTCTGCAGCAACCGGTAGAAGCGATGCATTGATCCCGGCGGTTGTTGCCCGGCGTATTGAATCAAATTTCGCTGATAATTGAGAGCCTAAAATCACTGGTTTATCAAAGTTGGCAACCAAAATCGCGGCTGCTCGTTCTTCGTGAACATTATTTAATGGGCTAAAATATCCCGAAATTGCATAAGCGGCAACTTTGTGGTCAATTGTTCGCGCTACTTCAAGAAGACTGCATTCATCAAGTGGACATTGTTCTTCACCAGTCAGGGTATGACCACCATGAATAACCGAATAGATAGATGAGGAAAATTGAGATGTAAATCCAAATTTTTTTATCACCTCCATATCGTATCCAATCAGAAATAAGCCTGAAGTGCGAAGCTTGTTTTCAGCAATCGCGTTTGTCACCAGAGTGGTTGAAATTGAAATTAACTGAACAGATTGTGGATCATCGGGTAAAATCAAATCTAATATATTCCGGATGCAGAAAAATAAGTCATGATGAGTAGTTGGAGTTTTCGCTGTTTTCAATATTTTCCGATTTACAACATCTAACAACACCCCATCAGTATATGTTCCTCCGGTATCAATTCCCACATGATATACAAAACTCATAGTCAGATACCTCGTTATATTGAATTAAAAAACCGAGTTCGGTGCCAGGCGCTCATTTAATTGTAGTTTAAAAAGCGACACTACTCCTCTATCCCGAACTGAGTCTAAATTATAATGTCGAATTACCTACCATTTTCAAGCTTATTAAGGTTGTATGCAATCGCATAACCACGAACTGATTTTGAATTCAATACTGACAAATGGAGATTTCATACGAAAAAAATAATTAAATTAGTTCTCGGACTTGACCTCAATCAACCCACTGACCAAAACTGTTGGTATCTCATCGCTGAAATTTTTTGGGCAGCAATTTTGTCGGCTGCTGCCACTTTCAACGCCACTTTCGCCATTCGACTAGGAGCTTCTAATTTCGAAGTCGGTCTTTTGGCATCTATTCCTGCACTTCTGGCAATTTTAATTTCAATCCCTGCCGGTAAGTTTCTTCAGTTACACCCTCGTCGAAAACCTTGGGTTGTCGGTAGTCTGGCAATTCATCGAACCGGATTTTTACTGGTCGCCGCCGTTCCTTTTCTGCCCTTTATCCCAATTTCAAAGGGTTTAATTGTTGTTACTCTGTTGATTTTAATTAGTATACCAGCCCACTTCTTCAATGTTGGGTGGATTCCCCTTCTAGCTGAAGTTGTTCCGGTCGAAAAAAGAGCCAATATATTTGCCGCAAGGAACATTTTTGCGAATATAACCAATAGTATTAATACATTCCTCTTTGGTATTTGGCTTGGAACCGTTATTTTTCCCCTAAACTTTTCAATTATGTATTTTTTCGGTTGGGCAGCATCCATGATTAGCTGCTACTACATTTGGAAAATGACCATTCCCGATTCCCCTGTTCCTGTGCTTTCCCAAGATCAAGCTCATAACATTAGAAATGTTCGATATCGTATGATCACATTCACGCACGAAAATAAACCTTTTGTTCAAATCATAATAAATACGTTTTTACACGGGTTTGGTCTTTGGGCAGCAAGTCCATTGTACGTTTTGAGATACATTCGAGAATTGAGTGCAACTGACACCTGGATAGGATACCTGGCTACAATCACCAGCCTCAGTACAATATTTGGCATGGCAATTTGGAGATGGTTAATGCCGAAATTAGGAGAAAGTGTATCCCTAAAAATTACCATTGTGCTGGCAGGTATTTTCCCTATAATGGTTGGGGTGCTTTCGTCCCTATCTCCGATATTAATCGCTTCTGCTATTAATGGTTTTATCGCTGCTGGTATAAACTTAAGTCACTTTAATTTATTGCTAAAAACAACTCCTGAGAAAAATCGCCCCGGATACACGGCGGTTTATATTACATTTATGAATATTGGAGCGTTTATCTTCCCCTTAATAGGGGTTTCGATTTCCGAGTTAATCGGATTGTCTCCTGTATTAATTGGATGTGGAATTCTATCAACCATCGGTTCATCATCTTTTATTTGGAAGCCAGTCAATCCGAAAGAATAATCTGGATAAATTTATTGATCCCCTATTTACTTTGCAACTCCAGGGAAGTCTTAACCACATTACTCTCTAAATCTTGCCGGGTATAAACTAATTTCCCGGTAATTGAATCATATCCCATCCATGTTTTATAGTTACTTCCGGTTTCAATAAGCAAAACCATTCCAGGTCTTTTCGACACAATCACATTGTTGTTAATATAAGGGTCTTTATCAATTACCTGCCCATCTGACAATGTATTTAATACATTTATTGGCAACCACATCCGATCAAAAAGTTGATTAATTCCCGTTACCCGCAATCCTGGAAGATCACCCGAAGACGGAATCAATTTGTACTCCACATATCGCTTCCCGACCTGCGAAATTTGAACAATAATCGAAAATGGAAGAGTGGTTGGTGGAGTATTCAATGGGGTAACAGAATACCCCCCACTAAAATTTGTAGTTTGGTTGACATTAATTCCTGCTGGTAAAGACGCGGTAGTCCATGGTATTGCCAATTTTCTCTGCCCAATGAAAGAGACAATCGCAGAATTCCTGCTGCCATCATTCATTAATATCTCATGGCTGTAATAAATTAATAAACCTGATTTTTCGTCAAACATCCAAACGTACTTGGCGTTTCCAGATTGGTATTGAAATCGCACTGCTTGATACATTACTCCACCAACTTGGGAAGGCATCCGCACGACAACTAGTTCCTTCGTGGCTACTTTTTCAGCATTGATCAAGGCATTCGGATGAATCCAATAATCCCCAGCTCCAGGGTGTCCATATACAGGCACAATAATGCTTGGATGGTAATTCTTGTACAAAGTGATATCAAGATATAACTTCGAGGAAGCAACTACCCTGTCAGGCTCAATTGCTACAATGTCAAATTGCACTAATCCGGCTCCCGAAGTACTTTTTTGTCCCACCACATCTGGAAGAGTAGCCGACTTTACATCATATAGTAATCGAAGTCCCTCAACCAACCACGGCGGAGTTTGCGACCTGGATAACTCTGGAAACAAAGACACAAACGGGTTTTCATTAATACTTCCACTATTCTCCAGACCTTGTTCTTTCAATCTCGGTAATGTATTCGACGAGAATCGGGTAATTGTCGGCAAGCTGAATGGAGTCTGAACAACATTGGAGGGAGATATTGATGATGGTAAATTAAGTTGTGTATTCGTAATCAACATTTGTGTTCCGCTTTGCTGCTGCAGGGTCATTATTGATTTGTTCTTCTGAGTGAATGGCAGCTGGCAACTGATCGACACTATAAATAATAAAAGAAGCGTGATCCATACCAGAATTGAAATTTTTCTAGTCCCCATAATATTCTCTCTGACGTCGAAAAGGATATATTTCTATTATCTACCATTATTTATTTATTTCAATAATCCTGGTGGACATAGAATCATCAGAATATTAATATAATTAAAAAACGGCGAAGATTCTCGCCGTTTCCAGGTATTTCTATTTACTGATAATTATATTTTTTCTTATGCACCCACAAGTGATTTAGCCAACTTTACCGCTCTGCTGGCATCTGGGGCATATCCATCCGCCCCAATCTCTTTCGCGTATGCGTCTGTCACAGGAGCACCTCCAATCATAACTTTGACATTGGTGCGTAGCCCTGATTCCTTCAATGCTTCTATCGTTGTTTTCATGTTTGGCATTGTGGTAGTTAATAATGCAGACATAGCGATCAAATTCGCTTCGCCATTTTTTACGACTTCCACAAATTTTTCAGGAGCGACATCCGTGCCCAAATCGATCACTTTAAACCCGGCGCCTTCCAGCATCATACAAACCAGGTTCTTACCAATGTCGTGCAAATCGCCTTTTACGGTTCCAGCTGCTACAGTTCCTGCCGGTTTTATATCTGCTTCAACCAATTTTGGGCGGAGGATCGCCAATCCATCTTGCATTGCACGAGCGGCGATCAACATTTCAGGGACGAAGTACTCACCCTCTTCGAACAACCTTCCTACTTCTCCCATTGCTGCCACCATTCCCTCAAAAAGAATGACTTGAGGGTCATCGCCCGCAGCCAATGCGGCAGTTACACCCTCTTTTACCGAGTTACGATCCCCATTTAAAATACCATCAAATATTTTCTGATATTTTTGAGCCATAGGTCTCTCCCATAATAAATTTGGTATTGCTTTGTAAATAATTCCGAAATACAAGTAAAATTATATACCATAAATCAAAGAATTTCGCGACAATTTACGGCTTTTTTTCAATCTATCTGAACGATCTAAGAATAAGCATGTTCTAAAGGAGACCTGTCCGGATGAGTTATTCCATTGGCATTCAAACAATAAGACTACAGGGAAGCCCCAGGTTAGCGCACACAGAATATTGCGATCATTATCCGCTTGTGCGTCATGTCACAGGATTAGACCCTATCATTGATCGTGAATACGCCTGGTCAAAGTTTTATGAAAATTGGGATTATGACTTTCTCTGGAATACGAACATCGGGCCGTTGCCATGGAAAGCCAGGGGAAGGGTAACAGATATGGGACATGCTGAATTTATGGAGAATGGCATCGACCGGCGTGATCCAGTTACAAGCCCTTTTAAATCCGCAGAAGAGATTTATGAATTTGATGCGGTTGAGGAATACGGCTTGATAGATTTTTTCGAATTAATCAATTATTACGAGACGCTTTATCAAAAAAGCCGCAACAATTTTCCCGATCTTGTGTGTACAGGTGGATACTACCAAACACTCATATCGGGAGCGATTGAATCCTTCGGCTGGGATTTGCTACTTGAGGCTGCAGCAGACAAGAAAAGGTTCGATAAAGTGTTAGAGGGTTTTTTTCAGCAAACTTTGCATCATGTCCGAGCATGGGCTAAGACTTCCATCGAGGTCTTTATTCAGCATGATGATATGGTTTGGAGCAGTGGACCTTTCATGAACCCTGCCTTTTACAAACAATCGATTTTCCCCCGATATAAAAAACTCTGGCAGGTTTTACACGAAGCAGGAAAATTAGTTTTGTTCTGCTCTGATGGAAATTTTTCGTTATTCATAGATGATATCGCTGAAGCAGGCGCGGACGGCTTTATTTTTGAACCATTAACTGATCTTGATCTGGTTATTCAAAAATACGGAAAAACGAAAGTAATTATCGGAAGCAATGTTGATTGCCGAACGCTGACGTTTGGAACAACTAGAGATATTAAGAAAGAAATCGACTTAACCATACCTCTTGCCAAGGAATGCCCCGGTTTTATTTTTGCAATTGGCAACCATATACCAGCGAATATACCGGTCGAGAATGCTCTGTTTTATATGGATTATTTAAGAAGTCAATGGACGAGATGAAAATCTCTTAGGTATCTCAATAGGACGCACAACGGAATCCAAAATCATCTCTTGCACTCTCAGGAGACATTGGATATCGAACATAGGAACGAACCATATCACTTTGACTGGTCCATGAACCACCTCGTAGGATTTTATATTGCCCGGTAGGCGGTCCCAGAGGATTTAACCTTGGACTGAGGCTATAATAATTTTCCTTGTACCAATCTGACACCCATTCCCATACATTGCCAGCCATATCAAAAACACCATACGTGCTAATTCCCGAGTAATAGATTCCTATATCACTAGGGGTTCTGATATGATGATTAAAATTTAACCGACTTGACAATGGAGGTTCATTTCCCCAGGGATAAATATTCCCCAATGGTCCTCTCGCAGCTTTTTCCCACTCAGCCTCAGTAGGCAATCGTCTATCAGCCCATTCGCAATATTTTTTCGCATCATTCCAGCTGACTTGAACGACAGGCAATTTGGGTATTATCATACTCATGTCCACACCTTGTCCGGAGGGATTCTTCCAATTTGCCCTCTTATCCGTATACCAATGATATGTTACAAGGTTCAAGACCTGAGCTTTTCCATTTTTCTCTACTTCTGTTATATAGCCAGTCTCTTTGACAAATTTAGCAAACATCGCATTGGTTATTTCGGTCTGATCAATCCAAAAAGCGTGCAAATCAAGCGTATGAAGCGGCGTTTCCGCTGAATTGAAACCCCCTTTTGCCGGAGGATTAATCCCCATTATGAATTCACCTGGTGGAATATACACCATGACCATCCCGTCTTTGGGACTTATTTTTGTAGATCCTGCACCAATTGTCGGAGTTATTATAAGTTTGGTGCTTATAACTCCTCTATTCTCTTCAGCTCTCGCGGTTAACTGAGCTGCAGATATCCCTCCATCCATCATTGGATAATTTGTCGGAGTAGAAGGGACTCGGTTGCAAGCTGAAATTAAAATTAACAACAATAAAAAAGAGTAAATATAATTGGAACAAATTTTCACTTTTATTTTGTATTTTTACACTCAAGCGCTCGGATTACAGCTTCAAAATACAGATTTTCTGATCGTAATACATGCTCTAGCACCTGTCGAACCGTCCATCCTCCAGCAAGTGGCACGGTGTCTATATCTTCATCACCTAAGCCAACTGTTGAAGCAAGCAACTTTCCCCAGGCTGCTTCTGCCTCTGCTAACATCCGCTGCGGCATGGTTAAGAGATGCGAATTTTGTTCTCGCGTTCCCTCAATTTGATTCGCATGCTCACGCATATGATCACCAAACCTCAACAACACTCGCCTCACGTCTGTCCATCTTTCCATATCCGTAGGGAGTGAAAAATCGTCTTCAGTAACATGAATTAATGTGGACAATACTCTTTCGCGTGTTTGCCGGATATCATCCAGAAGCTGGTCTAATTCTTTTCGATCTTTCATTTAACTCACCTCTTGGTTTGATTTCCATTTTCATCGATATAAAACCAATCGCAAGCAAATGTTGGCATATCAGCCAATTTCGTTCCAATTGGTGATAATTGACCTTTTCCATACACTTCCTGTCGCGTACCATCCAAACGAGGGACTGAATATTGGATAAACCAGTTCTCCATTAATGATCGGTATTCTCTTGTAATTGCTTGTAACGATAAATCTCCATACCTGTTTATATTTTCACCAGGGTCATTATGCAAATCATATAATTCATTAGGTCCGTACGGATAACGGTGAACATACTTCCATTGATTTGATCTAATCATTCGAACAGGTCCATATTCATCAAATACCACAACAAATTCAGATTCCACATCCGTCTTTCCTCTTAAAATGGAAGCAAAACTCTTGCCTGGCATCCTTTCATCTGGATTATGATCAATCTTCAGAAAATCGAGTAAAGTTGGAAAGATGTCATAATGACTATGTAAACCCTCTTCAATCACACCTTGAGAAGAAGTCCCGGGTAAAGACATAAGGAATGGGACTTTTACCGAAGTGTCGAACATATTCAATGGAAATGTGCCATTTCCCTTACCCCATATTCCATGATGACCCATGTTCATCCCATTATCACTTCCAAAAATTACAAGTGTATTCTCTCTTATCCCTTTTTCTTCTATCTTATTAAGGATTTTTCCAACTCCAATGTCCATTGCGGTTATAGCAGCAAAATACCCGCTTAGCAGTTCTCGGCGCAATTGCCCCGTACCACGCGGCGCTGAATTGATTTGCCAGGGATGACATGGCAGGTCTGGACATGTATCAAACGGACAATCCGCATAACAAGAGACAATATCGATTGGATGTTGTCCAGACTCCCATGGGCTATGAGGTGCAGTGTAATGAACGCTGAGATAAAATGGCCGAGAGTCTCCGCTACACTGATCGAGAAACTGCAAGGCTCCATCTGTGATAATATCTGTAAGGTATCCTTTTACCTGATGGACACTTCCGTTCTGAATCATCACTGGATCATAATAATGGTCACTACCCCCATATGGGAATACATTCCAATAAGAAAACCCCTTTTGTGGTCTAAGACTATCACCCAAGTGCCATTTACCACTAATACCACACCGATAACCTGCCTTGGCTAAGTAATCTGTAAAACCAGGAATTCCTGCAAGATATTCAATTCCACAGTCATCACCCTTGAACACCGGCATTCCCGCTTGAGTAGCCATGTTACCTCTACGCAACCAGTCATGGATACCATGTTGAGATGGCATCAAACCAGTCAGAATCGATGCTCTAGCAGGCGAACAAACTGGAGAAGCACAAAAAAAGTTGGTGAACCGAATACCTTTATGGGCTATTGAATCGATATGGGGGGTATATAATTCTGAATTTCCTGCACAGCCCATTGCCCAATAGCCCTGGTCATCTGTTAGTATGAAAACAACATTGATTTTTGATTCAGGTTTCATTAAATATTTTCGCTTCCTCCTATCGGTGATACGAGTTAATTTCCAGTGCACATCTTAATCCTGATTCAATCGCTCCTTGTATCCAGGCATGAAACAAGGATGTATGCTCACCAGCAAAATAAATTCGCCCTTCCGGAGCTTTAATTGCGTCATACAACAATGTTTGTTGCCCAGGATCAAATAAAGCAAAAGCCCCACCAGCAAATTCATCATCATGCCAGACTTTCGATGCCCCCCCTTCAAAGGTCTTCATAATTTGGGGATGAATTTTTCCCACGTCCTCGATTGCCTGTCTGATCTTTTCGTCAGCTGTCAATGACCCCCATCGTTGCGCATCCTCTCCCCACGTATAGCTGGCTAAGAGCACACCTCTGCCAGTTTCTTTTCCGTGATCAGGATAATATAAGTTCCGGATTGCAAGATCCGTAATGGTCCCACCTCCAAATATATCTTCATCCTCCTCCCAAAATCGCCTTCTAGACTGCAAAAATATTTTCGCAGAGCTATCATAATGCAATTGCCTGATAGCGCGTTGCTTGGACCTGGAGAAAGGTTTTAAGACTTCTACATGCCGCATTACAGGAAACGGTATTGTGATTATTGCAAAATCACCCCTAATAGAACCATTCCCTGCCAGATTGCGATAATGAAAAATCACTCCTTCCTCGTCCTGATCAATCGCCACGATCCGGGTTCCATACCATATATTTGGGGACAATGCATTAGCAAAAGGAACCAAAAATCTATCGGTCCCCCCCTTAATATACACCATATCGGTATAATAATTTCCAACTTCTTCCCGAAACAATTCGAGAAAAGAGGAATTCATTAACGCTTCGTAATTATACAAAAGTCCAAACCTCTCAATTGCTCCTTCCGACCATTGATTCAATTCTAAAAATTCACGGACTGAATATTGATCGTACTCATCCCTTATCCGATCCCATCCAAGTTCAATATCACTATTAATTAAATCAATCAATGGCTTTAATGAATTTTCCCACATTTTTGAGGCACTTAAATCAGCTTCATTTCCAATTAAGTCAAAGTCCCCAATGTTACGACTGGTTTCCAAATCTCCTAATCGATATTTTTTACCCGAAATATACAACAAGGCATTGGGATTAAAAGATGTAAAGGGTGCAACTTGAATGTTAAATTGATCAATATATCTCATTGTTAATTGGTGAGATTTCGGGATCCGCATTGCACCCGCTTCCCCATATAAATCGCTCGCAAACTCACTCCGCAAGGTCTGAATCCTTCCCCCAACTCTATTTTGTCCTTCGATAATAGTAACTTCATACCCGGCTTTTTTCAATTCAAAACCAGCAACCAATCCAGACACTCCTGCGCCAGCTATAATAATTTTTTTGCCCGGCGACCCTGAAAAAGGCAAGCCTTTATTAATAATTGATTGGATTTGATATGAGGGTTTTAGCATTTTATACCTCAATTTTTAAAAAAATTATACGAGTTTTACCTTGAACAAATACATCTATCTTTTATCTAAATTAAGCTATGTGACAAATGTGCATCATCCTCTTCGAGAGAGGTCGGTGTCTGGTATTTCTTTGGCAGCATTTTTGAGTAATTCCAAGCCCCACTCAATCGCTTTTTCCAATCGAGCGGTAACTGTCAAAATACTATCCTCATCTTCGTGGTTTTCATTAAGGTGGGTTTGCATTTTTTCGATCAATCGCACGAGCTCTCGTCTGGTGCCACTTGCCCTTCTCGCCCATAATGAGTCCACAGATAACTTTTCGAGACGGGAAACGACCATAAGAGCAAATTCCAATAATTTAATATGATGATCCAGAGAACCCATGTTGATCCTTTTTCCAAATATTTGGACAAGAAAATTGATTTAATCCACGTAAAAATCCTTAGTTACGATTATAATTGTAAATCCAGGCCCCTGTAGCCCAATAGGACAGAGCACCAGACTTCTAATCTGTTGGTTGTGGGTTCGAGTCCCACCAGGGGCGCTAATTCCCAAACAAGGATCATCCGCCATTCATGAATGACTTGCCATTTTTCGATGGAGTTAGCAGTGAGTTTGAAGTCGCCGCTCCAACCGAGGAACAAACATCCAATTTACCAAATGAAATCCCCATTCTTCCACTACGAGGACTGGTGGTTTACCCTCAAACAGCAGTTCCCTTAACGATTGGTCAACCAAGATCGATTCGATTGGTCGATGATGCAATTACATCAGACAGGACAATTGGTCTGGTCACAGCTAGAAATACTGAAATCGAAAATCCAACGCCTGATGATTTATACGACCTGGGAACAGCCGCTACGATACATCGCATGTTTAGAGCACCAGATGGAACAATCAGGTTATTGGTTCAAGGAATAGCTCGCTTCAAAATTTGTCAGATCACCGCGACAGAACCATATATTAAAGCCAGAATAGAACCAATTCCAGAGATGCGCGAATCAGGACTGGAAATCGAAGCCCTTGTGAGAAATGTAAGAGATCAATTTACTCACATTAGCGAAATGATTCCTTCTTTCCCCAAAGAACTGGTTTCCACTATCAATGGATTAGAAGACCCACTACAAATTGTTTATACAATCGCTAATTTTCAACGGATGGAATTGGAAGATGCCCAAACCATTTTAGAGTTTGATCATGTTTCTGAAAAACTTAAAAAATTAGTAACTTTACTGGTCAGAGAAAGCGAAATTCTTGAGCTGGGTCAAAAAATACAAAATGAAGCTCGGGCAAAAATTGAGAAACTTCAGAGGGAATATTTCTTGCGGGAGCAAATAAAAGCTATTCAACGAGAATTAGGAGAATCTGAAGACCAAACAGCTGAAATCGATGAATTTCGCCGAAAGATAGATGAAGCCAAATTGCCCGAAGAAGCAGATAAACAAGCCCGTAGAGAATTAGAGCGCCTCTCTCATTTACCTTCCTCTGTTGCAGAGTATGGTGTCATCAGAACCTACATTGATTGGATTGTATCCCTGCCATGGTCAAAAATTACAAACGATATATTAGATATTAACCATGCAAGATCTATCTTAAATCAGGATCATTATGGATTGAAAGATGTAAAAGAAAGAATTCTCGAGTACCTGGCTGTCAGGAAATTAAGACAAGAACGCAAAGAGATCCTGGCTCAATCTTACAGTGATTCAATTCGGAAAGAAAGAGAAGGGGTCATTTTATGTTTTATAGGACCGCCAGGCGTAGGAAAAACTTCTCTCGGTCAATCAATCGCCAGGGCAATGGGACGCAAATTTATCCGAACCTCTTTGGGTGGTATTCGAGATGAAGCAGAAATTCGCGGACATCGCCGAACATATATTGGCGCAATGCCGGGAAGAATTTTACAATCTCTTAGAAGGGTGGAATCAAAGAATCCTGTTTTCATGCTGGATGAAATTGACAAATTAAGTTTTGATTTCCATGGTGATCCCGCTTCTGCTTTGCTCGAAGTTTTGGATCCAGAACAAAATTTTGAATTTCGAGATCATTATCTTGAAGTTCCATTCGATCTTTCCCAGACCATGTTCATTACCACCGCTAACCAGGTCGAGACAATCCCCATTCCACTTCTCGATCGCATGGAAGTAATTCGGATATCTGGATACACCGAAGGTGAAAAAGTAGAAATTGCAAAACATTATCTGATTCCCCGCCAGATGCAAGAAGCTGGTTTACAGCCCAATGAGACTACCCTCAATAATGACGTCATTCGAAAAGTTATCCGCATGTACACACGCGAAGCTGGGGTAAGGAACCTTGAACGTGAGCTAGGGAGCATCTTCCGAAAAGTGGCTACGCGCATTTCTGAGAATAAATCATTTAACTCCTCTATCTCACTTGATGATGTTAAAGAATTCCTTGGTCGGAGAAAATTCTTTGAGACAGAAGAAATATCTCTTCGTTTATCACTTCCAGGCGTTGCGACAGGGCTTGCAGTCACTTCCACCGGAGGTGACATCCTGTTTATCGAATCCACTTTTATGATCGGCTCTAAAGGATTTTTAATCACAGGCTCTATTGGTAATATCATGCAAGAATCAGCCAAAGCTGCTTTTTCATATGTCCGTAGTCATGCAAAAGATTTAAAAATCGACCACATTGATTTCGATAAAATTGACATCCATCTCCATATTCCGGCCGGGGCGCAACCCAAGGATGGTCCATCAGCAGGCGTAACCATTGCTGCTTCACTTGTCTCCTTGCTTACAAATCGCCTGGTCCGTGCTGATGTATCAATGACAGGAGAACTTACTCTACTGGGGCAGGTACTTCCTGTCGGTGGAATAAAAGAAAAAGTCCTTGCTGCACATCGGGCAGGGTTGAAAACCGTCATTTTACCCGCCAGAAACGATGGCGATTTGGACGACATCGCACCTGAGATTCGCAAAGATATCAATTTTGTGTTTGTCGACCGCATGGATCAAGTCCTTGATGCTGCCTTTGATCCCCCAATTTCTCTTACCCATATCAACGCGATTGATGAAAAACTACCACCAGGGAATAAACACCTTGAATAATTCTGTCTTAATTATTGATGATGATCGCACCTCTCTTTCCGTCTTACAAACACTTCTTAAGATTGAAGGATATCAGGTATCAACCCTGCCGAATGGATACGATTTTAACCAAATTATTACAGCCATCCACCAGGAAAAGCCAAATTTCATCATTCTGGATGTCCACCTTAAATCGATGAATGGGATTGAAATCGTCAGACACCTCAGGAAGTCGAATGTCTATTATCCAAAAATCTTAATGATTTCTGGAAAAGCAGTAAAGGAACTTTGCATTGAAGCGGGGGCAGATCGCTTTTTATTAAAACCTTATATGCCTAATGAAATAATTTCCTTTTTAAAATCTCAAGGAAATTCATGACCAATTATTCAGATGATAATTATGAGATCAGTAGCTTTGTGATAAAGTCTCAACCAGATCAGCCTGGTATTTGATAGAAATTGTCGGAACCCCTCCACCAATGAACCGATCAACAGCAGAATGTTGCTCTTCTTTGCCTAAAAACGAATTCGCATCGATAAAAAGAACAACAGGTTTTAATCGACGCGTCATAAGATGTTGAACTGACAAATCAACAGAAACGCTCAAAGATGGCGTAATCAAAACTACTGTGCTACCACGCGGCAACATTGAAGATTGAGATTCTATAAGTCCTAATACAGGAAGAGACCCTCTTGGTTGTAAGAAAGCCAGAGTGTCCAAAATCTTATTTAATTGACGTTCGCCACGTTCTGCTGGTAATACTGTGGTTACTTGACCAGCACATGCAAAACCTACTGCTTTGCCTTGTTTTATAAAGTAAGCAGATACCGACCCTGCAATGCTGGTCGCGTATTCAAAGGTATCTGCTGGTAACTTCACTTCAAAACTTTTCCACCAGGCAGATGTCGATTCGGTTTTTGCAGGCAGGCGAATTTCTTCTTTTCGAATATGGACAGCCTCCTGTGCATCAATAAATATCCAAACATCTGCCTGTGGGTCTTGTTCAAATTCTTTGACCATTAGTTTGTCTTTTTTTGCAGTAGATGGCCAGTGAATTCTGCTCAACGAATCTCCCTCGACATATTCTCTTACCCCCGCAGATTGAGGAGACACCTCCAGAGTTTTTCGTCGAATCGCTCGTCCACCTGATAAAACACCCGGAGGTGAAGGAAAAGTTCGTAAATTTACTGTATAGGGCAATACCAACAAAGATTGAGTGGCATTTATTTTTCTTCGAAACAAATATATTCCGAACGGATCGCCAGACAGCATCGTAGTTGGACCAAGCGAATACAATCCTCTTTGATGCAATTGAGTTATCGATAAATAAGAGCGCTTCTGATTTGCGCCTATCCAAGATAGAACTCTCGAGCTGGATTTTCCCGGAAGGGTTGATTCATCCAAAACTTCTAACCATAATCGGACAACAGGCAATCGATTTGTGATTTCAAATCGCTCTTCAAACACCTGCCCTACTTGTTGCCTTAAAACGCGAGCATACCGCGTAATTCGAATCCCTCTGACAGATAAGAATGCCCAACAAAATCCAATCACCAGCAATAAGCCAGCTAAAACAACCAGACGAAACAAGATATTGCGAACATTCACTTCTTGCTCGGGATAAAATATCAGCCCAATTGACCCACCAAGCAAGACACCTAAAACAAACCAGAAAGGCTTTCGTACTGTCATTAGCCAGTAATTTTTGCGGTTAAATCACCACCGGGTACTGGTACTGTGCGGATAACCTCTTGCACAATTTGATCGGCGGATAAGTTCTTAAGCCTGGCAGCTGGATTAACCACAATTCTATGGGACAAGACAAAACCTGCCATTGCCTTGATGTCGTCAGGCAGGACAAAGTCGCGACCATTCATGGCTGCCCGGGCTTGTCCTACTCGAAATAAGCCAAGACTTCCTCGTGGACTTGCACCTAAATAGACATCGGAATTTTCACGAGTTGAACGCACTAAATTTGTTATATATTTTTTTACTGCCGGTGAAACATATACCTTTTTAATTTCTTCTTGCATCTCCATTAGCTCTTCTTGAGTTGTCGCTTCTTCGATTGTCTCAATTGGATGTTTAAATTGTTGATTTTCCATTATCTTAATTTCATCATCAGCAGATGGATAACCTAACCTTATTCGCATTAAGAAACGATCTAACTGTGCTTCTGGCAATGGAAATGTACCCTCATACTCAATTGGATTCTGAGTTCCAAGAACCATAAAAGGTTTAGGCAAGGGATGTGTGATGCCGTCAACTGTAATTTGCTTTTCCTCCATCGCTTCAAGCAAAGAGGATTGAGTTTTAGGAGTCGCGCGGTTAATTTCATCTGCCAGCACAATTTGAGCCATCACCGGTCCGGCACGAAATTCAAAATTTCTCGTCATTTGATTAAAAATCGAAACACCAGTCACATCACTCGGCAGCATGTCAGGTGTAAATTGAATTCGACTAAAGGAACAACCAAGTGATTTAGCCAGACTTCGAGCCAAGACCGTTTTGCCAACCCCCGGAACATCCTCAATAAGCAAATGTCCCTGACACAAAAGCCCAATCAAAGTCATTTCCAACACCTGACGCTTTCCAACAATAACTTTTTCAAGATTATCTAATACTCTACTTGTGAAGGTTTGAATATCAATCACCGCAGCATCCATCAATCTTTCCTCCATGAGCTCAATTTATCACTCAAAGTAAAATTTGTTATCACAAGAATTACTCCAATTAAACTTATCCCCAGTCCGAATTTGAAAGAATCTGGCTTATACTCAAATTTTATCCGGTAATTCCCGGCTGGAACCTGAACGGCTTGAAACAAGTAATTGCTCCGATATATTTCCGTTTCTCGACCAGAAATAAACGCTTTCCAACCAGGGTACCAGGTTTGACTTAAACTTAACCAACCTCCACTAATCGATTCTACGCTAATTTCTATCTCATTAGATGTATATTTATTTATCTCTAAATGGGAATTATCAAATCCAGAACACCCATTAAATTCGGTTTTTAATCCCTCAACTATTAAATATCGTACTTGATCGCCTTTTTTAATGATATCGTTCAATAATTCCCAGGTATTATCCTCTGATTTTGCACCAATAACACAAGTATACCAGCGTAAACGATTTGACACCTGATTTTGTCCAACATTTGCACTTCTCAACATATCACCCTCGTAGGACACGACCCTTGCAACGTCCATCAATTCAAAATATCCATCCAAACTCGAGCCGGAAATTTGATTTACTTTGTTCATCCATTCGACAAATCTTTTCGGAAGAAGAGGATCAAAGTTATTGACACTATCTATGCCATTTAAGATATTTAAGTTCGGTAGATTGCTTATTATTAAATCAGACCATTGATCTGAAGGTAAATAGTGATCAAATCGAAAATACCGCTTGAATTTTAGATTATATTCATCTTCTTTTTTAAAAAAAATTCTACCTGAATTTGCGAATTGGCTGGTAATCCCCTCAGGACTAAAAATAGAGGGGTTTACCCCTGGAAGCAAGCCCCAATTGGATACAATTAAATCCGCCCCTATCCAAAAAATCACTGCAATCCGCCATAACCTCATGCGAATTGAACCCTGAGGTGAAGGGAGTAATAAATTTAACACCCCAGCACCGGTCAACCAAAAACCCATCATCGCCATCCCCTGGACAAAAGTAATCTTTATAGAGTCAAATACAATTTGAGAAGCAAACGACCCTATCGTAACAGCAAATGCCCCCATAGTCCCTAATCTTGACCAGTAAAGCAACTTGTTTTCAGGCGGACGCCAATTTTGAATCCCCACAGCAGCAAGAACTGAAAAAGAAAATACAAACCAAATCATATACCGGGAGGGAGCCTGGAACATGTTAAATGAAGGAATATTCTTAAACAAGAATGGGAAGAGAGGTGTGTTTTTTCCCAAGGCAAATAACAAACTTATTGCCGATACGACCCAGAAAAAAACAACCACTATTTGTAATCGATCTCTTTTTCCTTTCATAATGGATCGACTGAATATCATTTTTAGGGTAGATACAGCAGCGATAACTGGAATAATACCAATGTATGCGGCATCCTCCCAAAATGCTCCATACCCCCAATAATTTCCAGTTGCTGGGCTACCAAAAAAATCGGGAGAGAAAAGGGTTAATAACCTCCACGGCCAAAAAGAATAAGTCAATGCCTCTTCAATATCCAATGAGCTTGAACGATGAGATTGCATCAGATATTCAAGTGTCGGAACAAGTTGAACACACGCTAAAAGTACCGATAACAAGATTCCGAAAACAAAATTAATAAAAATCGTAAGAACAACTTGCTTATTTTGAATACCGAGGCATCTAGATACCATCCAGAAAATACTAAGCATAAGCGAATACCACGTCAATTGAGCATGACCTGATAATAACTGCATTGTCATACAGAATACGAAAACATATGGAAGAGATATTTTCCATATAATAGGAAGTTTCTCCTCTAATCGAATTGAACACCTCTCTAGCTCATACTCTACAGCGTACATTAACCATGGCAACCAACTCCCAGCCCATATCATTGAATAAAATCCAGACCTGGCAATAAAGTATCCAGAAAGTGAAAAAGCCAGGCTGCCAATGATCTGACTAAAAGTGCTTAAATTGAGCTTCTTTAAGAAAAAAACCATTCCCCAACCTGCCCAAACCAGATGGAAAAACTCCAGCAATGTGTATCCAGCAGCTATTCCAGGCGCGCTTCCAAACTTCGCAAAAACAAACAAAAGCCAGTTTGGAAAATAAAGAAATCCTGACTGGTAATTAGCCAACAATGGGCTTCCCATTCCGTTGAATAAGTTCCATAAAGGCAGATATCCCTGTTGTAAACTATTCCACGCAGAATACCACCACGGGATAAATTGCAACGCCGGCGTTCCCCAAAATAAGACTTCGCCCGCCAGCAGCAATTTACTAAACAACATTGAAACCATAATGAAGACAATAAAAAAAGGGAGAACATTCACAGTGGAATATTTCGCCCGCTTTATAGAGTCTGATTCAATGATCTTGAACAACTTTAAAAAGATTATATTTTTGATTGTCATATATTCGATCTAAAAAGTTAATCGGGAAGTGTGAATTATTTATTTTTTCCATTTCTGATGATGTCAATATCACGAGCCGTATATCATAGTCAGAAAATAATTGCTTTATTTCTAAAAGAGAATACCCTCCAGATAAGAATAAATCAACTTTGCGTTGAACAGTAGCCAGATGAACGCTTTCTGGTCCGTGTCCTATTAATACAAAGTTTGACACCCAGGCTGGTAAAGTGTTTGACAGATCGTAATTTGCTAATACAACCTGATTTTGAGGAATATTATCTCTCAGGAATTGAAAGAGCTCAATTTCTTCTTTTGGACGAAAAAGTGGCAAATTTGGATTTATTACGCTGGATAGTGATGCGGAGAAGAAAAATAAGGGCGCAATCAATGATATTGAAGCCAGTAAAACCGGAGCGGTTATTTTTTTTAAATTTAACCTTTCAATACCATAAAAAGCCAATATTACAATCGCTACCCATATTGATTCAGGTAGTCGCCTCTGAAGTGGGTAGGGAAAATAAGCCAGGATTGGAAATGACAAAGACCATCCTAAGAAAAGCCAGGTGCTTGGTTTTGGATCAAATAATAATATTCTCCACACGACGAAAATAAACAGAAACATGACACCATATGCCAACAAGTAGTCCCAAACAGGTGGAGATTGAATAATATTTTGCTTTGCCCATTCTATTAAATAAGGATCATATTGAAAAGATAAATATGTATAAATTACAATTGGAGAAGAAATAGCCATTCCAATTACTCCACGACCAATTAGAATTCTTAAGTGTTGCTCGGTGATTGGTTGCGGGTTAATTTTTTTTGATATATACAGAACCATAACAAAACTGAAACAAACGAACCAACCGATTAAGACTGTAAGAGGCTGCATTAAGCCTAATCCAATCCACGCAAGCCCAATGCAGATTCCAGGTTTAATCCATCCTTCCTTGGGATTTGAGATCAGGATCAACACGCTTAACAAAAGAAATCCTCTTGCAGCAACCAGGTGTGGAATCCCAATTACAGCCAAAAAACCGAAAGACTCAGGAGAATAAAATTCAAGTGGAAGCTCACCTCCCCACAGATTATTTATTCCTGTCAAATAGGACCAGCCCAATCCACCACCGAAGACACAGACAATCAGGCACAATCTTCTTAAAATCACATCAGCAATTTGGTATGCGATTAATCGGAATACTACATTCACTAAGAAATAGATTGACACAGAACGAAAAATATGAAAAACCGCAACTAATTGCTCATGATCACCTGGAGGTGAAACTAATTTACCTAGAAGAAGATATGGGACAAATCCTAAAAAGCCATTTTGCTTTTCTGCTGTATACGGGCTACGAAATAGCCAATCTCCTACTGAGCCTCTTCTCATCTTGGCAATATATGAGTTGCCGTCCTCTACCCCAAACAACAAGCCGGTATAGCGCCAATCTTCTCCTTGTCTCGCATAACCAACAATATACGGAAGTAATGTAAACACAATTACAAAAATCGAAAACCCCTTTGTCCATCTCCACTCATGAGAAGAAATCATAAGCATTTCTTTTCCATTAAACATTTCATCAGGATAATTACGAGTGTGATCAAAGATATTCCAAGCCCCCCAAAAAACAACAATGGCTCAAAAATGAAATCCACAATATGATCACCTTGTGGTACCCAAACTGATCGAAATAATTCATGATACTCGATGACATTAAGCTTTTTCCCATCAATATATACCTGCCATCCAGGATAATTCACTTCTGATAGGATTAACCTCCCTCCCCTGGTTGATTTCACAGTTATACGATTTGGAGAATGCAGAAGAATCTGTGGAGCGTTTTCATCAGAGGGGTTTTCCTGTTCATACCAAACATGTGGATACGCAAAAGGATTGCTGTATACATATTTATTTTCATATTGGTACGAAAGTAGTAATTCTTGCGACTTGATCGGATAATCTGAAACAAGATAACGAACATTCAACATGCTTAACAATTCGATATCCGGTGAATTATTCACATTGTCTGTTTTCGGATTTCCTGATGAGAAAGGTGGCAATGAGACCGAATATTTTTCATAAGGTACACCGCTTGCTTTCTCGAAATATTTCGCGTATTTTAACAACTGGATCGGATTAACGCCATCTGCATGAAAAGATCTTTCCTTAAGAATATTCTCCTGTCTGATACTATAGGAAGGTGAATACATTCGAAACACAGGAGATTTTTCAAAATTAATTAGCGACTGTAGAATGATCGTATCTGGAGTTGAGGAATAAGATAATGGTCGATAGATTACAGAATTAAGGTTGAGTAAGCCAGTATCGACGATTGTCATCGCTATTAAGAACATGACCCACCCTCTATCGGATAAAATTTTCCGCGATAATAATAGAATGCCAATTAACAATATTCCAAAGCATATTCCTGTCCATAGAAATCCATTAATCGTACGATTCTCGGCATAAATAAGCAAATATACCCCAACGAATATTCCTATCAAGGAAAAAGAAAACAGTAATAAATTCGTTTTTTTCAGCCAGGGTTGGGGATTAGGATTATTTTTAAAATCATTTACAAAAATAATCAGAAAATACCCAGAAAGTAAACCTGTAAAATTTAATATTCGGGGTGGAACTCGAAGAAAAGAAAAAAATGGCAAAGAACCCACCAGATGATCCACGCCACTATACTCCCCAGTTGACCAAAATAGCCCCATCGCTAGTAATCCTACCCCCCAAAAAGCCCTTTTCCTGGTACGAGGATTTATTAAGACAGATAATATCAAAAAGATAGCAACCACTCCATAATATATTTGCCACTCACCAAAACCTCCAATATCTGGATACACAAGGGTTATAAGACGCACGAAGGGTAACGATAACGTCATCATGTCCCCCGGTTGCATCAATATTCTCGTGGAAAGAAACACATATTGTCCAAATGGCAATAAAAATCCTGCGGATAATGCAACAGCCAAAGACACTTTCAAAAGAAAATTTGATAATATGTTTTTCCAGTTTTTAAAATTTTTTTTAATTATTGAATCAATCACGAGTAAGAACCAAATTCCCCCTAAATAGACAGCCCACCGAATATCTGCAGTGATCACCATGAAAAACACCAATGAACTCGCAAATTTTCGCAAGGTGCAGCAAAAATTTCTTAATCTATCTCCCTCAAAATAAAATAACCAGGGAGTCCACATAACCGCCATGACCATAGTGATGTGCCCATTCCCCAGGTGACCATAAATCTTAGGGACTGTTTCGAAAAGAATAGCGCCTAACAACGCATACAGTTCATCGACTCCTTTTTGCTTCAGAAGCAAAAGCATCCCCCATGCCCCAAATAATAAGTGAATGACAACAAGCAGATTTAATCCGAGAGGAAGAGGCAAAAACACTACCATCCAATTTGGAAGATAATGCAACCCTGATAATGGATCAGCATTAAAAGGGTAACCTGATAGGATATGAGGATTCCAAAGTGGGATTTGATGATCATCCCGGATAGATTGTTGGATAAACAAAGCATTAGGTAAATGGGTAATTGCAAAGTCTGAATATTCAGACTCCTTGCTGTATGGAATCCCATTAATACCTGGAAACAAAAACAGTACTGGTATTAATAACAAAAGGAAATACCGTTTATTCGAACTCAATTGAAATTCTCTATCTTTACTATAAGATAATCTCCGACCAGATATGTTCCATTCCAATAATCTCTTTGATGGATTTGTTTCGTCTTAAGTACACTCTCTGGATAGACTATAAAATTGACCTTATATTCATTTAGAAACCTCTCTTGATCCGCAATGTCTAGATAACCCATATAAAAATTATCAACCAGTGACTTAGCCTGGTCAGCATTTGCTGTTTCAAATGGGTGCCCATATACTACCCTCTTTCCAGTGTAGGCAGGAATCAACAAGCTTAAGTCAACAGGCGCAAGAATAACATCATGCCTCGAAGCATTCTCATTCAACCACGACAGCACTGCTTGCTGATTTCTTGAAATATATAACGTAGGTGAATTTGTCAACATACCAAAAAGGATAATGAATAACAATAATAAATTTGAAATAAACGACACTGAAATTATTAATTTGATGAGAATAATTCCCTTCTTAAAAACAAAAGGCAAATAATCAATTACCACCGATGCCAAAATGACAATTGGCACATAAAACCCAATTAAAAATCGACGCTGAAGGGAAATTGGACTATAAGCAAAAACCACACAAACGACCATCCAAATGATGAGCAATTGGTACTTTTGTTTATCAATCCCACCGAATTTTGTAAATAGTAAAACACCAGCAAGCATAATAGCCGGTGAAAATGATATTAAAAAATCCAGTAATGGGGGTGAAGTGGTTATATTTTGTTGATTCCAGATTTTTAAAACTGGATCAAAATTTGATATCCAGATCTGGTATAAACAAACAGGCATTCCTCCTATTCCAAGCCAAAATAAATAAAAAGTATTAAACTTGCGTTTATTAATAAAATTCCAGATAGAATCAATAAACAGTACACAAATAAGAATGACATAACCAAATGGCATGATATTGGCTAATAAAAAAGCCAGGACAGCCCCCAAAAAATTGCGGCTGACGGCTTTTTTTCCTTGTTGGTTGAAAAGAATAAACAACTCCAGCATTAGTCCAATACCAACTGGAAAATGAGGATTAGCCAACGCTGATAAAAAAGGATAGCTTTCAGCCACCCACATATCTGATGGAAGATATCCTGTGGGTAACACAATCCACCCCAAACCGCTTCCAAACAGTAACCAAGAAAAAGATGTATTTAATAAACCTTTACCTGCAATATTGCTAACAAACCGATAAAGTGTTAAAACGAGATAAAGACTACCAGCAATTCTGGCAATATGAAAAAAAATAATTGGTGAAATATGGAATAGCCGTGCTAAGTGTCCTAAAATTATGTAAAAAAGGAAAAGATAGCCTCCTTCACCAGGAATAGCTGTATAAGGAAGGGTATAAATCCATTCTCCGCTATATCCTATCTGCATTTTTGCCAGATAAGTATAACCATCAATTGGGTTTAGAATGATTCCCCCAAACACGTTTCCATCACGTTCCAGATACATCCCCAGAAAGATTGGAAAGGAAGAAAGGAATAAAAACAGGACGATTACAAATACGAAGCGATTCTTCATAATAACCGTTTAAAAAGTATACTATAATCGATCTTATGAACGAGGCATTTTACTTATCTTCTCTCCAAAAAATTGACCGCCGAATCGACCAGATCAATTCACGCCTTTCTGAAATTTCGAAAACGCTCGAAACAGACACCACTGTTGAGATTTGCAAAAAAAATCTTGAATCAGCAGAATTGGATCTGAAAAGGACAAAGCAAAAACTTCTTGACATCGAATTTCGAAATCAACAAATTCAAATTAAAATTAATCAAAGCGAATCATCTCTATATAGTGGAAAAATAAAGAACCCAAAAGAATTACAGGATCTCGAAAAAGAAATTTCATCGCTCAAAAACAATCTCTCTGCGTTAGAAGATGTACAAATCGAGATGATGCTGGATTATGAAAACGCTGAAAAATTGACTAATATAGCGCGGGATTCGCTGATTCAGGCTCAAAATCAGTTTAATTCAAAACAGTCCTTGTTGCTCGGTGAACGAGAGGCTCTCCTTCGAGAATTAGAGAAGTTGAACATTGAACGCAAGGCTGCCATTAGCCAGGTTGCAGAAGAGACACTCGCTCAATACGACAAATTACGCAAAACGAAAGGGGGAATTGCCATTGCCACAGTTGAGGATGGTGCGTGCTCAATTTGTGGAGCAAGCATGACTCCCGCCGATGTGCAATTGTCCAGGTCTCCACACATGATTATTTTTTGCACTTCCTGTGGCAGAATTGTATACGGGGGATAATCTCAATCATGCCAGGAATTTCATTCGACAGAATTTCGTTTTGGCTGGGTTTTGTTGCAGCGACTTTGTTTTGGTGGATATTTTCAAGACTTAAACATAGTATTCCCTCAATTCTTTCATCAATTCGCGAAATCAAAAACACAATAAAACGGAATCGTCTTGTAGATGTTTACCAAAATATAATGAAAACCACCCTTGAGGTTGCCCAAAACGCCCATATCGCCAATAAATTATTCTCCCTCGATGAGGTATTAATTCAACCGAAGATACTCATTCAGCCTTTTCCCCCAGATTACGCTGAACAACTGGGTGAAAGGTTGATCCAAACCCTATTACCCAATACTTCTGAATCACCGGAAATCACATCGATATTCCCTTTTCCTGCAACTTCTCTGCTAGAAGCGTTAAACGCCTCAAAACGAATTGCCCTTATTGCCCCTATAGGCTATGGAAAAACGATCACCCTGGCTCATTTATCATCTCAATTAGCCAGGGGAGAAACCAGCCGGGGTGGAATAACAGGGCTAATACCCGGTTATATTCACATCTCAGACATCAACCTGGATCCAGATAATGATTCAGTTAAAGCAATTGTTCAGGCGATATCGCCTAGAATCTCTCTGCTGTTGCAATCCAGATTGTCTGATGCAATAACCCAGGCAATTCAAAATGAAAAATTTATTCTCATTTTGGATGGACTGGATGAGCTACATCCTCAACAATTTGATGAGTCTGCAAATTATTTAGATAGATTATTGGGTTCCTATCCAACAATTTATTGTGTCATAGCAATTACGCCAGATAATTGTAAAAATATCAGTCGATTGGGTTTTTCGCTTGTTGGAATTAAGGGTTGGTCACCTACAGAAAGGGATCAATTTGTCAATAAATGGCAAAAAGCCTGGAATTCAAAAATTTTACCCGATGTCAAAAATTCTAAATTCGAACCAATTGATAATCGTCTCATTCGTAACTGGCTTATTCGACCTGGTTACCATTACTCTCCCTTCGCCTGGACATTAATCACCTGGGCTTCCTTTTCGGGTGATATGAAAAGTCCTTCCATTGAACATGCTTTTCAGTCTTTTATTTCAAGAACGCTGTCTGAGCCATCTCAACAAGCCTTAAAATCAACTGCTCAACAACTCTTCAAGAATAGAATATCATTCACAATGAACTTATTCCCTAAATCTAAACAAAAAGAGAGGGACAATCAGGATATCGGGGAAAAAACCAGGGATGATAATGTATCAAATACAGATTTAGACGAAGCCATAAAAGCTGGAATTCTGGTTCAAAATCCTAATGGAAGAATTCGATTTTGTCATCCTTTAATTTTTGGTTACTTCCTTAGTCAGGCTTCAGAAGATACTTTTCGTCTTTATGATTCAAATCTAATCAAATGGTCTGTATTCTTAGCAGGATTACAACAAATTTCTAGTCGAGGGATAATCCCAGAGTGGATACAGTCATACATTTCAACAGATACTCCTCCTGGCTATGCTCATACAATAACCTTATCTAAATGGTTGATCGATTTACCAGCCTCTCATCCATTTAGATCCTCATTACTCAAACGAATAGTCTCCTTGATCACCAACGACCAGGTTCAATTCTCAGTGCGAATGAAATTGATTAGCTCAATCTTGTTTGCCAATGAACCTTCCAGCTATCGGTTAGTAAAACAATTATCATCTTTCCCCAATCCAACCCTTAAGAAAATTGCTTGTCTGGGTTTTGCTTATTTACCGGACGAACAAGCTATTGAAGATCTATGGGCATTGCTTTCCGACCCTGATCCAGAGGTGCAGAAGTTCGCTTGCCTAGCTGCTGTGTCATTTCCTGGAGATAAAGGCTTAAAAATGTGTTTGGATATCATCACGAAGAAAGACGAATACCTTCGCAGAATTGTGGCGGAATCATTAAGTGAAGGGGATGATGATCGACATGAATTGCTGAAGGAGTTATCCGATGTAGACGACCTGTTGGTCCGCAGGGCTGTTGTCTATGGATTGATGCATATTAGAGAAGCCTGGTCAAAATCAATTCTTGAAAAACTTGCCCTGCAAGATTCCCAATGGGTAGTCCGAAATGCTGCAGCAGGTGTTCTAGAGTTCTGGGAGAAATCTTCTCCCTTTATTTTAAGATCCAAACCCAACCCCGACCAGGCAGGCTGGCTGATACAATTTGCCGGAAAACATGGAGAAGTACTACCTAAGAATCAATTCCCCCTTCACATTTTACAGAAAGCACTCGAGGAAGGTTCATCTTCCGAGAAAATATTAGCAATGGAATACTTGCAAGATTACCCATCCGAAGATGTGATACAATCGATCGAAAAGTGCCTGCAAGATCCCGACAAAAAAGTTCAAGAGTCAGCAATAACTGCTCTTTGGATTGCAACGCAGAATGAAAGCTCCCCTAACTGATGGTTAGGCTAATCGAGTAATAATTCGTTTTTGTAGTGTAGAAGGATCAAGATCAAGAACAGAAACCAATTTATCCTTTCCATTAAGCCCCGCAACAATCTCAATTTTTGAATTTGGTACATTTAATATCTCAGCTAAAAATGTTATCAAGCTTTTGTTGATCTCTGCTTCATTGTTAGCCGATGTTAATCGGACTTTCACAGTACCATCATCCAATATCTCACTAATTTCGTTTTTCCGCGAACGGGGAGTAACCCGGATTGTAAGGGCAGCTCCACCCCTACTCTCTTGAAATTGATATTTTCGATCCATATGGTCACCCTAAAGATATAATGAGGGTTACAAGGATGTACTCGGCGATTTGTATCAGGATGATGAGCGCCAACGGACTGAAATCTAAACCGCCAAGAGAAGGCATCACCCGTCGAATAGGGCTGAGTAACGGCTCCACCAGCCTGTCTATTGCTACACGAAATGGATGATATGGTGACATAAAATAGGATAATATTACACTGGCAATTATAACAATCGTATATACACGTGCTAAAGTTGAAATCAACAATATCAATATCTGTTCCATAATTTAATAACCTGAGTTCGAAATAGTGGAAAAGTACCGCTTTTGAGGTGTTTTACGCGGCGTTGCCGCGCAAAACACCTCAAAAAGCGACTTATTCCGAACTGACTTTAATTATACTTGATCTATTATATTTTATTCGTTTTCAGACGAACCCCTAAAATTGCTTCACCAATCCGAACGAAAGTGGCACCTTCTTGTACCGCAACTTTATAATCTATACTGGTTCCCATTGACAATTCTTCTAAACAAATACCGTTAATTTTTGAGCTTAAATAATCCCTCAGCCTGGAAAGTTGGACAAAATATGGTCTGCTTGATTCGGGATCAATCGCATACGGAGGCATCGTCATCAGTCCTCGAATTTCCAGGTTTTGCAGCATATTTATCTCTTGAATCTCTGCCAGACATTCACCCCACAACTCTTTCCGGAAAGCCCTCCAACCAAATTTACTCTCTTCCCCGCTTAGGTTAAACTCTAGCAAAACTGGCATCCGTTTTCGGGTTCCAAAAAGAACCTGATCTAGTTTTTTTGCGAAAGATAAACGATCCAGGGAGTGGATGTACTCCATATTTTCTGCAACCAGTTTTACTTTCCGGCTTTGGCAATGTCCAATCATGTGCCACTGGACAAATGGATATTCAGGCTCAATAACTCTTTTTTTTTCAACGCATTCCTCAGGATAATTTTCGCCAATTATTGTTGCACCTGCCCGAATTGCGGCGCGAACAACTTGAGACGGAAAAAGCTTGGTAACTACAACAAGCTTCACTCGCGAACTATCCCGGTTTGCCGATTGCGCTGCAGATTTAATATTGTCTTGAACTTGCAGAATATTGTTTTGGATCTTCTGAACCAATTCGTCCAAGATTTTCCCTCCTACTCAAAGACAAGAGAACCCCAAACCTTCCAGTTCGTCCATTTTCAACCCGGTGCGAATACCAATCCTCCACATTACACCCAGTACAAATTTTACAAGTTTCGATATTTATTATTCCTGCCAATCTCAGTATTATTTCATTCGCTTTCCATAAGTCCAAATAAATTTTTCCATTCGTATACCTGAAATACTCATCCGCCTCGGATCGAAAAACCTGTTCATATTGACGGAAAACATCCACTCCAACTTCATAGTGGTCTGGTCCAATTGAAGGTCCGATTCCGACTGCAATATCGGACAACCGGCAATGATAGTTCTTCACCATAACTTCAACAATCTTTCTTGCAATTTGATCTTTTGTCCCCATCCAACCTGCATGCCCAATACCTATGACCCCTTTTACTGGGTCATAGAATAAAAGGGGTACACAATCCGCGAATCGCATAAACAAGGTGATATCAGAAGAATTTGTTAAGATCCCGTCTGCTTTTGGATGCGTTTCATCCAATCTTCTTGGTCGATCGGCACAAATAATATTGGTCCCATGCACTTGCCATGTATCGAAAATGGTGTTTACTTCCAATTGAAACACCGAGAATATTCTCTTTCTATTTTCAATAACATTATCGCGCACATCTCCATTGGTACCCCCAAGATTTAAAGATTCCCATGGCTTTGGGCTGACTCCCCCCTTCCGACAAAATACACCGTGAGAAATACTGAATTTGTTCAAAAAATTAAAGGTGAAGTACTTCATCTCACCATGATATAAAAAAGGCACAGTTAATCCCTCTTATTTTGATGTAATACCTTCGCAGCCTTCCGCTGCATCAAAATTCTCGTCTCCTGCATTGTCTGCTCAACCAATGGGAAAAGATACCAACCTGTAAAAAAACCAAAAGAAAAACCAGTAACCAAACGCAAATAGGGCGTGCTCTCACGTTGAGGCAGCCAGCCAGGCAATCCATCCGCAAGTCCTGGCAATTGAGAAAGCCCATCCACCCCTATTGGTACGAGACTCAGGAAAATCCATAAGAACCAGGGTAATGGTTTGAACTTTCTTCCACTAGCCACAAAAACAATGCCAAAGAATAAGAATGACCCGTACATCGCAACGTCGCGCTGGCATAAAGCAACTTTATAACCAATTTGCGAATCCCCCCAATATCTTCGAGCAAAATTCAGGTCCCGGCTGTCAGGATTAATCGCTTGCTCATAACTTAAAAATCCCCCTAAATGCGCAGCTTCTCTTGGATAAAACAATTGTTCGCCAAATAAAAACCATGACCGAAATGCCAACTGGTGACACATAGGGCTATAAATCGTATAGATGATTCGCGCAGGAACCTCCATATTCACTTTCAAAAAAAATGGCGCTAAAAAAGGAACACCAACATAAACCAACACAACAAAATTAAACAAAAGCATAAAATGTTGACTTAACCAAATGGTAAGCTTATCACCACCTGTAATAGATATTGGTTTCTCGTCTTTTTGATCAGTTTTATGATTAATTGTGTCAATTTGATCTGATCGCTGGATTGCTGACTGAATCATCACTTGCAAGTCCAATTTTGAAAATGGAAAGGCTCGTAAATAAGGTCCAACCTCAACAACCGGAGCAGAGGTAGACATTTTTTCTTGAAGAAACTTGTTCTGATGAATATCTATAACGATTAATTGAAACGGGAACTGTTCAGCTAATGATTTCAGATCCATTAATGTCTGCTGACTGGCAGGTTGACCTTCAAGATGATATAAAGTGACTGTGATCATGGTGAAATTCCTATTGATACCAGGTTGCTCCTTATTACATGTTCACTCAACATGCCTATTACCTGTCCTCGAATAACACCGTTTTTATCGATAAAGAATGTAACAGGCAAACTTCGAGCAAAGTACCTCCTTGATATTGCCCCATTTTTATCCATACCAATTGGAAAGCTTATTTCCATCCGCTGAATAAACTCGCCAATTTCATTCTGATCTTCATCAACATTGATGCCTAACACATTTAGGGAATTATTGTAATCCCGATGAATTTTTTCCAATAAAGGCATTTCTTCTCGGCACGGCGGACACCATGTTGCCCAAAAATTTATGACAGCGGGTTTTCCCTTAAGAAATTTTAGATCCACAGTGTCACCGCTGAAAAGGACAAGATTAAAATCCGGCGCCAGACTTCCAACCGTCGGCGGAGATGAATATCCCTGTTTTTTTGGAGAATACAAAAGAATTGTTGCCCCCAAAAAGATACCGATTAACAAACCAATCCACAAAAAGAAGACCTTCCTAAGCTTCAATCTTCACCTATAGGTTAATATCTAGAAAAGAAAACGGGAACAACCTGGCTAATAGCTCAAATATTCCAAATATTAACATACCACCGACCAGGATCAAAATCACACCCATCCCAATTTCGATATAATGAACCAATTTTCCATATTTCCTAAGAATTTGGGTTACCCACCCTATTGAAACCGCTGCAAGTAAAAACGGAAGCGCCAATCCAATTGAATAAGCGCTTAATAAAATAATCCCCTTATTAATTGATCCTTCTGCCAATGCTAAAGTTAAGATTGTCCCCAGTGTAGGACCCGTGCAGGGAGTCCAACCCAAGGAAAATACCATCCCTAATAAAGCAGAGGAGACAAAACTTCTCCTTTGATCGATCTTTGTCCTTGGACGTAAATCATACTCCAAAAATGGAATTCTAAGTAAACCAGTCATATGGAAACCAAAAATTATAACCACCACCCCCCCAATTCTGCTAATCCAAATTTTCGATTCATATAATAAGCTGCCCAGCAGCGAGAAAGGTAAACCCAAAACCACAATGAAGACAAAACTAAAACCTGAGACAAATGCTAATCCATGAAGGAAAGTAACCCAACGAGGTGCTTGGGCGTTTCCAGCAACCGATCTTCCCCCCAGATACCCAATATAGGCTGGTACCAAGGAAAGCACACACGGAGATAAAAATGACGCCAATCCAGCAAGAAAGGAGATACTTATCGTTGGAACATTTAACATTTATGCCTCCACAACCTCTACTACGGTCCCAACAGGCGGCCACTTACTGCTAACATCAATCATTCCCGGATCAAGCGGAGGATGCGGATAAGTCCAACGATAAATCCATCGCGCATCTTCTGGTTTTGCATTCACACAACCATGAGACCTTGGCAAACCATAATCATTGTGCCAATAGGTAGAATGAATTGCAACCCCGCCTGTAGCAAAAATTGAAGTCCAGGCTACAGCGGGCCAATCGCCTGTTGTCCGACCGCTCATGCGCAAAGATAAATATTTCCGGGAAATTGTGTGGACACCTGGAGGCGTAGACCATGTATCTACTTTGTTTCCATCTGCATCCCATTTTGCCCCAGTTGCTACCTGGCAGAAATACACCTCACTCTTTCCTTCAAAGCAAGTTAAGGTTTGCCGGCTTAAGTTCACAACAACTTTTTTCCCTTCGACATCTGGGTTAATTGGAGACACTTCTTCTTCAGATATTGGTCGAAAGGCTTCAGCAGGCGCCCAGTAGATATCACCATAACTTCCATAACGCTCATTCACCCGGTATAAGATCTTTCCATCTGGATTGGTCCGTATTTCATCGATCCAATATACCTGGCTGTAATACAATCTGGGTCGCTGAGTTTCTTTGAGTAAAGGAGATCGAGCAGGTGGATTGGCAAGAATGAAATCAACATAGGGTACTGTGACCTCTGCCCACATCCCCTTTTTTCCTTCCAACGTTGTGGGTAAAGACGAAAGGGGAGGATTAGGTCGATAAAAAACCTGTTGTAGGCGTGGTGAATAAATATATCCATCAGGTGTTTCGACCCATCGCCGGTTAAGTAACCCTGATGGCGTCTCGCCAACCACTTCTCGAATAATTGGAACAACTGTGTCCTCATAAATTACCTTAACAGATTTTGCTGTTTCGGCTGGTCTGGCGCGCACATCGAGTTTCCAAATCGTTAATCGACCCAATTTTTGATTGAGCGGCCATGTCTGCTCTGGCAATTTGAAAAACCGATCTAAAGGCAATAATAAACCCAATCCACTTAATGCAATATTGGATAAAAATTTTCTCCGTGAACAATACTTTCCTGGATTTTCCATGTGAGTTAAGATAATCAATTTATATGGCTTTGTCAATTGAATTCGATAACAACCTCATTAATTCACCCTTTTTGAGCCATTCTCGAACTGCATCGATTTCCGGCCCCCATAAACCATCGTCCGGTCTATAAGACACCAATTTTTTTACTTCCAAAAGTATTTTATTTGTAACCACACCGGGTGAACAATGAGGCATGTCTCTTAACCGTAATTCAAGCGCTCGGCAGGCAGTATATATCTCAATTGCCAATATATGATAGGTATTATCAATGATCATACGGGTATGTCGCGCTGCAGTCATGGAATTTGAATTGTAATCCTCTTGCTCCCCTGCTGTAGGCAATGAACGGATGGTATCTGGGGTCGCTAGAGTCTGGTTTTCTAACACCAAGGAAGCAGCTGTGTAATGAGGCATCATTAAACCTGAATTCAAACCAGCTTTCGAAGGGTGATCTACAAGCATGGGCGGAAGACCACCATTTAATTTTTCATCAATCAACCGAAAAATTCTCCTCTCTGATATTCCAGCTAATTCACACATCGCAATAGACAAATAATCCATAGCCAACCCTATCGGTTCACCATGGAAATTCCCCCCTGACAATACCTCCTCATGATTAAAAATCAAAGGGTTATCTGTTGCAGCATTAATTTCTTTGCTAATTATTTCTTCACAAAATGCGATTGTGTCGTATACTGCTCCATGAACCTGGGGAGCGCATCGCAATGAATAGGCATCTTGAACTCGATGAGTGGAATTGATTAAATCACTGCCCTGAATTAGCTGAAGCACATTGCTTGCAACACGAATCTGACCCGTGTGCCCTCTGACTGCTTGAATTCGTGGATCAAAAGCCGAACTGCAACCTAATAATGCCTCCATTGATAATGCCAACGCTGCATTGGCTATTTTTAGCAAATAGTGGCTGTCATATACCGCTAAAGCCGCAATAGCCGCACTAAAGGAAGCACCATTACTAATGGCTAAACCTTCTTTAGAACCTAATACGATCCGGTCAATTCCAGCAATCTTCAGGCATTCCTTACCAGTATAAAGATTATCGTTGTAATATGCCCAACCCGACTCATCATTCCGATCCTGATCATCTTTTGAAAAAACAAGCGCCAAATGACATAATTGACATAAATCTCCAGAGGAGCCCAGGGATCCTTGGGATGGTATGACGGGATACACCCGTCGATTAAGTAGTGCGATCAGCGTGTCTATAACATCAATTTTTATCCCTGAATAACCTTTTGCCAGGGTATTTGCCCGAATCAAAATTCCCGCTCTGACGACATCCTTTTCTAAGGCGGGTCCTGTCCCCACCGCATGGCTGAGAATTAAATTTCTGCTTAATTGACTGGATTGTTCAATCGGGATAATTTGATCGGAAAAAACACCAAATCCAGTATTGATTCCATATACAGGCTTATTTCGACTTAAGATTTGCTGTAAATATTTGTTCGATTGGGCAACCGCTTCCCTTGCTCTACAAGCAAGAGAAACCTGATCATAATATCTGGCAATTGAATTTACATCATCAACACGAAGTGATTCTCCATCTAATTCGATCATAATTTAAATATCAGGTATCCCACAAGCACTACGACAGATGGAACTGTAATATTATCGATATCCTCAAATGGTAACGTTTCGACAATAGTTGCGAATAAGCTTAGAACCAATATATTACCCAATATTACGAAAAGTGGAACTGTAAACACGCCAACTAAAAGATAAATTCCTATCACCAGAGAAGATAATAGCACACTCCCCAAAAACATACCTAAAGAGCCTTCCCAAGTTTTTTTCATTGACCACTGGATACAATTCTTACCAAATTTTTTCCCGGCGAGATCTGCAATTCCATCTCCACCACACAAAATCATCAACGCTACAATTCCTAACGGTGAAGATGTCCAAAAAATGATGGTAAGCAAAACAAAAATAACACCATAGAACAAAGGTCCTTTTAGAATCTCTGCCTTGTTCCCAGTTCTAGACATCGCTTTGACAGTTGCTGGATCACTGATAATACCAGTCCCAACCAAGAAAAATTGAGTAGTAATCAAGAAAGGCACGATCGCTGCGGCATACCGCGACAGTAAATGATCTGGAAAAAGTAGCCAACACAATACAAAAACAGGTCCAGTACCAATATGAATAATTTTTCGGCTGGTTGAACTTGATACAATTCCTCTTTTAGCCAATGAGTTGCAAAATGCAAGCCAAATTATGGACAATCCAAAGGTCACTATGAATGCCAACCATACATTTCCCAACATTTATTATAATATTTCCTAAATATTATTTTTCGGATCGAAATTCTCTTTGCATTTCTCGCTCTTGATCTTTTCGAGCAATTTCATGCCTCTTATCAAACAACTTCTTCCCTTTTGCTACAGCAACCTCAATTTTACATCTTCCGTCTTTTAAGTACACCTGGACAGGTACAACAGTTACCCCCTTTAATCGGATTTGATTCCAGATTTGAATGATTTCCCTTTTATGCAACAACAAACGTCTGGGGCGTTTCGGATCATGGTTATAACGATTCGCGGGGCTGTAAGGAGCAATATGTGCATTGATTAACCATGCTTCCTTTCCATCTACCTCTACATAAGCTTCGCTTAAACTAATTTGCCCGGCACGAATGGATTTAATTTCACTTCCTTGTAATGATATACCTGCTTCAAAGGAATCCAATAAGAAAAATTCAAATCTGGCTTTTCGGTTGGTCGATATGATTTTTATACCCATGGCACTCATTTTAACACATCAACCTCCTGGATATTTAAGATAATACCAGAAAAATGGTTTTTTCCATCATTACAATTCATTGTATAATCAGCAAATTGTTAAAGACCATATTTACTTTATATCTCTTGAATGAAAAAAGAATTTTTATTAAACCCAGATATTACATTTTTAAACCACGGTTCTTTTGGTGCTACGCCAATCCCGGTATTTAATAAATATCAGGAATGGCAAAGAGTAATGGAATTTCAACCAGTCGAATTTTTAAGCCGGAAAGCCCCTAAGTTATTAGAACATGCTCGGGAAATATTAGGCAAATTTTTAGGAACATCAAAAAACAATCTGGTTTATGTTACAAATACAACCACAGGTATCAACATAATTGCCCGAAGTTTAAAATTAGGACCGGGTGACCATGTGCTCACAACCGACCACGAATACGGAGCCATGGATCGGGTTTGGAGATTTTTATCTTCGCAACGCCATTTTAAATACACAAGGCAGCCTGTTACAATCCCATTGACCTCAAAAGAAAAAATAATTGACGAAATTTGGCAAGGCGTATCTCCATCTACCAAAGTGATCTATTTCAGCCACATTTCATCCCCAACGGCAATCACATTTCCCGTTAAGGAAATATGCGAAAGAGCAAAAAAAGAGGGGATCATCACTATTGTGGATGGCGCCCATGCACCAGGACAAATAGATTTAAATTTGGATGAATTACAAGCAGATTTTTACGCGGGCAATCTACACAAATGGCTATGCGCTCCAAAAGGAACTGCTTTTCTTTTTGCCCGACCAGAAATGCAATTTCTGATTGATCCACTGATCATTGGCTGGGGTTGGGATCCTTCTTTGCCAACTGAATCGCACTTTGTCAGCTATCTTGAGCACAACGGTACCCGCGATATTTCGGCATTCCTTACTGTCCCAGAGGCGCTCAATTTTTATTACTCAAATAACATATCTTTTTATCGCAAAGAATGCCATTCGCTTACTTCTAAAACTAACAAAGAGTTATCTTCCTTGACAAACATTCCATCGATATACAATGAGGATGATTCATGGTTTGGACAGATGGCTTCAACCATTTTGCCTCAACAGGTCGATCCAGATCATTTAAAATCTTTTCTATATGACGATTATCATATTGAGATTCCGCTTATTCGATGGAATGGTCTAATTCTAATACGATATTCTTTTCACATATATAATTGTAAACAGGATGCCGAAGTATTAATGAATGCTTTATCAGAATATTTAACCACTCACGCAGAAGGAAAACGATTATGAAAAACATTGCAGTATTAACGAGTGGAGGGGATGCCCCTGGTATGAATGCAGCTATTCGCACGGTGGTTCGTTGTGGAATTGAAGAGGGTTGGAATATATTCGGTGTCAGACATGGTTATTCAGGTTTAATCGCTGGTAACTTTATCTCATTAAAATCACGCGATGTTGCTGGTATTGTTCAGCAAGGTGGAACAATTTTAGGCAGCGCTCGTTGCCCAGAATTTGAGACAGAATCCGGTAGGTGTCTTGCTATTCGAAAACTTTCCCAACAAAACATTGATGCACTAATCGTCATCGGTGGAAATGGATCGCAAACCGGAGCTTATGAGCTATTTCAAATGGGCTTTCCCGTCGTTGGCATCGCATCAACAATCGACAATGATTTAGTTGGCTCAGAAATCACAATTGGTGTTGATACCGCGTTGAATATCGCCCTAGAAGCCATTGATCGATTGAAAATTACTGCTTCCTCTCATCAAAGAGCCTTTTTGGTAGAGGTTATGGGAAGAAAATGTGGCTATCTTGCCCTTATGTCAGCAGTAGCGGGTGGAGCCGAGGCTGTTGTCATTCCTGAAGTTGAAACAGATCTTGAAGAGATGGCAAAAAACCTCAGGATTGCGTATGAGAGGGGAAAAGCTCATGCTTTAATCATCGTAGCAGAAGGCGCAGACTACAATGCCGAATCACTGGTGAAATACTTTAAAGACAACCAGGAGCGATTAGGATTTGATATTCGGGCTACTATTTTAGGACATGTTCAAAGAGGCGGCGCACCCCAAGCATTTGATCGCATACTAGCCTCACGATTGGGGGCAGGAGCCATCAAAAGCCTTTCCCAAGGCGAAAAAGGTGTCTTAATTGGTTTAAATAAAGGCTTGATTACTGCTACTCCTTATATAGATGTGATTGGTAGAAAAAAGGAAATTGATCTTTCGCTTCTCGATTTGGTCGATAAATTAGCCACATAAAATGTGATAAATTTTATGATCTAGACCTCAATGATTAATGATGAAAGACCTTAGAAAATACGCCAGGCAGACCAATTTTCGCTTAACCGTTGGGGGAATAGCCTTGATTTATGTTATCGGTATTGGGCTGGTCTATTTGATATACGGAGAAGGCGCAGCGATTATGGGGCTGCTTTGTCTGTCAGGCGGTTTGATCCCAATCATCCTGATTTACGCTGTTTTATGGTTGATGGATTGGATTGTCAAAAAAACAGATGGCGATTGATCAACATTACCTTTGAGAAAAAGATACCAAACCAAGTAATATTCCTATTGCTGCCAATCCCAATATTACCATTCCAACTGGAATGCGATTAACTGGATTATTTCCCTGCACCTCAAATGTTGGGATATTCAAAGGTGGAGGTGGCGTATATGTTGGCAATCTTGCAGGAACAACCGTAACAACAAATTGGGCTGCAAAGGTAGGATCAATCGTGGGGGTAAATCGAGGCGTGGGAGTTGGAGGAGGTTCTATCACCTGAAGCTGAGTCGGAGGGAATATTTGAACGTAAGGAGCATAAACCCAAGCGGAACCTCCTGCTACACCTGGATAATCAACCAAAATCCAATCTCCACCGGGCGATCTCCCTTTCGCGGGAACTTTTTGTCCTATTAATAACACGCCTACTTTCGGATAAAATACGCCTGGACCACTCCGCACATTAATTTGTTCTTCTTTACCAGGTAAGACAGTAACCATAGGTCCGATAGCAGTTCCGGTAACAGTCGGCACCGACCCAGTGGGAATTTGCAGAAGGTCTTTCGCAAGAACACCATCCACTTGAATACTTGCTACTATCAGAAATAGCAAAGGAATGAATAAAATAATCTCTCTCCAGATCATTAAACAGCCCTTTTGAAACTAAATTCAAAAGCATACGTATTATAATCAAATTATGAACCGTAGAATCTATCATGGCTTTTTTTCTCTGGATGATTTTTGTCGCGCACTTGAGAGCCATTTTCAACGCGGTAATTATCGAGTACAACAATATGGAAACACATTTAAGAAAATGGTGCAAATCTCGACTTCTCAAAGAGTCTCCTCTGGAGGTCAAACAGCTTTGACGGTTACCTTGACGAAACTCGAAGATAGCGTATCGATTGAGGTTGGTGAGCAATCATGGCTGGGTGTAGCTGCAAGCCTTGGGATAAGTGCTATTTCTATTTTTCGTAACCCATTTAACCTCCTGCATCGGCTGGATGACATCGCCCAGGATATTGAACATTTAAAATTAAAAGACGAGGTTTGGCACATTCTTGAGGCTACGGCTCAGTCCATTGGAGCGAGCCATCAACTGTCATCTAGATTGCAGCGTATCACTTGTGAATATTGTTCAACTGCCAATCCAGTAGGAGGGTCAAATTGTCTGGCTTGTGGCGCACCATTAGGCAAAGAACAACCCATCACATGTCCAAAGTGTGGATATGTCCTTCGTCAGAATGATTTAATTTGCCCGAATTGCTCGAACAGGTTATTTAATTAACATCGCCCAATTACTGGTGTGCGCCACGCACGATTATCACGACCGATGAATTCATCCGCACCTGGTGGTCCCCAGGTTCCTGCTTCATAAACTGGCAAGTTTCTCACAGGAAACGATTTCCAGGCGTCAATAATTCGAGTAGTAAATTCCCAGGCAGCTAAAACTTCATCACTCCGTGTAAATAGTGTCGCATCTCCATATAGAGAGTCTTGAAGTAAACGCTCGTATGCCTCAGGAGGTTCTCCGCCAAAGGCATCCTCATAACAAAATTGCATCTTAACTGGTGCGATCTGGTTTATTGGTCCGGGTGCCTTCGCACCAAACGTAAGCGTGATACCTTCATCAGGTTGGACATTTAGCACCAGTTCATTCGGTGCTTCACCTGCCATATTGTGCCAGTTAAAAAGTGATAAAGGAGGTTGTTTGAATTTTATAGCAATTTCTGTCACACGAACTGGCAATCTCTTACCCGATCGCAAGTAAAATGGGACACCTGCCCAACGCCAATTGTCAATATATAATTTCGCCGCCATGTAAGTTTCAGTCGTTGATGAGGGAGATACATTATTTTCATCCTTATATCCAACTACTCTTTTCCCTTCTGACGTCCCAGAAACATATTGAGCACGATAGGTATTGGCTAAAACTTCTTTTCCAGCCATTGGACGAAGTGCATTTAATACTTTTACTTTTTCATCGCGCACAGCATCTGCATTAAACGCTACCGGGGCATCCATTGCTGTCAGGGCTAATAGCTGTAGCAAATGATTTTGAAACACATCTCTTATAACACCTGCAGTCTCGTAAAATCCACCGCGAGTGCCCACACCTACAGTTTCAGCAACTGTTATTTGCACATGATCCACATAATTCCTGTTCCAAAGCGGCTCAAATATCCCATTTGCATAGCGGAAAACTAAAATATTTTGTACTGTCTCTTTACCAAGATAATGGTCAATCCGATATACTTGTCGTTCCCGAAAAACTCGATGGACTTCCTCTTCTAAAAACTGAGCAGATTCAAGATCAACACCATAAGGTTTTTCTACAATAATTCTTACCCATCCCCCATCAAAGTTATTTAATTTCGCTTTCCCAAGATGTTGAATGATATCGACATAACTTTCTGGAGGAGTAGCAAGATAGTACAAAACATGTTTAATATTATGGTCTAACAGCAATTTTCCTAAACGCTCGTAACCGTCCGATTCAGTGAAGCTAGAACGCAAGTAATGCGAATTTTCTAATAATTTTTCTAATTGATGTTCATTAACAGGTTTTGACCGTGAAAACTCTGTCACTCCGTCACGCAAAGTTTTCTTGAGAAATTCATCATCCCAGTCTCTCCGGGCAAACCCAACGATATGAAGAGGCATCTTCAGACGATCCGCTATGTATAATTCGTATAAAGCCGGAATCAATTTTCTTCTCGTTAAATCACCAGTAACACCAAAAATGACAAATGCAATTGGATCTTGATCGGACGTCTTTTCTAGCATTGGGCGATCCTTTCTTTGGAGAATTGAGATTTTTATTATCCAATTATAGTAGAGTTATGCTTCAGCACCAACAAAATGACATTAAGTGTACCAAGATTTTCTAATGCAGGATGGCACAACAAATAGATTCTCACTGGTTTTATACCCATTCATCATCTGAAGGAAGTATATTTTTATACTTTGTTCCCGCCCGAGGTTCAGCCATCCATGTTCCTACTGCATCTCGCCAGGTTTTATAATGAGCTGTTTCTTTATGCCTGGCAGCATCTTCTGCCGATCGATAAATCTCTATAAGCACAAATCGGCTGGGGTCATCTGCCTGTTGAAAAAAATCAAATCGGACCGCCCCTTCTTCCTTGATACTATTTTGTACATTAATACTAGTTGCCTGAATAAAATGGTCAACAAATTCTGGTTTGACATGGATATGAACGAAAGTAATATTCATTTCACACCTCCTGGTTGATGACAATCCTTTTCTCCTAAGTATACTAAATGCTCCAAATGAATCAAGAAGGGCGAGGAATATTATCTCGCCCTTCAGAATAATTTACCCGAAATGAGTATTTTTATTGAATTACATGCGCGGTTGCTTTACTGCGCATAATAGCCCATACAATTCCTGCTGTAAGGACCAGGGCGATGACCCAGGGTAACACACTTATACCACCTACCTGTGTTTGGACAATCAGCGGAGCTGCTAATAAACTCACCAGATTAACCACTTTAATCATTGGGTTTAAGGCAGGTCCAGCCGTATCTTTTAATGGATCACCAACGGTATCACCAACAACACCAGCTTTGTGCCGTTCAGATCCTTTTCCTGTATTCTTTTCAATATCGCGGGGTTCGTCTTCAATTGCTTTCTTGGCGTTATCCCAGGCGCCACCCGCGTTTGACATAAACACAGCCAATAATTGTCCACACAAGATCACACCCGCCAGAAAACCACCCAGCGCCTCAACCCCTAATGTTAAACCGACTACCAGGGGTAATAGGACTGCAATGGTCGCCAGTGGAATTAATTCTTTTTGGGCTGAACGAGTAGAAATGCTAACCACACGCGCATAATCTGGAGTTACTGTACCTTCCATAATACCTGGAATGTGGAATTGAGCCCGAACTTCCTCAACAATTTCACCAGCAGCGCGAGAAACAGCACGGATTGAGAGCGAGCTAAATAACCATGGCAATGCGCCTCCCAAGAGAAATCCTACAAACACTGCTGTTTCATCAATTCGAATAGATTCAATGGGTGGCATTCCAATTTGAGCTTGAACCCGTGAAATATCGGTAATATAGGACGCGAACAAACTTACAGCCGCGATCACTGCTGAGGCAATGGCAATACCCTTCGTGATAGCTTTGGTGGTATTACCTACCGCATCCAAGTCAGCCATAATCTGGCGGGCTTTCTTCGTCTCTGCATCTTCCATGCCGTGCCATGACATTTCACCAATACCATTCGCATTATCGGAGATTGGACCGTATGAGTCCATCGCCACATTATTGCCAGTGTGGCTTAGCATTCCAATACCGATCATCGCAATAGCATACAAGATATATAATGGCGCTTCACCAATATAGAGAAGCATCGCGAGGACAAATGATATTACAATTACAATCAAAGCCCAAACACTTGATTCCATCCCAACCGACAAACCAGAAAGAATAGTCGTCGCAGGTCCAGTCTTGGTTGACTTAACAATTTCCTGGACAGGAGAACGTTTGGTGCTTGTGAAGTAAGAAGTTAATGGATTGAATGCAACTGCTAATCCAACCCCGAATGTCGTCAATAGACCTAATTTCCAGTCGTTGGCATACCAAATTGCCAGAACAAAAGCCCACACGATGGTATTAACACTGGATACTTCATATGAACGGAACATGGCTTCTTCGGCATCATGAGCGCGCAAGAACTTGATCGGGAATTTTTCCCAAATTGGCACAGTAAAGGTTCCCAGAATTGAGCTAAGAACACCAATTGCCCGAATTACCAAAGGATAGACAATCCACTTATATCGACCAGGGTCATTTGGATTGGCAGCCATAACTGCTAAACCCAAAATTAAGGCTGACACAATGGTAACTTCATAGCTTTCGAAAATATCAGCAGCCATTCCCGCGCAGTCGCCCACATTGTCACCAACCAGGTCAGCAATAACGGCTGCGTTACGAGGATCGTCTTCTGGAATATCTTTTTCTACCTTACCCACCAAATCCGCACCAACATCCGCAGCTTTAGTATAGATACCACCGCCAACCCGCATAAATAAAGCGATCAGGGTACCGCCAAAGCCAAAACCCAGTAAAACATCAGGAGCTGCGGTTCCGTAAATGATAAAAATAACGGTTCCACCAAATAACCCAAGTCCATCAGTTAACATGCCTGTAATTGTTCCAGCATAATAGGCGATGGATAGTGATTCGGTGAAATCACGCCGTGAGGCAGATGCCGAACGAACACTTGCCTGAATCGCCATGCGCATCCCCAATTGCCCAACCAGCAAAGAGAAAGAGGCTCCCATAACGAATGCGAATGCGCGTCCGACGGCAATAATGATTTGGGTATTCGCAGGAAATTCATGGGCAGCCTCTGCGCTAATCGGAACAACCCAAACACTCAAGAAAAGTGCAACGGTCAGCAATCCGATACCAGGCAGGATTGTGCGAAGCTGAGAATTCAAGTAACTATCAGCGCCAATACGGATTGCGTTCCATACCTGCTGCATCTTCTCGGTTCCCTTATCTTTATTCAATACGGTCCCTCGAAGCAACCAGGCATACAATAAACTCAGAAACGCAGTTACTACTACTAGTAAAATTGCAATTTGCTCAAAGCTATTTAAACCATGCCGAGCAAGGAGACCAAAGATATCCATACAACCTCCAAAAAAGGAAAAAATTTTATAAAAGAGGAATCCTCTTTTTAATCCACGCCCAGACACACAAGCGTATATTGTAATTCATATAAACAAATTATGTCAACAAAAAAATGAACATTAAGATTTTATTAGAACTTGAAAAAGTTATTGACTTTGATAAGCCGACTGATGTATATTGTAATGCGATTAATTATAAGTTTCTAAGCTTATCAACTCACTTGGAAGGTTTAACCCCTCCAAAATAAAAAAGTTACTACCAGGAGATATGGATGATAAAGGTTTCTGGGCTAACCAAAAACTACGGTCTGCGGTGCGCCATTAGTGATCTTAACTTTTCTATAGAAAAGGGTGAAATAGTTGGTTTTTTAGGTCCAAATGGCGCAGGGAAAACCACAACAATGCGAATTATGACTGGATATCTTCCGCCCTCCTCGGGTACAGTCACTATAGGTGGCTACGATATTATCGACAATTCCCTTGAAATTAGAAAAATTGTTGGTTACCTGCCCGAGACTGTTCCACTTTATTTGGATATGAGTGTCTTTGATTACTTAAAATTCATGGCGGATTTAAGACACCTCAAAAATCCAGAGGATGCCGTAGATGAAGCACTCGAAAAAGTTGACCTAACTACACGCAGCAATAGCTTTATTGGTAACCTCTCCAAGGGCATGAGACAACGCGTTGGTTTAGCTCAAGCGCTAATTCACAATCCTGATGTTTTGATCCTTGACGAACCCACAATTGGTCTCGACCCGGCTCAAGTTGTTGCAATACGGAATTTAATCAAAGAATTAGGCAAAGAGAGAACTATCATTCTATCCACACATATCCTATCCGAAGCTCAACAGGTGTGCAATCGCGTTATGATTATTAACAAAGGAAAAATTGTTGCTGAAGACAGTCCTGAACATCTCCAAATTCGGCTGACTGGCTCGCAGCGTGTCAGAACAAAAGTGAGAGCGGATTCGCAAGAAATCGCCAATCTCATTCAAAGTATTTCAGGGGTAGTGAATGTATTTGTTACCGATCCTAACACAGTTGAATTTGAGACATTGAACGGAGCTGAGGTACAACCCGCTGTTGCCAGGAAAATTATCAAAGAAGGTTATGATTTATTAGAGCTGTACCCTATCACCATGAGTCTGGAGGATATATTCTTGCAACTAACTCGCGATGAAACACCAGTTTCAGAAATAAAAGAAGGTGAATCCCAAGCTGAATTTGAAACAGAAGGCGATGATTGAGGATCATTATGCGCAATATTTGGACAATCGCTAAAAGAGAATACAAACTGTATTTCACCAGTCCCATAGCCTATATTGTTACTATATCCATTTTCCTTATACTGGGAATATTGTTTTATATCAGCATTATCCAATCATCAACCAATAATTTTGCTCCTGAAATCCAGGCTGTTATAGGACCGCTGGTTACTCTTTTAATTTTTACTACACCCGCGTTGACAATGAGATTACTGGCAGATGAGCAAAGGATGGGAACATTAGAATTATTACTCACAGCACCAGTGAAAGATTTTGAGATTGTGGTTGGAAAATGGCTGGCAGGGTGGTTGTTTTTAGTGACCATTTTGTTGCTAACCTGGATATATCCAATCATCTTAAATCAACTGGTTACACCCGGTATTGATCAAGGGACTTTACTCGCTGTTTATCTCGGTTTGGTTCTCCTTACGGCGTGTTTCATTTCCATCGGGGTCGCCATATCCGCTATGTTTAGCAATCAAATTGCTGCTTTCTTCTTAAGCATCGGAGTTCTTTTGGTTTTCTGGATTATTGGTTATCCGGCAACATTCACCAGCGGAGTTGCTGCAGATGTTTTGCGGTATTTAGACATGAGTGAGCATTTTTACAATACCTTTTACAGAGGAATCATAGAGTTGAAAGATATTGTCTTCTATCTCAGCGTGACGATCCTTGCACTCGTGTTGGGCTCGACCATTATCGAAACCAGGAGGTGGCGATAATGGACACAACCCTGAAACGCCTGGCACCTATTGGATTGTATTTATCGCTACTCTCTCTATTAGCATCTGGTATCATCTTCATTCTAACTCGTCAATTTGGACTGCCCTTGCAAATTAGCCTTGGTCTAGTTATCGTTGGGATAGCAATATTTGCCCTGCTTGACCCGCAAAAGGCTAAAGAGGCAATATCCGGGCGGCAAGCCAAATATGGCAGCAATGCCCTTGTCCTTCTGCTCTCCTTAAGCGGAATACTAATTGTCTTGAACTTGATCATTTATAAAAACCCACAGCGCTGGGATTTGACCGAGGACAAAACTCATACTCTTGGGAAAGAATCGATTGAAGTATTAAAATCGCTCCCTCAACCAGTAAAAGCCGAAGCCTATTTTACACCACGCATTTCTTCTCAAAATGCCCGTAACTACCTGGATAGTTACAAGTTTGCCAGTCAGGGGAAGTTTGATTATGAATTCATAGATCCTGACCAAGAACCAACCCGAGCAATTGCCGCAAAAATCACCAGAGATGGAACGATTGTTTTACGAATGGGTGATCGTTCAGAACAAATCACGTTTCCAGGCGAAAAAGAAATCACTACATCGCTCATCCGGTTGGCTAGTCCTGGCGATAGATCAATCTATTTCCTTACTGGTCATGGAGAATCTCTCCTCGAGGGAGGCGAAGATAAAGCGTACACTTTCACTAAACAAGCGCTTGAAGCAAAAAATTACAAGGTTGAGTCTCTCAACCTAATTTCCACTCCTAAAATCCCGGCGAATGCAAAAGCAATCATCATTGCCGGTCCTCAAAAACCTCTCACCGATTCTGAGGTGAGTCTGCTTTCAGATTTCCTGAATCAAGGCGGCTCTATTGTTTTATTGAGCGAACCAGTGTTTATAACAAATACGACTCAACCTGATCCCCTCTCTACTTATTTGGAAACAAATTGGGGAATTTCCCTTGGTCTTGATATGATCGTTGATCCCGAAGTAAACCCACCATTAATTGCCATTTCCCAGAGCTATGGAATGCATCCAATCACAAGACCTTTACAGAACCTTGCCACATTATTTCCAACTAGCAGGAGTGTAAGTCAAAAAAATCCTCCGGCGGACATCTCATTAACAAATCTGGTGAGTACATCCAATCTGGCATGGGGAGAAACTGACTTGAATAGTCTCCGCTCAAATCGAGTCTCTCCTGATAAAGCAGTGGATACAATGGGACCGGTTAATTTAGCGATCGCCGGTAACAACCTCTCTACCAATGCCCGCGTGGTTGTGATCGGTGATGCCGATTTTGGAGGCAATCAATTCTTCAATAATTATGGGAATGGGGACTTTCTTATCAATTCAATCGATTGGGCTGCCCGGCAAGATGAATTGATTAATTTGACTCCAAAGCAAACAATAACTCGCACATTGGTGCCGCCCAGCATTTTCAACATGGGTTTAATTCTCCTTGCTTCAGTTTTTGCTGTTCCCGCTATCGTTACTTTGTTTGGTATATCTGTCTGGATCGACCGAAGGCGTAGAGGATAGGTATGATCAAGCGACCAACCTTGATAATTTTGAGTGTATTTATTCTTTCAATTGGTGCTTATTTGTACCTGGATAAGAATCCAATCAAACCGCAAGATAAAAGTGTTACTCCCACGGTCTCTCTGGTCTTATTTTCTGATTTAAAGTTTGAGGATATTTCGTCGATAAAATACTTTGATAACCAGCAACCTTCCATCCATATTGAACTTGGGAAAGATAATCAATGGTTTCTTGCTTCGGAAAATAACATTGGTATTGAATGGGCTATAGCTGAAGACTTAATTTCAACAATCACGGGTATAAGAATACAAAGCACGATTTCAACTAACTCAGCTGAAGAAGTATTGGGAATCACGGGCACAAGCAAGAAGATTGAGATCTACAAAAAGAATGGAAACAAATTCACCTTGGTTATTGGCAATCAGACCCCTACCTCTAGCGGATATTATGTGAAACGGCTAGAAGACAATACCATATTTATTGTTGACAGATTTACAATCGAGACTTTGCAAGATAAATTGACAAAATCTTCACTGACTGGCACTCCTGAACCTCAACCAACCCAAATTCCAACGATTCCAGCGACACCTTCCCCTCAACCAGGTTCATAAAACGAAATGGATTACGGATTAAATAAATAATGATTTCAGAATTCAGGTATTGAATTTAGCACCAAAATGCTGTATTCTTTTATGGATATATTGCCAATATTCCTGGAGTTTATACAACTCCAGATATTAATAAAGGAAACTTATGGATGATGCTTTAATAAATGTAGTTGATGACGAAGAAGAATTTCCTACTTTAGCCAGATTAATTGATTTTGGCAGACAGAAATCGTATGTAACCATAGATGATATCCTGCATTTTTTCCCTGAAGCTGAGCAAGATGTCAGCCAACTTGAAGAAGCGTTTGCTGCTTTAATTAGCGCTGGTATTCCTTATATAGAAGATACAATTGTTGACGAACCTGTTGAAGATGAATTAACCGAAATCCTGCCTGAAGAAGCTCCTGAGATTGAAAAAAACCTCTTCCTGGATGACCTGGCAAACATTGACACAGATGACACGATAGGTCTGTATCTCAAAGAAGTCAGTCGAGTTCCCTTACTAACTGCAGATGAAGAAGTAGAGTTAGCGCAGCGGATAGAACGAGGAAGAATGGCGAGGGAGGAATTAGCCAGAGGCAATGTAAGCTCACGACGACGGCAAGAACTTCGACACCTTATTGAAGATGGATGGGCGGCAAGGGAACATCTCATTACAGCAAACTCTCGCCTCGTCATTAGTGTTGCCAAAAAATACATGGGGCGTGGTGTGCCTTTTCTTGATTTAATTCAAGAGGGAAATATTGGTCTAATCCGCGCCACGAAAAAGTTTGATTATCGCCGCGGTCATAAATTCAGCACATATGCAACATGGTGGATACGGCAGGCAGTAACGAGAGCCATTGCTGACCAGGGTAGGACTATCCGAGTTCCTGTTCACATGGGAGATCAAATTAACAAGCTGCTAAGAGTCCAGCATCAACTTACTCAACGTTTGGGTCGGGAACCATCTGTTGATGAGCTGGCAGACGCGTTAGTGGTGCCGCCGAAAAAAGTCGAAAATATGATCCAGGTCGCGAGACGCCCCCTTTCTCTTGAGACCCCAACCGATGATGAAGAAGACTCAGTTCTTGGAGATTTTATTGAAGACGATGAAGCGCCGCCACCTGACGACACAGCAACGTACAACTTGCTTCGTGAACATCTGGAAGATGTCCTTAACTCATTGCCACCTCGAGAAGTTCGAATCCTTCAACTTCGGTATGGTCTTTTGGATGGACAGGCATATACCCTGGAAGAAGTGGGAAGAAAAATGGGTGTCACCCGTGAACGAGTGCGCCAAATAGAAGCTCAGGCTTTAAGCCGTCTTCGCCACCCTTCGATCAGAAGAAGACTCCGCGACTATCTTGGTGAATAACAAACATTACAGCCCGGAAATTCCGGGCTGTTTTCAATATCCTGGCAACAATCTTGCAATATAATTAGTTATATTGCATACTTAGCCTAGGGAGAGATGACAATGGCTAAAATTTCTTTAAGAGAATATAACCGCGATATTGAGCAAATGATCAATCGCGGTGTTGTGAATGAAGCGATAGCTCATTGTAAATATATCTTAAGATTTTTCCCAAAACATATTGACACCTATCGCCTTCTTGGTAATGCTTATCTCGAATCACAACGTTATACCGAAGCAGCAGACATAATGGGAAGAGTCTTATCCGTTATTCCTGATGATTTTATTGCTCATGTCGGCATGAGTATTATTCGCGAAGATGAAAAGAATTTAGACGATGCAATCTGGCATATGGAAAGAGCATATGAGGTTCAGCCTTTCAATAAACCGGTACAAGATGAATTGCGCAGACTGATCGGACAGCGAGATGGAGTTACTCCACCAAAAGTCCGCCTCACTCGTGGAGCTCTGGTACGAATGTATGCCCGGGGTGATTTGCTTGACCAGGCAATATCAGAAGCGCGAGCAGCAATAAAGGAAGATCCAAACCGCATCGATCTTCAGGTACTATTGGCGCGGTTATTGCGTAATAACGGGCAAAAATTAGAGGCAATTGAAACAAGTAAAATAATTCTCAATAAACTTCCATTCTGTCTGGAAGCTAACCAAATTTTGTCTGATCTTTTATCCAGTTCCAATCGACATGAAGATGCAAAAATATTTGCCCAACGCGCAGCCTCGATAGACCCTTACACTCCTTATTGTGACGCTCAGTACCCGACCAGTTCGAGTGTACCGGCAGAGTTTGTAACACTGGAACAACTTGAATACGAAGCCGGACAGGAAACCGCAAAAGTACCCGAATGGACACAATCGGTTGGAATAAATTGGAAACTAACTGCCGAAGATACACCTGGCTGGATCACCGACATTGTCCCCACCTCATCCAAAAATGAACAGGCTGATGCTCAACATATCCAACCATTTATTGCGAATATTACCCCTACCCAGTCAAATCAACCACCTGCCCTGATTCTAGACGAAGGAACTGACATATCAACTGATGCAATTCCTCAATGGATGCAAGCCGCTGGATGGTCTACAAAAAAGGAGGAAACCACCCTAATGGACCAATCATTCACCAATGAAGACCCCACCCACTCTTCTGAAGAAATTTTGCCCGCTGATATCCCAGATTGGTTGAAAGACCTTGCTCCTGATGAACCCCCTCAACCTGAAATAACCAACAGAAGTGATTCAATAGATGATGGGTTTCTCGCTGCATTGTCAACTTCATTACCAGCAGCTGAAACTGAAACTCCATTAAAATTCGACGAGCCAACTGCGGATACAATCATTTCTGTAATGAACATCTCCGAACAACCACCAAGTGCTCCCTCTCATGAAATTTCCACTGAACAATCTATATCCGACCAGAAAACCTTTTCTTATGAAGCGAAAGATCAACCATATGTTTCTTTGGAAAAACAAAACATTGATAACTATCCTACCTTGTCAACCCCGTTGAGTGATGAAAATGATATACCAGATTGGTTAAAAGATCTTTCTGCTGAAGTTGACCTGCCAATTCCACAGCAAGAGAAATCTATTTATGAACCAGAACTGGCTACCGACCAATCAGCGTCTGACAATATGCCCGACTGGATCAAGTCATTAGCGCCAGAGGTAATTGAAAATACGAACAATATTCCTTCTTCATCGGTGGAGGATAATGAGTCTCTTGCCTGGCTTGAATCTCTCGCAGTGCAGCAGGGAGTTGATCAGGCGACTTTAATCACAAAGCCGGAAGACCGAACAAAAATTCCTCCCTCCTGGATTCGAGATTTACCCCAAGAATCCCCCGAAACCAATATTCCCGAATCTGAAGCAATGGATGAAAGTGTTGTAGAAAATACCCCAGATACATCTTTATCCTGGCTTGAGACTCTTTCTGAAAAATCAGAAGAAGATCAAAACACACAATATCTTCAGCCCAGTGACCATCTGGTTAGAACAGAGGATTGGCTGATACAAGAAATTAATCCAGAGGATCAAACAACCAATATAAACAAATTAAATCTGGAAACATCTGCTACACTACCGAATCAAAAATCAGTTGAGGATATGAATCCGGATGAAGCCTTAGCCTGGTTGGAATCACTCGCTGAGCGTCAAGGAGCAGAACCAGAAACCCTAATCACCCTGCCCCAAAATCGTCGGGAGGAACCTCCAGCCTGGATACTTGAAGAAACATCCACAGCAATCACGACCATTGAAGATGAACAGGAAGAAATAAAAATAGAAACAAATGCTGAAGAAATCGTCCAACCAGTTACTGCCAGGGAAGAATTCACTTTTATACCACCGCCAATTTCTGTTGACAAATCTGAAGAAGTGACACAAGGGACTGTTGAATCCGCAGAAACACTACCTTCCTGGATGAAAGAATTATTAACTGAAGAGGAACAACCCGTTGTCCAAGAAAAATCCGAACCTGTAATGGAACCTTCTTTCACAGAAGAAATTTCTGAAAAAGACTATTCATCTTTCATCCCCGACGAAGAACCTATAATACAACCTGCTAGTGGTACACAAAGCACCGAATGGTATCCCGAAGATAATAAAGTGCCTTATATAGAACAAATTGATGTAGTTGAACCGGTTCCAAATCAAAAACAATCACCTCTCTATGAAGAAAAAGAAATTGCCCCCCCTCCAATTCTTCTTTATACCAAAACGCAAGATAGTCTTCAAAAAGGAAAAGTTGAAGAGGTATATGATAGTATTTCAGAATACATCCAGAGGGGTGAACAAATCGAAGATATCATCCACGATTTACGAGATAGTCTGGTTCGATATCCAATTAACCTATCCCTTTGGCAATTATTAGGCGATGCATACTTTAAAAATAACCAGCTTCAAGAAGCTCTGGATGCTTATACAAAAGCAGAAGAATTATTACGATAATTGGAGAAAAATTCATTGGAGCGCACACTAGTTATAATAAAACCAGACGGTACGGTTCGAAGACTGATAGGCGAAATCATCAAACGTCTTGAGCAAAGAGGACTTCGAATAGTCGCAGCAAAATTCGTTATGGTTTCACAATCACTGGCTGAAAAGCACTACCATGTTCATCAAGGGAAACCTTTCTATCCAGGATTGATCCGATATATTACATCTGCGCCAGTTATGGCAATGGTATGGGAAGGACCAAATGCAGTGACGGCGGTTCGCCAGACAATGGGTGCCACAAGACCTTTAGAAGCCTTACCAGGGACAATTCGCCATGATTTTGCGCTTGAAGTAGGACGTAACTTAACCCACTCGTCCGACTCAGTAGAGACAGCCGAGCTGGAAATTAATATCTGGTTTCAACCAGATGAGCTGGTCAATTGGGAAAACTGCATTGACCCCTGGATTTACGGAAAAAATTGACCAGGCGACAACTTGACGCGCTTATGGGTGTATGATACACTATATGCCATTCGGGGGCGTGGTGTAGTGGTTAACATGCGGCCCTGTCAAGGCCGAGACCGCGGGTTCGAATCCCGTCGCTCCCGCAGAGACAAAATCCCTTCCTTCCACGCAGGAAGGGAAAGAAAGCCAGACCCAACCTGATTCTTCCGAATAAATAATATCTACATATCACTTCGACGCCATTAAATACCAGCGCTGTTTGCGCTGAAATTTGTCAGGTTAATACTTCAAGACCAGATAACCAGGAGTTACCAGTCATCGTTGGGCGAGTTGTCAGTTGCGCGCAGTTTAATCTCGGTTCAAACACTACTGAAGTCCGCGATCGCCTGAAAGAAAATAAATCTATGTCTGAAATTGTCTCTAATAATTACCTTATCCATACCGCCCCGAAATATATCCGTTCGTTCTTACATCTTTGGGATTCTTAAAGATCACTTCGGTTGGACCGTGTTCCACAAGAATACCCACATTATTTTCGTCCAAAGTGAAAAACGCCGTATAATCTGAAACGCGAGCCGCCTGCTGCATATTATGAGTAACGATAATGATTGTAAAATTTTTAGATAATTCCCGCATCAGCTCTTCGATTTTGTAAGTGGCAATTGGATCAAGTGCAGAGCAAGGTTCATCCATCAGGATTATTTCTGGATGAACAGCAATTGCCCGAGCTATACATAACCGCTGTTGTTGCCCCCCAGAAAGAGATAATCCGCTTTGCAACAATTTGCTCTTGACTTCATCCCAAAGTGCTGCCTGTTGGAGTGAATGTTCGACAAGTTGGTTAAGGTCGCCCTTGTATTTGTTCGCTCTTGCGCCCCAAGCAATATTTTCGTATATGGTTTTTGGAAACGGGTTTGGTTTCTGAAACACCATCCCAATTCGCCGCCGGACTTCAATAGGGCTCAAATTCGGGTCATAAATATTCAAATCCCCAATAATAATGTTCCCTTCTGTTTTCGCATTGTTGGCAATGAGTTCATTCATGCGATTGAATGCCCGCAAGAAAGTGCTTTTTCCGCATCCTGATGGTCCTATAATCGCAGTGATCTTGCGCCCTGGTATTTGAATATTAACATCTCGAATAGCTTGTGCTGAGCCGTACCAGACGCTTAAATTGTTGACAGATATATTGTGGTCGTGAATCTGCATAATTTCTCCAATTACCAACGGTGTTGTAATCGATTGCGCAGGTAGATTGCTATGCTATTCAGGGATAATAGAATGGCGAGTAATATTAATATCCCAGCCGCTGCTAAATCATGAAAATCTTTTTGAGGTAGAGAGATCCAATTAAAAATCTGTATGGGTAAAACTGTGAAAATATCCATTGGACCACGCAAATCAAAGGCAATGTACGTGAGTGCGCCAATCGTAATCAAAGGCGCAGTCTCACCGATAGCACGGGACATACCCAGGATCAGACCCGTTAAGATTCCAGGCATAGCGTATGGCAATACGTGGTAACGGATCGTCTCCCATTGTGTTGCTCCCAAAGCTAAAGAAGCCATTCGAAGAGAACGGGGCACTGCTCGAATTGCCTCACGCGAAGTTACAATAATAGTGGGCAAAATGAGCAAAGTCATGGTCAATGAACCCGCGAGAACACTTCGATTTAAACCCAGCCCACGTACAAACAACCCCAAACCCAACAATCCATAGATGATGGACGGAACCCCCGCCAGATTAGCGATATTGATTTCAATAAACCGGGAAAAGCGGTTGTCCGAAGCATATTCCTCCAGGTATATGGCAGCACTTACGCCAATTGGAAAGGCAATAATGGCGGTCAAAATAGCCATCCACAAAGTACCTTGTAGCGCAGAACGCAGCCCTGACTGGTCTGGAAATCGAGATGGAAATGAGTTAAATAACTGAGGTCTAAGCCACGGGATGCCATCCAACGTAACATCAATAAGCAGAATCAGGAGAATACTGATGCCGAGTAAAATAGCAAGTAAACAGAGAATTTCGAATATTTTCCCCTGGAAGTTTTTCGCTTTAATTTGCCCGCTTAAATCATCATCGTAAAATTTTTCTATGTTCATTCATACACCTCCCTAAAACGGCGGGTAATGAAATGACTAACGACATTCATGACGAATGTCATGAGAAATAGCAACATACCCACCGCAAAAATTGTTTGATACGCAATACTTTGGTGGGGCGTGTCCCCCAGACTTACTTGTACGATGTATGCCGTCATGGTTTCAATTGACTGCAAGGGATTAAGCGTCAACTTCGGCTGTTGCCCTGCCGCAATTGCTACAATCATTGTTTCGCCAATTGCCCGAGAAATTGCCAGAATAAACGCAGAAGCAATGCCCGATAATGCAGCAGGAACCACCACTTGAGTGGAAACCTCCAGTTTTGTAACCCCTAGTGCATAAGCCGCATGTCTCAAGGACTGCGGCACTGCTGAAAGAGCATCTTCTGATACTGAAGCAACCACCGGCAAGATCATAAATCCCATCACAATACTGGCGCTGGCGGCATTAAAGATTTGAGTATCGGGGAAGATGCTCTTTATTATCGGGGTAATAAAGGTCAATGCAAAATAACCATATACCACAGTAGGAATACCAGCCAGCACCTCAAGGACTGGCTTGAGCAATTTCCGATTGCGTTCCGAAGCATACTCGCTCATATAAATCGCTGCCATCAAGCCCAACGGCAAAGCTATCAACATTGCACCAAACGCAGTAAGAAATGTTCCATTCACTAACGGCAATATTCCGAATTTCTTTGAGGCGAACAGAGGCGTCCAACGTGTTTCCGTAAAAAACTCAATTATTGAAACCTGGCTAAAAAACAAAATGGTTTCTTGGAGTAAAACCATAATTATTCCTATTGTCGTTAGGATAGAAACAATAGCGCAGATCATAAATAGGGTGCGAATCCCCATCTCTCCCACCCGCTTCAGATTTCTCGGTCCAAAGGGGGTGTTTTCTTTTTCTAACCCACGACTGTTAATGAAAATTTGATATCTTGATTCTTGCATAATTCACCTTATCCTAAAAATAGAGGTAGATGAGGGACCAGTTTGATCCCTCATCTGAATGGAAAGGCATCATAATGGACGAATTACTTCTTTTCTTTCGCTAAAAGGTCTTCGAGTTTCACACCTACAGTTGACCCCATTCCTTCAAAAATTGATCCTGTTACCCGCTGATCATAGCGTTTTTGCGCCAGCTGGTAGAGTTCGCTGGTAAGGGGAATGTAACCAACCTCAGCCGAAAGCTTTGCTGCATGATTAAGGTAAAACGAGATGAAAGTGCTGATTTCTTTTTTCGATTCAATACGGGCTTTGTTGACGTAGATAAATAATGGGCGAGAAAGCGGCTGATAGGTTCCATCTGTCACTGTTTTAAGAGATGGAAGAACACAACCTTTTCCATTATCAATCTCTACCAGCTTCAACTTACCCTTGTTTTCTTCATAGTACGCTAAACCAAAAAAGCCTAGTGCGTTTGCATCACCGGCGATCCCTTGTACCAGGACATTATCATCTTCGCTGGGAAGGAAATCACCACGACTGCTGCCTTCCTTGCCAACAATCGCCTGAGTGAAGTAATCGTATGTGCCGGAGTCTTTCCCAGCACCATAAAGAGTGAGAGGACGGTTAGGGAAACCGGAGCGAACCTGATTCCAGTTTTTCACAACTCCTTCAGCTTCCGGCGCCCAAATGGTCTTTAATTCTTTGACAGTCAGGCACTGAACAAAATTGTTAGACGGGTTTACCATAACAGCCAGACCATCAAAAGCTACCGGAAGCTCAATATATTCAATCCCGTTCTTTTTACAAAGCGCAACTTCAGACTCCTTAATGGGTCGGGAGGCATCGGAAATGTCGGTTTCACCATTGCAGAATTTCGAAAACCCACCGCCAGTTCCAGAAATACCAACCGGAACCCGCACATTTGGATATAATTTTCTAAATTCTTCAGCCACAGCCATGGTAATTGGAGCTACAGTGCTGGAACCATCAACCAGAATTGTACCCTCCAGTTTAGCGGTTGTAGCCTTTGGTGCAGGCTGGGTTGCTTGCTTTTCTCCTGCCACCTGGGTCGATGAAGGTGTGCAACTTGCCAATAGCAGGGAAAGCACAACAATCAAAAACAATGGTAGACGCAACTTGTTCATTAACTTATATTCTCCTTTGGGATTATTATTTACTGAAATTTATTGTATCAAATTCATTAGATATATCAACTGATTATCAGGAAAGCAATTGTAAACATCTGGTTAAAGATTGATTAATTTATTGATCGAGATACATGCTCCTAACCAACCCAATCATTACTCCTTTTCCGCGAGAAATAAACAAAAATCCGCCGGTAGAGCGGATCTTATAAGCGAAAACAATTTGGTTTAATACAATGTTGATATTGCTCAACCTGACAATAGGCACCTAAAAAGAAAAGAGGTTGAGGGAAATGCTAATTATTCTTTTTTATTGACCTATGACGACTATCTTGAAATTAATTAGAGGTAAATCTTTGTTCTGCGGAGATTCTCGCGAGGAAATAGTCTATTCGAACTGACAAATCATTTGCCACAGCTCGAAATGCTGCCAGCCGATCTTCGTCACTGCCGGACGTTTCTATTGGGTCTGGAATGCTCCAGTGAATAGTCTCAGGACTGCCACGAAAAACCGGGCAGGTATCTCTGGCGCGGTCACAAACGGTAATGACATAATCATATTCCTTGTCAAGAAATGCATCTAATGGTTTAGCACGCTGGTTGGAAATATCAATTTGCAACTCTTTCAGTGCTTGAATGGCTAATGGATGCACTTCTAACGGCTGCGTTCCAGCGCTATCAACCTGGATATGATTCGATATCTTTGCTCTAAAAATTCCTTCCGCCATCTGCGAGCGCGCACTATTATGCGTACAGACGATTAGAATTCGGCAGCCAGAAATAGCAAATGGTACTTCTAATCCGGTTATCAAGGCGGGATGGATTGACATCGCACTCATTTTAAACTGAGCAGATATTTCAGAGAAGTTCAACCTGTAAAATATTTCTCGTCCGTCCGAGATGCTTTGGTGTTCAGAAATCAAATTTCCTTCCTTCAATAGCTTTAAGTGATACGACACCACGTTCTGGGGAGATTTCACCCGGTCGACTAATTCCTGGACGCTCAAATCACTCTTCGCCAGGGAAAGAACAAGCTGCCAACGCACACGGTTGCCGATTAGTTGAAGAAAATGGTATGGTCGAGAGGTTTCTTTTATCATCATTTAATTATAGTATCAATAATTCAAATTGCGAATTTCCTAAATAGACCTTAGGTACCAACCCAAGAGAAATAGTTCAAATAAGCGCATGTTATAATTTACCAGTCTTGGTTTTTGCCACAAAACAATACAAGAAGAATATATAGCGCTTTCAATAGTATCCAGTGTACACTTTCGATACTTTTTACATTTAGCTTGCAACACAACTGGATTAAATGCATGGCGATTATTTTGATGATTAGCTTTTTTCTCTCGTTGATTGCTCCTGTACTGCTCCAGATTCGAAGGAGGATAGCTGGGATAGCAATTGCTTTATTACCTTTAAGCCTCTTCGGCTATTTTTCACTGTACATTTCCAAAATTAATAAAGGTGAGTATATTGTTTCCTCTTTGTCGTGGGTACCACAACTTGGAATCGACTTTTCATTTCATTTGGATGGATTAAGTCTATTATTTACTCTTCTGATTACTGGAATCGGTACATTAATTACCTTATATGCTGTTGAATACATGAAAGGACATGAATTTCAGAGCAGATTCCAGGTTTTTTTTCTATTATTTATGTCTTCAATGCTAGGGTTGGTGCTTGCTGATAATTTAATCTCTTTATTTATCTTTTGGGAACTCACCAGCATCACCTCTTATCTATTAATTGGATTTAACAATCACGAAGAGAAAGCCCGCACAAATGCCTTACAAGCTCTCCTTGTAACCGGTGGAGGTGGATTAGCATTATTGGGTGGGGTGATCTTGCTGTCAACTGGCGCGGGTACTTATCAGATTTCTGAAATTCTTTCTACACCCGAATCGATTATCACTCATCCATATTTTACGCCAGCAGTAGTCCTAATATTTATTGGATCATTTACGAAATCGGCTCAATTCCCATTCCACTTTTGGCTTCCAAATGCAATGTCAGCACCAACTCCAGTTAGCGCTTACCTTCACTCAGCAACAATGGTAAAGGCTGGTATATACTTGCTAGCGCGATTATTTCCGCTTCTCCACCACTCATTTTTATGGAACCCCGTCGTGATTGGTATCGGCTCAATCACTATGATCATAGGAGCATTGATGTCCTTATCCAATAACGACCTCAAACGGATACTGGCATATTCAACCATTAGTGCCTTAGGCACAATGACGATGCTGCTTGGTATGGGATCTGACCTCGCGATAAAAGCATTAATGGTTTTTATAGTAGCACATGCGCTTTATAAAGGCTCTCTATTCATGATTGCTGGTACTATTGACCACTCGATTGGTACACGCAACGTCGAAAAGTTAAGCGGGTTGCGGTATATAATGCCAGTTTTCACCACGATCACAGGGCTATCCGTGGTATCAATGGCAGGTATAGGACCTTTGCTCAACTTTATAAGCAAAGAAATGATATTTGATGCAGCGATTGCATTTGCAAATTTCAATCCATTACTAATTATAATTACCATTCTGAGCGTATCAATTACTGTAGCGGTATCATTGATAATTTATATCAAACCCTTTTTTGGAAAATTATCAACTGCTGCCCATATCCATCACCCATTATCCTTTGAACTATGGGTTGGTTCTTTTGTTTTGGGCTGTTTGGGTTTAATTTTTGGATTATTTCCATCCATTCTGGCGATCCCTCTGATCGAGCCTTCTGTATCAACAATTTTAGGAAAGCCAACACCGTTGAAACTTTCATTATGGCACGGATTAACTCCAACTCTCGGATATAGTGTACTGGCTATACTAACAGGAGTATTAATCTATGTCAGTTGGCTTAAATACCAAGGTTATTTTTCAAAAATAACATCAGCTATAAATGGTCCGGAAACTCTTTATCAAGTTTCGTTAACAACACTGAACAAAATCGCGGTTCTCCAAACAAATATTCTCCAAAATGGTAATTTGCGATTTTATTTAATTACAATTATTTCATCTTCATTGGTCTTTTTAGGTTCACTTCTCCTCTGGAAAGGCGGTTTTCATTGGCCAGCATCAATCGCGCCAATCACATTGTTTGAGACAGCTCTGGCTATCTTAATTATCGCTGCCACGATAACCGTTTTGCAATCAAGTTCACGGCTTGGAACAATCGCCGCACTTGGAGTTATTGGATATAGTATCGCATTAATATACTTGCGATTTGGTGCCCCCGACCTCGCTATGACCCAGTTTTTAATAGAATCCATAACCGTCGTTCTATTTGTTTTTGCCTTTTACCATCTGCCAAGGTTTGAACGATATAGTTCAAAGCCAGCCCAGACTGTCCAAATTTGCCTCTCACTCTTTACTGGATTGCTAATGACCGTCCTGGTGATTTCTGCTGTGGAGGTCGATTTATTTCCAAGCATTTCCACCTACTTTTTAGAAAGCGCTTTACCGCTTGCGCATGGACGTAACATTGTTAATGTGATCTTAGTTGACTTTCGCGGATTGGATACTCTGGGGGAAATTACAGTCCTGGCTGTCGCTGCGACTGGGGTATTTGCAATAATCAAGTATAGAAGCCGGAAGGAACGCTCATGAATTCAATGATTCTTCGTACCACTGTGCGTTTCTTAATGCCGCTTCTTATCCTATTCTCTATTTTTTTATTAATCCGCGGACACAATCAATCAGGTGGTGGGTTTACTGCAGGATTGGTTGCCGCAGCAGCATTTGCGCTTTATTCCTTATCGTATGACACGAAGGAAGCTAAAAGAGTATTGCGTGTATCCCCTTCTTTATTTATCGCAATAGGTTTACTGGTCTCACTATCCAGCGGCATGATCGCGTTGTTCTTTGGGCAACCTTTTCTCACAGGATTATGGACATATTTGTCAATACCTGCGCTTGGTACTTTGGAAGTAGGAACACCGGTATTATTTGACATAGGTGTTTTTTTGCTGGTATACGGTGTTACTCTGTTGATGATTTTCTCGCTTGAAGAGGGAATTTAACTACATGGTAATAGTTTTCGCTGTGGTAATTGGAGTTCTATATGGTGCTGCCATTAACCTAATGATACGCAGAAGTCTGGTCAAACTCTTAATTGGATTGGTCTTATTAAGTCACGCGACGAACCTGTTGATTTTTACTGCTGCTGGATTGACACAGGGAAACGCTCCTGTAATTGATCCGGATGCTGTATCTCTTTCGGGAGCAGTTGCAGACCCTTTGCCACAGGCGTTAATTCTCACTTCAATTGTGATCAGCTTGGGAGTAACTGCTTTTGCTCTCGCTCTATCTGCGCGAATGTATAAAGCCACTGGTAGTGATGATCTGGACCGAATTAACATGGTAAACAAATGAGCCTTATCGATCTTCTTATCATATCTCCGCTAATTATTCCGCTTTTCACAGGTATTGTGTGCATGTTGGGAATCGCTATTCGTCCCACATCCCGAAAAATCCAGCACGCACTAAGTTTTACCGGCAGTGCGATAATTCTAATCACTTCTATTTTTCTTCTTTCAAAGGTGATTACTAGCGGGATTCAGGTTGTTCAAATTGGCTCATGGCCAATGCCGTTTGGTATTACATTGGTCGCTGATCAGTTTAGTACAATCATGGTATTAATATCAGCGATTATTGGTCTGACAGGAGTAATTTATTCTCTCGCTAGCATCAACCCTGAGAGGGAAAAATTTGGTTATTATCCAGTTTTGTTTTTCTTATTGTTGGGTATTAATGGCGCCTTTCTAACTGGCGATTTATTTAACTTATACGTTTGGTTTGAGGTAATGCTCATGTCCTCTTTTGTTTTAATGGGAATCGGTCAAAGTCCAATTCAAACCAGTGGCTCGATAAAATATGTAACAATCAACTTATTTTCTTCCGCAATTTTTTTAACCGCGCTGGGAATTTTATATGGGTTAATCGGGACATTAAATATGGCAGATCTGGCAGTTAAATTCTCTCAAGTCAGAGGAAACCCCTCAGTAAATGGAATAATCACCCTCGTTTCAGCCTTGTTTCTGATTTGTTTTGGTATCAAAGCTGCTGTGTTTCCATTATTTTTTTGGCTGCCAGACTCTTATTACAATCCTCCACCTGCTATATCAGCAATATTTGCGGGATTGTTAACCAAAGTGGGAGTTTACGCTTTAATCCGTACTTTTACATTAATTTTTCCACTAAATCAAAGCCCGTTGCAAACCATTGTAATTTGGATTGCAGGTCTCACAATGATCATTGGGGTGTTAGGAGCAGTCGCTCAAAACGAAGTGCGTCGAATTCTTTCTTTTCATATCATCAGCCAGATTGGGTATATGGTTATGGGGTTAGCCATCTTTTCTCCATTGGCTTTGGCCGGCTCGGTCTTTTATATATTTCATCACGTGATGGTTAAGACGAATCTTTTCTTTATCAGCGGTGTCATTGAACGGATGGGAGGAACTGGAGAGCTCAAGAAACTTGGCGGGTTTTACAACCATCTTCCTTATTTGGCAATTTTTTTTATAATATCAGCCTTTTCGCTTGCGGGACTGCCACCATTGTCCGGCTTTTTTGCTAAGCTGATCTTGCTACAATCAGGTATTTTTGTACAATCCTTCTGGTTAGTTACAGTTGCTCTTTTTGTTAGTTTCTTAACCCTGTATTCAATGACAAAAATTTGGGCACAGGTTTTTTGGAAGCCTACATCGCTAGACATCGATGACAAAGGCGAAAATATCCAACACAAGATTAAATACACATCTCCCTCAAACCTCCAATTGTGGTTAACGCCTATCTTTCTACTCTCAATGATTACTCTTTTAATGGGCATAGGATCAGGAATCTTATTCCCATTTGCATCTTTTACAGGCGAGGAATTATTCAATCCGACAAATTACATCGAAGCCGTTTTCAGGAGTGGTCAATAATGGGGGTATTTTTAATAAATCTCTTCCTCTCTTTTCTTTGGGCAGCTTTAACTGGACGTTTCACTCTCGACAACTTAGTAATTGGATTTCTACTTGGCTATTTAATCCTTTACCTGCTTAGAGGCGTATTTGGTAGTAATAAATATTTTGAAAAAGGCGAACAAGTAATTCGCTTCACGATTTTCTTCTTGTGGGAATTACTGATTGCTAATCTAAGGATCGCTCGAGACGTGTTGCGTCCTGGACCATTAAGGATGAAACCTCGTGTAATTGCAATTCCGCTTGATATTCATGGGGATGTCCCAATTGTATTACTTGCCAATGTGATCTCATTGACACCTGGAACTTTATCGCTCGATGTATCAGATGATCACAAAATCCTGTTCATCCATGTGATCCATGCCCCTGACGCAGATGCAACCCGGATTGAAATTAAGAATGGATTCGAACGCCTGGTTGCCAATCTTTTTGACCAACAAATCAAGACAAATTCCCCCACTGAAGAATACCTGATATGACGACCATCCTCTATGCATTCTTAATCGGCGCACTTTTTCTCGCTTTCATTCGACTCGTTCGAGGACCCAGCTTACCGGATCGAGTAATTGCCCTTGATTTGATTGCAAGCACAGTAGTTGGGGTCATTGGAATCTACGCTGTTACAACAAATCAGGAAATCTATCTCGATGAAGCTATGGTACTCGCACTGATAGCTTTCCTGGGCACGTCGGCTTTTGCGCATTATATTGAGAAAGGAAGATTACCATGGCGGAAATTATAGCGAATGGGTTAATGTTGGCAGGTGTCATTTTCATTTTCATTGCTGCTCTAGGAGTATTACGTTTGCCCGACCTTTTCATGCGAATGCATGCAAACACAAAATCAGCCACAATTGGTGTCGGGTTGATAATGCTCGGTGCAGTATTATATTTTAACGACATCACTGTAACAACCCGGGCTTTGGCAGTGGTATTCTTTTTATTAATCACCGCTCCTATAAGTTCTCATCTGATAGCACGCTCTGCGTATTTTTCTGGTATTCCGCTTTGGGATCACACCTTAAGTGATGATCTGCTTGGTCATTACGACCTTAAAAAACATACTTTGAAGAGTTTTAATGAGCCTATTGATCGCACAAAAGACACTCATAATCAGGTCTAATTTAATATGATTTAAAATAATACATTGCCTTGTGATCAACTTTTATCTTTGTTTATAATTGGTCAGTTTAGGCAAATAATGATAGGCAGGTAAAGGGAATGACTCTTTTAATCAATAGCATTTTAGCGGGGTTTGGCTTAACCCTGCTGATACCAATCCTACATCGATATTTTAAGTCCAAAACCGGTCTTGTTCTTTCTTTATACCCTCTGATAGTTTTTGTCCAACTCTTGATACTCGCTGCCCAAGTAAAAGAATCGGGCTACCTAACAAGCTATTTACACTGGATACCAAGCCTTGGTTTAAATTTGACCTACAAACTGGATGGGCTTGGCTTAATGATGGCATTATTAATATCAGGTATTGGTGCGTTAGTTATTTTTTATGGGAGTGAATATTTACACGGGCATTCTCATCTATTACGGTTTTACAGCGTTCTCATATTATTTATGAGCTCAATGCTGGGGCTTGTGATCAGCGATAATGCCCTCCTGCTTTTTTTGTTCTGGGAATTAACCAGCATTTCATCCTTCTTATTGATTGGATTTGAACACCAAAAATATTCTGCGCGTGCCGCAGCCTGGCAAGCATTACTGGTTACTGGACTGGGTGGATTGGCACTGTTAGCAGGTATTGTTCTTTTAGGTCAAATTTCGAATTCGTTTGAAATTAGCCGATGGATCTCACAATCAGGACAAATAATCAGCAATCCGATGGCGTCGGCAGCATTAATTTTAATTCTATTAGGCGCCATGACAAAGTCGGCTCAATTTCCATTTCATTTTTGGCTACCAAATGCTATGGAAGCGCCAACTCCTGTCAGCGCCTATCTTCATTCAGCCACGATGGTCAAAGCAGGTGTGTTTCTCCTAGCCAGGTTATCACCTGTTTATGCTCAACATCCGTGGTGGACACCAATATTATCCGTTGTAGGTTTAGTTACGTTAACAACCTCGGTTATCTTAGCCTTAGCCCAAACAGATTTAAAAAAATTACTGGCATACACAACTATTGCCGCTCTAGGAATGATAACATTCCTACTTGGGTTTGCATTTCCCCTTGCCATTAAGTCAGCAATGGTTTATTTGTTCTCTCACGCACTTTACAAAGGCGCGCTCTTTTTGGTCGCTGGAGGGATCGATCACGCAACCGGAAGTCGTGATATTCGAATTCTTGGTAACCTGGCTAAAGCCTTACCCTTGACAACAATTGCAGCCTGCCTGGCTACCCTCTCGATGATGGGAATTCCACCCTTAATTGGATTTATCAGCAAAGAATTGGTATATGAAAGCACCCTGGAAATTTCAAATTACCCCGGCTTTATCACCGGGCTTGTGCTGCTTGCCAATATCATCATTGTGGCTGTTGGCGGTTGGGTTGGAATCACACCATTTTGGAAAAAGACCACTCATGATCTTCACCCTCATGAAGGTTCAATTCATTTCTGGGCGCCACCTCTAATCCTAGCAATCATCAGCATCCTGGTTGGGATCGCACCTCAGCCAGTAAATGATTACTTGATCAACCCATCGGTTCGGTCAGTATTGACATCAGATTACAAAACCAAGTTGGCTCTTTGGCACGGTTTAACGCCCATGCTTTTGTTAAGCATTGTTACGATCATAATGGGTTTTGCTCTATTTGCTTTACACAAAGTCATTTTCCCTTTTTCACATCGCGTCATTACCCAATTGGGATATATTGGACCATCTGCGTTGTACCAACATAGCTTAAAAGCATTGCTCTCTTTCGCTACGATCCAGACACGTTTCTTTCAAAATGGCTATTTACGCTTATATGCTATGACCATCATTCTCTCAACAATAGGGTTGTCAGCACTAACCTTTTTCACCAGAGTTGGGACATTCTCAGTGGATTTTGGAAATCCTCCTCGTTTTTATGACGTGATTTTAATTGGGATAATCATCATCGCCGCCGTATTGGTGACACGCGCACAATCGAGATTGGCTACGATTGCGTTACTCGGATCAATCGGCTTTAGCATTGCGCTTATCTTTTTACTTTACAGTGCCCCAGATCTGGCAATGGTTCAATTTGCTATTGAGACTTTATCAGTCATATTATTTGTCTTGATCATTTATCGTCTTCCAAAGTATAGCCAGTTAAGTACGCGCGTAACCCGTGGAATTGATCTCATAATTGCTCTGACTGGTGGTATCTTAATGACTGTTTTAATGCTGCTCATATCAACTCATGGCTCGGATTCTAGATTGGCACAATATTTTGTTGAAAACAGCGAAAAACTCGCTTTTGGACGAAATGTGGTTAATGTAATCCTCGTCGATTTTAGAGCTCTCGACACTTTAGGAGAAATTACAGTTCTGGCAATTGCAGCCATTGGTGTTTTTAGCCTGATTAAATTCACTCGGGATAAAGACGAAAGAAACCCTTCTTGACTCAATCCAGGAGTTTTCAATGCAACGATCAATTTTATTACCTGTCGCAACTCGGTACCTGATGCCCTTAATCTTGACCTTTTCAATTTTTCTCTTGATACGGGGACACAATGAAGTAGGAGGTGGATTTGTTGGTGGATTAGTGGCTTCCAGTGCGCTTATGCTATATGGTATAGCTGTTTCACCACAAGACCTACGCAGAAAATTACCGGTTGAACCCTACATCCTGGTTGGAACAGGTTTACTAATATCCCTTTCTAGTGGTATATTACCCGTTCTCTATGGCTTACCCTATATGACAGGAATATGGATTAAGACTCCAATCCCCGTTTTTGGGAAAATTGGAACCCCATTATTATTCGATTTAGGGGTATATTTTCTAGTTATTGGGGTCATTATGTGGATATTGTTAACCTTGGCGGAGGATTAAATGGTCTTATTATTATCCATAGCAGCAGGAGCATTGTTTTCTGCGGGTCTCTATTTGATCCTCAGACGCAGTCTCGTCAAAATATTAATTGGAATCATCGTTTTAAGCTATGCGGTTAACCTGCTCTTGTTTAATTCTGCAAAATTAATACCTGCCCATCCTCCACTAATATCAATAGGTCAGTTATCTCCCCCCGAAATTTATGCGGATCCCGTTCCCCAGGCATTAATTTTGACTGCCATTGTCATTAGTTTTGGAATTACAGCCTTTGCAGTTGTGCTGGTTCGGTCAACTTATAAAGCACTTGGAAAAGATGACATCAATTTAATGCATTGTACAGACATTCCATGTGAAAGCAGCGAGGTCTCAACTGAACTGGAAAAGGAGGGAAGTCAAAAGTGATAGCGCTTCCGATCCTTCTTCCATTGTTTTTTGGAATTTTATCTATACTGTTTTGGAAATCACTGAAAACACAAAAATTGTTATCTATACTGGGTACAATATCAATCCTTACCAGTACGATCTATATCCTGCTTTTTGTAAAAGAAAATGGAATTCAAGCAATTCAAATTGGTAATTGGATACCACCATTTGGTATTAGCCTGGTGGTAGATCTTTTTAGTGCGATTATGCTGGTGATTGCCGCTATTGTAGCCTTTTCTATTGCGTGCTATAGCCAGAAAGGTATCGATGCGAATCGAGGGAAATTTGGATTTTATCCTTTATTCTTTTTACTTCTTATGGGCGTTAATGGTGCATTCATCACCGGAGATTTATTTAATCTCTACGTCTGGTTTGAAGTGATGTTAATGGCGTCATTTGTGTTAATAGCGCTAGGCAGCGAAAGACCTCAAATTGAGGGAGCGGTTAAGTATGTTGTTCTTAATATGCTGTCTTCGACCCTATTCCTCATCGCAACCGGTTTAACCTACAATCTGGTTGGTACCTTGAACATGGCAGATTTATCCATCAATCTCTCAAAAGTGCCAATGCAAAGTCAGGTAACCTTAATTGCAGTTCTGTTCCTTATTGCTTTTAGCATTAAATCCGCAGCTTTTCCATTATTCTTCTGGTTGCCAGCGTCTTATCATACACCACCTGTTACGGTTACCGCATTGTTTTCTGGCTTGTTAACTAAAGTGGGAGTCTATACGCTTATTCGGGTATTTACACTGCTCTTTATCACAGATATTCAATACACCCACTTAATCATTTTGGTTATTTCCGCCTTTACAATGTCTGTTGGTGTTCTAGGCGCAGCCGCACAAACTGATTTTCGACGTTTACTTTCCTTTCATATAATAAGCCAGATTGGTTATTTGCTTTGGGGATTGGGAATGTACACCCAACAGTCTTTAGCGGCTTCTATTTATTTCATGGTGCATGTAATCCTGGCAAAAACAGCTCTTTTTTATGTGGCTGGCATTGTCAATCACATTCAAGGCTCTTTCGATCTTAAAAAATTAGGAAACCTTTATAGTTCACGAATTGGTATCTCAATAATTTTTCTGATTCCCGCTTTATCTCTTGCAGGTTTACCGCCTCTGTCTGGATTTTTTGCTAAATTAGCATTGATTATCGCAGCATTTAAAACGAATCAATATGCCATGATCATCGTTGGTCTTTTGGTTAGCTTCATGACTCTTTATTCAATGACGAAAGTCTGGAATGAAGTATTCTGGAAAGAAAAAAAATACGAGAATGATACTAAAGATGATACACCTGTATCGCATTGGATGCTGGCACCCACAATCCTGCTTGTTTCCATTATGGTAGTATATGGTTTTTTCACCGAACCCATGATGGAAATAGCTCTCCAGGCTTCTGCTCAACTCATGAATCCAGGTGAGTATATTCAAGCAGTTTTTGGAGGTACACCATGAGCCTTTTATTACTAAATGTGTTTCTTGCGCTTGCCTGGTCGGCATTAACTGGTAAATTCGAGCCAATCGATCTTTTATTCGGATTTGTCCTTGGTTATATGGTGTTGTGGCTAGTTATGCGGTTTGATCCAACGAACAAATACTTTAAACAATTTCCTAGAATAATAGAATTCATTGTTTTTTTTATAGGCGAAATCATCAAAGCGAATTTTCGACTCGCCATCACGATCCTGACTCCCAAAATGCCCCTTCGTCCAGCAGTTGTTGCCCTACCAATTGATTTACACCAGGAAGCAAGCATCATTTTGCTCGCAAATTTGATTACCCTTACTCCTGGAACACTAAGCCTGGACATTTCATCCGATCGAAAAGTGTTGTTTGTACACACAATTTGGCTCGATGATGTGGATACATTTCTCCAAGATATTAAAAACGGATATGAGCGTCGGGTAAAGGAGATGCTGGAACAATGATGGATGTATTTTGGAATTTAATTCTGGGGCTTATATCCGCCGGGTTGATTGGTGGTTTTATTCGGCTAACGAGAGGTCCATCCTTGCCTGACCGTGTAATTGCTTTGGATCTGATCAGTGTCCTCGCAATGGGTTATATTATTGTTTACGCAGTTCGTTTTAATCAACCAAATTTTATTGATGTGGCAATTATTCTTGCCTTAATTACATTTGTTGGAACGATTGCCTTTGCCTATTACCTCGAACGGAGAACCTAAAATGCGTGAGTTGCTCGTTATGCTTTTTATACTCGTCGGTGCTTTCTTGATGTTTCTAGCAGGTATAGGGATCCTCCGTATGCCGGATCTTTTCTTGCGTATGTCCTCCACTGCCAAAGCAGGTACACTGGGAGCTGGATTGATTGTGTTAGGTGCCGCTCTATATTTCAACGAGTTTAGTTTATATACCAGAGCAGTGGCTATAATCATTTTCATTCTTATTACCTCACCCGTAGCTGCTCACATGATAGGTCGGGCAGCCTATTTTGATGGTGTTCCACTATGGAGGGGAACAATTCGGGACGATTTACATGGACATTATCATTCTGTTACCCACTCACTTGAAACATTACCGGTATCAGATGATGAGGCGGTTAAAGTTTTATCCGAAGCAGACGATTTTGAAGAAGAAAACTGATACATTCAATGGAAAAATTTATATTAATATCAATTGGAGCAATTTTTGGTGCAAATGTCAGGTATTGGATTGGTGACTGGGCAGCACAAAAATTCGGAACAAGTTTCCCTTACGGAACACTGATCATCAATCTAACGGGGAGTTTCATTCTTGGGCTTTTTATGACCTTGATCTCCGATCGGCTGTTCGTTGACCCCCGCCTTCGCCTGCTTTTTGTGGTTGGATTCCTGGGCGCTTACACAACCTTTTCTACATACACCTATGAAAGTTTTAGCCTGATCTCGAAAAGCCAATGGCTTCCTGGGTTATTGGACTTATTTGGTAGTACAATTTTGGGAGTAATTGCTGTTGGACTAGGCGTGCTGATAGGAAAACTACTTTAATATCACTTAAATATATCTCCAGGAGGCAGTTATGCCAGACCTATCACTTCAAACTGTAGCAAAACGCCTAAGAATATACATTGGAGAGAGTGATCGGTGGAGAAGCAAACCATTAGCTACTGCACTGCTTGAAACTTTTCGCCAACAGGGAATTGCAGGCGCTACCGTTTTTCGCGGTATTGCTGGATTTGGCGCACATTCTCGGATACATACTCATAACATCGAAGTCTTATCCTTCGACTTACCAATCGTCATCGAAATAGTGGATACTCCTGAAAAAATCGCATCCATAACAGACCTTATTTACCCAATGGTTCGCGAAGGTCTAATCACTATCGAGGACACCCAAATAATCAAATACACGCATAGGTACTTAAATCCCCTTCCGGCTGATCGGTTGATCTCAGAAGTAATGACGAAAAATATCGTTACCTTATCTCCTGATATGCCAATTTCCCTAGCCTGGAAAATGATGCTGGAAAACAAAGTTAAAGCCATCCCTGTGGTAGATCATGAAAAAAAAGTAACTGGGATTGTGACCGATGAAGATTTATTAGAAAGAGCTGGTATTCGACAGCGTCTTTCGATCGCATTACGCCTGGACCAGTCGGAAATAAACCAAGAAATTCAATCACTGATCAATTCTCCTTTGAAAGTAACAGACATCATGAGCCAGCCAGTAATAACCATTCAAGCAACAGAAACCCTAGGCAGGGCTACCTCCAAAATGGTAAAAACTGGCTTGAAAAGATTACCGGTTGTCAACGAAAACGGAGTACTGGTTGGTATTCTTTCCCGTTTAGATGTTTTAAGACAGGTTGCTAACTCGCCTTATGCTATCACCACATCAAACATACCAGTAGGAGCGGCGAAAACAATTGGGGAAATAATGACCTCAAATATTCCGATCGTAAATCAGGATGACAATCTGGCTACGATTGTTGATAAATTTTCTAAGACAGATTCCCACCGTCTGATTGTCATAAATTCTGATGGAAAAGCCATAGGATTGATTAGCGATTCAGATGTTGTTGCCCGGGTTCAACCAGCAAAACGACCTGGAATCTTAGCCGCCTTCAGGAGAATTGGCAAAACACCTGCTGGCAATGAGACCGCGCTTGAATTGATGTCTGCTGGGCTGCTAACAGCACCACCAGATTTATCTGTAGCCGAAGCAACGCAAAGAATGTTAACCGAGTCCAGAAAATGGCTGGTTGTAGTAAATGAGGAGAATCATCCCATTGGTCTGGTTGATCGCCAGCTTCTTTTAGAAGCAGTGATGATAATCCATCAACCAGACAGAGAAGAATAAATATACTCTGATAACAACATTAGACTCAATCCCTGCCCATATAAAGTAGGATATTGAGACAGCATACCGTATTCTTCAATGGTTTTCATAATGGGAGTACCACCGGATACGCCCTCAACCCTTCCTTCAGGCGTTATTTTACTCAACACCCCGCTTAAGGCTTTTTCAACACACGGATAGAATTCCTTTTCGGGTAAAATCCCTTGATGGATACTTTTTAAAATTCCACACCCAATTCCCGCGCTTCCTGAAGTTTCCTGGTAAAAATCTGGACGATCCATTACCGTGTGCCATAAACCATTTGAAGCCTGGAATCGAATTAGCCCCTCAACCATACGACGATATCGCGAATAAATTTCATCAGGAATGGTTACCATTTCGCGTATTTCAGAAAGAATCATGGGTGTTCCTACCGTAATCCAGGCATTTCCTCTTGTCCACCTGGCAGAAGATTGATGGTTTTTATATTGACAAAAATATCCATGAAACAGGACTCCCGTATCTGGATCCTGCAAATATTGCAGATGAAGCAATAATTGATTGGACACTTCGTTCGCTATTTTTACATCACCGACCAATCGAGCCAGGCGAGCTAGAAACAAAACTACCATAAAAATTGTGTCCGCCCATATTTCTTCTGTTAAGTTACCACCATGTTGAAACGCCCCAGTCATAGTCCTTGCGGAATTTTGGATTATCCAATCTCCGTATTCAAGCGCTGTGTCCTTATAATACGGATCACCTGTAAGTCGATACAAATCGGGAAAGATAGCAAAAGGAGCCATGACATTTACATGTTGAAACTTTTGGGCTTTGTGCCTATTTTTTTTAACCCAATGGATTAGGTAATCTAAAACCTCAGGTTTTTTACAAGCCTGGTAATACGCCAAAATAGACGTCACCCCAACCCCAGGATTCCATTCCCAATCATTGATATCCATTCCCCAACTTGCGGGATTGGCATCAACTCCCTGCAATTGAGTTGATTGAGCTGGATGTTCCATAAGCATATATCGATATACTTTTTCTGCTACCGCTATCAATTCGGTTTTATTCATGAGTTCCTCCAAAGAAAAATGATATGATCAGTATGTTATACTCACTGATTAAGAAACAACACTTTACCTGATTATTTTATGGTGAAAATGCCGACTCTGAAAGGGAAAAACAACAATTGGTTTATTGGCAATAAAATCAGCGAAGGAGACGCTGGTGAAATATACCTGGTTAGATCTGCAGATGGCAGCCAGGAAGCGATCTTAAAATTACCGTATTCCTCAGCACCCGAATCAATCCGTGCAAGGCAGGTACGACAAATAAAGAGCGAGGGAGAAATCCTTGAAATATTAAATGGAACCTTAATCGATAATGATACGTTTTCCATTAGAACTCCAAGGCTTCTCGACAGGAATCCCATCGCCAATGAAAACGATAATAATATATTTATTGTCACCGAGAAAGCCTCTGGCATCGATTTGCAATCGCTCGCTAAATACATTTACTACCCCGACCAATTAACAGAAAACAAGATAAAAGCAAATTTCTCACTGGACGAACAAAAAAATCTCTCCAAAATCCAAAGAGGGAATAAGTTACCTCCGCTCATTATTTTACGAAGTATATATACGATTATTTTATTTCTTAATCATCTTCATTCCAAGATTCCCCCAAAAGACAATGACATCGCAGGAATAGTATGGAACGATGTGAAGTTTGACCACTTATTTTGGGACTTCTCAAATAAGACGTTTTGGGTGATTGATTGGGGAAATAGTTTCATCATCCCAAACGACAAAAAAGTTAATGAAATTGATTCTTTTTTTGCCTTGGACATAAACCAATATTTGCACGAACTTCCATCATTTCTCTCTACCTGTCAAAGCTTTTTACTAGAAAATATCCCCTGGGATCGAATTAATTCACAAAATACATCTTCCTCCCAAAAATTAGCTATCTTACAAAATACTATCCTTCCCTTGTTGAGCATTGAGGAATCTAATCTGAGGCAATTAAGAAGACAGGAGCAAGACCTCCTCTCTCTTTCAAATATCGACAAGAATAATCTAAAACAGATCGAATTAACCCAAGACCTTATCATCCAGGCTGGAGAATTTCCTAATTACAATCTGGTGGAAGAATATTTAAATCGTGCCATCCTTAAACAAGCAAGCGCAAAGAATCTTCAACAAATTGAACTATTAACGAAATGGCATCAAAACCGCTATTCTCCACAAATTAAGTGGAAAATCATGATGTCTCTGCTATCAATAATACAGAATGGATTCCGGGATAATTCATGTTCTCTGAGTGAAGCGATTAAACTGCTGCTGCGCGAAAATTATCTTGACACACTGTGGCTGGTTACCGAATATTCTATTCATCACTCATCGAATCTCAATTTGAATAACCTGGTTCTTCTACTTCAAGAAGCTATTTTAGGAATAGATAATTTACAGCCTTCCCCCTGGATTTTATTGAATCGCTTATATCTGACAATGCAGGCTCAAGATATTGCTAATTTTGAAAAACAACAAGTAACAACAAGTCCTCCCAACCTGAAATATACCAACAACCTTCACGCCGAGGTAAGTCATAATCTCTTACGAGATATTAAAGAATTATCCATCAAATGGCAACAACCTGAACCTGAACCCCCTGGCGCAGGTATTGACTATCCGAAGATGGAGGATCTCCTCGTAGAAGCTGAAAAGTTCGCACCGAATCAAGTCGCTCAATTTAGAAAAAGTTTATATCAACCTAAGGCTCATATTGACATAATCCTCTCTTCTTGGGAAGCGAAAAAGTTTGACACCGCCTGTAAAGCTTTAAAAAATTACCTGGTCTGGGATCCTGATAGAAAACGGGTTATTAAGATCCATAAACTAATCAACAACGCGAAAAAATGGTTCGATAAATTATATAAAGGTCCTCAAAAGTTTGAAAAGCTAATTGAATTTATCACGAAGAATGAACTGGAAGGCAGGGAATTACTCACCAGAGTCGCCCCTTCATCCTGGTTAGAGAATATATTAAACGTGTTTTCGCAGCTCCGGAAAGGAGTTAGAACTCAAGAAATTCTCAAAGAATATTCGGATATTTTAACGATCATGCCCTGGTTGAAAGACTATGAAACAGTCGAAGACATTTCGGGACTCTCTACAAGACTCGCTGAATTACGTCCAATACAAATATCAGTAGCTGATTTTAAATCAAAGCAAGGGAACGAAATTTCCATTCCTGAAGATTACCAGCTAACCAATATCTTAGACCTATGGATTCCTGAGGCGCGTGGATCATCAGCAAGAGTATTTGGAATAAGATCCAATTTACATCCCGACAAAATAACATCTGAGGCAGCAATTAAAATTTTACGCCCGGGTGAGGAAGGATATGCACTACCCCTTTTCAAAGAAGAAGCAATTATTCTCTCAACACTTCAAAACGCTCCTTATGTAATCAAAGCGTTTGAACTTGGACTTGTTCAATTTCAAACAACCGAATTTATGTCAGAAAATTGGGTAAACTCCCTAGATTTGGTGAAAGGGAAAGCTATCCGATACAACCTTACCCAACACAAACAATTCAGCAAAGATTTAGATCTTTGTTCACAATTAGGATGGCTGCCTTATATTATCCTGGAATATAAACCTCCGTCTATTAATATGATGACCCTGGTAGACGCGGGGCAAGTGCATGGTAAATTATTTTCAATTCGCAAAGGGACAATCGCTGCAATCCAGGCTTGTGAAGCGCTGGAAGCTGCTCATCATAATAATATTGTTTACCGCGACCATAAAATATTACATTACTATTGGGAAGATTCGAAAAATGCTTTAACAATAATTGATTGGAATGTAGCGCGATGGCACCCAGAAGGTCTTCGACAAGAGGATATTGATTTTGACCTTGTGCAATTTGGGGCACGAGCTTTACACCATATTTTTACTGGTCGCCCAGCTCCAGGAGCATTGCCTTTAGGTCCAAACCGCCTTTCAGAAATAGACCTTGCTCAACAATCTTACTCGGTTCAATGGACATATGATGATAGAAGACTTCCAAATGAGTTAAAATCAATTATCTCTATGGTGCTTTCGGGAAATTACCACACCGCCAGACAATTAAGAACAGACCTGACTCGGTTTTATATAAATACCTTCGACAATAACTCAACATGGGATTAAATAATGACTGGACTTAATCATCTTGAAAATCATATCAATATTATTCTTAAACAAAATTCACCAGATATTAATGACGTGATGGGAGTATTAGTTGAAATTGAAGAACAGGTATCAACGCCTGCATTTGAATCAATCCCATACGAAGATCGGGAAAAGATACTCGAATATCGCAGAAACCTTCGCAACCTGTTAGACAAATTAGAAAACCAGGCGACAGGTAACGAAGGTTTAGCTAACGCAGACAACCAGGGTGAAATTGCTGATCTGGATCAAGGAGATTCAACAGAATTCCCCGAATCTCTTGTTGAAGCCGATAAAGACGAAAAAAGCAATTCGGGAAAACAAGAAAAATCCATCCATTCTTCACAAGCTGAAGAATGGATGGAGGAAGCAGAAAAATTTTTTTATAGCGGTCGATATGCTGAAGCCTTAAAATCATTTGAGAAAGTTTTAGAAATAGAACCTGATTGGGAAAGAGCCAGACAACATCGTTCAGAAGCCGAAAATTATTTGCGCTCAGGGTATATTCCGACAATTGCCCTACCCGCAGAAGCTGCTGCATTGTTTGGTAAATCCCAATCTGCCGCTCGAGTAGGTCGCTATACTGATGCGATGGGATTGCTCCAAAAAGCACAAACCATATTAAAAGAATTAGGAATTCAACGCTGGCAGGAAGGTCAGGAGTTTGAACAAAAACTTCAACAAAATATTGATGCTGAAACAGTATATGAAGAAGGTCTTAAATTCTTCAATCAAGGAAAAATTGATGAAGCATTAGACCGGGTTGATGCTGCATTTCGCGCCACTGCCTTGCCTAAGTATTCTGACAAAACCCAGGAATTCCGCAAGGTTCGGGAGACACTTAGAACTATTACTGAAGTGCTTAACTCTTCGCGCGCCGATTCTCGCATGCTTAGTCAGGCAAAAGCTGATTTGGATGCCATGAGTAATGAATATGGCGAAAACCCAGCAATTGTTCGCCTTAAAACCCGCCTGGAGATGGTCATTCCACGTCTTGTTGGTCCTCTGAAAGATAAAGCCCGCAGCACAAAAATCCAGGCAGAAAGAGCGCGGAATATAGAAAACGCTATGAGCCTGGCACAACAATCTCTTCAATTAATTGAGCAAGTACAACAATTAGACGATAGTGATATTTCATTCGACCGTATGCACGAGGAGGTAGATAAATTAATAGATCGATTAAAACATAATGAAGACCAACTTCAAAAGGCATTGGAACTTGCGGACATCAACCGGTCATGGCCTGCCGAGGCTTCACGCATTAGTGAAGAGGTCAGACATCGATTTCCTTCAGATCCTGGAGTAGTTGAACTAAAAAGAAAACTGGCTGGTTTTCACTTTACTTTGCAACTAATTAAGGCTGGAGGGATCCTTACGAGCATAATCCTTGTAATACTCGTTGGTATTTGGATTTACGGCAGAGTAGACTCATATATCCTTTCTCTTACTCCAAGTCCAACACCTACTTATACACCCACAACGACACCTACCATCACTTCCACCCCAACCCTCACTCCAACACTCACCATAACTCCAACCATTCCCCCCACTCTTACTCCAATACCCCTCTCAGGAATTACCCAAAGGCAGGTGGTGGCTCGAAACGGTTGTTATGAGAATTTTGTCGCCCAAGGAACTATTCCCGAAGGCAGCCTGGTAAGAATTCTTCCATCAGACCGCCGGTTTGACAATCTTAACCGCGAATGTATTTTGATTGAATACAGGAAAGACGACCGATCGATCTTGGGATGGGTATTAATCGCCGATGTACTTGGCAGATAGATCCTATGGAAACCAGTAAATTTTGGGAAAACAAAAAAATTCATCAATTTTCTCCAACCGAATGGGAGATGCTATGCGATGGCTGTGCCAGATGCTGCCTTTATAAGTTGCAAGATTCGGAGACCGGTGAAGTGTTTTACACGGATATTGCCTGCAAATTGCTTGATCTTGATAAGTGCCAATGTACGGATTATCCCAATCGCCACCTTCGAATGCCAACCTGCGTTAAAGTCTCTCTAGATTTACTGTCAACCGCCAGTTGGCTACCAGCCACCTGTGCATATCGCTTGATTGCTGAGCATAAGCCGCTGTATTGGTGGCATCCCTTAATATGTGGCAATCGAATTATGCTCCATCGAGCAGGAATATCGATTCGCGCATTTGCTGTGTCAGAAACCAAAGAATTAATGGATGAACTTGAAGATCATGTCATAGATATTCCGATGCTGAAGCAGATAGAGGATTGAAGATAATGAGCCTAAGATCTTTCATACAGGCAAACCTATTACAGGACAATATTCGTGTTATCCGTAAAAAAGTCTCCAAAGAGTATGAAATTGCCGGGATCCTAAAAAAAGCAGAGCCTCAGACAATTCTATTTTCTAACGTTTCCTCCAGTGCCTTTTCGGTCATCGGTAATTTATTTTGCTCCAAATCTGATTTCGCTAAATATTTCAACATTAATCAAACCCAGATTATCCCTTTAATGATCCAGGCAATTTCGAAACCAACTCGACCACAAGTTGTTGAATCTGCTCCATGCCAAGAAATTGTAGATCTTCATCCTGATCTCGATACTATTCCAATTCTGAGGCACTGCCATAAAGATGGTGGAAATTATATTACCTCGGGTGTAATGGCTGCCTACCACCCCCAGTTGGGGCAAAACCTGGACTTTCACCGCTTAATGCAAATTTCAAAAAATGAAATGGCGGTACGTGTGGTGAAAAACAGGCATTTTGATCATTTTCTACGTGATAAAGGTGAAATTGACGTAGCCGTGTGCATTGGTAATTCTCCTAATATCCTGGCTGCTGCAGCCACATCAGTTGAGTTAGGTATTGATGAGTTAACAATTGCTAATTCTTTAGAACCATTTCAAATCGTAAAAGCGAAAACTGTCCCTGTCTGTATTCCTTCTGAAACAGAATTTGTGTTGGAAGGTACTGTTTACCACAACAAGACACATCACGAAGGACCATTTGTTGATTTAACAGACACTTATGACATTATTCGAAATGAACCAGTCTTTGTTGTGAAAGCAATCACCCACCGAAAAGACGCGATCTGGCATGCTCTCCTTCCTGGCGGGTTAGAACATAAACTTCTTATGGGCATGCCTCGTGAACCTACCATTTTTACTAAGGTAAACCAATTTGTTGAGTGTCTGGATGTTCATGTTAATCCAGGCGGCTGTTCTTGGCTACACGCAATAGTTAAAATCAGCAAAAAATCTCCAAACGATGGCAAACTCGCCATTGACGCTGCTTTTTCGGGTCATCGATCCTGTAAGCATGTTTTTATCGTAGATGATGATATCGATATTTATAATCCCCTATCCGTCGAATGGGCTATGGCAACCCGCTTTCAGGGCGACCAGGACCTTTACATTTTCCCCAGGGAACCTGGGTCCAGTCTTGACCCGAGTTCTGAACCCGGTTCTCACCTCACTACAAGAGTTGGATTCGATTTGACCAAACCGCTCCAGACCTGCGGAAAAGATTTTATTAAAGCCGCGTTTCCAGATGTTGATTTATCGACCTATTTCGAGTAAATAATCATGCTTCTTACATCATATGAACAAGAAATGTTGGAAGGTAAAAATGGCATTGCAGCCCAAAAAGCAATGCAAATATTGGTCGCGTTGGGCAAGATTTACGGCGCAGAAGACATGGTGCCTGTTTCATCGGTCCAAATAGCTGGTGTAAGCTATGATAATTTAGGGGAGGCAGGGTTAGAATTTTTATCCGAGATGGCAAATCACGGAGGAAAAACCAAGGTGCTTGCAACACTAAATCCTGCCGGAATGGACCTCGAAAATTGGCATAACATGGGTATCTCGCCAGAATTCGCTAACCAACAAATCCGCGTCATACAGGCTTTTGAAAAAATGGGAATACAAACCAGCTGCACCTGCACCCCCTACCTTGCAGGCAACTGCCCTAATTTCGGGAATCATATTGCCTGGTCCGAAAGCAGCGCCGTTACCTATGCAAACTCTGTGTTGGGTGCCAGAACCAATCGCGAAGGCGGTCCCAGTGCGCTGGCGGCTGCTCTGACAGGGGTTACACCCCGCTATGGCTATCATCTGCTAGAAAACCGAATTCCCGATTTAAAAGTCATCATGGATTGTTCAATTTCAGGATCGATGGAATTTGGAGCACTAGGAAAAGTGATCGGCAATATTATCGATACATTTTCCACCAACCGAGTAGTCTACATTCAAGGCATTTTTACAGCTTCCCTTGAAGAATTAAAATCATTCAGCGCAAGTATTGCAACATTTGGTGGTGCAGCCATGTTTCACATGGAAAACATTACACCAGAATTCCACACAGTCCCTGTTCCAGCCACAGAAGTGGTTATTAAGAAAACCATAGTAGATCAAGCAATTCAATCGCTAAACAACGCACAGGACTCCGAGATCGATTTCGTCAGCTTAGGCTGTCCCCATCTCTCAATCAGTGAAATTTCGATTCTCGCTAAGAAATTAGATGGGAAAAAGGTTAGGAAAACGATGTGGATTACCACCTCCCGAGCCAATAAACGAATTTCGGACCAGCTTGGATTTACCTCGATCATTGAGAAAGCCGGTGCTATTTTTGCTGTCGATACCTGCTGTGTTGTCGCCCCGATCAAAGGAAGGTTTACGGGATTAGTCACCGATAGCGCAAAGGCTTGTTATTATGCTGCTGGAAAAAACCGGTTCAAAACGCGCATTTTACGATTTGAGGATGCAATCGACGAGGCATTGAAATGATCATTAAGGGACGAATTATCAATCCAGGTAAAGCGGAGGGATTTGCGCTAAAATCTATATCACCAATTTCATTTTATGGTGGCGTTGATCCTGAAACCGGCACCATCATCGAAAACGGACATGATCTTGAAGGTGCTTGTTTCAAGGATAAAATCCTGGTTTTTAAGTGCGGAAAAGGATCAACGATTGGTTCATATATTCTTTATAGACTAAAAAAAGAGAAGCTGGCTCCCGCTGGGATTATCCTCGAAGAGTGTGAAACAATTATTGCAGTTGGGTGTATCATATCGGATATACCTTGTTTGGACCTGGTCGATATAAAAAATATTTCCACCGGTGATTATATAAAAATTAATGCGGAGCAGGGTGAGATTGAGATCGTTGACCATGACGAATAGCTCTCCGAAACGAATCATATTAGCGATTACAGGGGCAAGTGGCGGTATCATTGGTTTAAGGATTCTTAAAATCCTCAATGAACTAAATCATGAAGTACATTTCATCATTAGCCCTTCTGGCGAGCGCTGTCTTAAGGCTGAAACAGGTCAGAATCTCGATCAAATAAAACATCTAGCTTCGGTAGTTTACGATCCATTTGATATTTCAGCCAGTATTGCATCTGGCTCATTTCACAGAGACGGAATGATCATTGTTCCCTGCTCGGTGAAAACTCTTTCTGCAATAGCCAACAGCTACTCCGACAACCTGATAACGCGCAGTGCGGATGTCTGCCTTAAAGAAGGCAAACCCCTTATTCTTGGATTTCGAGAGACACCTCTTCATCCAGGTCATATCCGCTTAATGCGCCTCGCAAGCGAAGCAGGAGCAATCCTCTTTCCCCTTGTCCCCTCCTTTTACGGCAACCCAAAATCAATTGATGACATTGTAAACGGAATTGCTGGCAGAATTCTTCAACGGTGTTCCATATCGAATTCCTATTATTTTATTTGGAAACAAGACCTGGATATCAATCCATAAAATTTGTCAAATTATAAATAGTTGGATAATCAAATGGATATTAAATTTTCTCCCAATTTATCAACCATGTTTACCGATTCACCCTTTTTGGAGCGTTTTTCACGCGCAAAACAATGTGGCTTTTCTTCGGTTGAATTTCAATTCCCATATGATTTTTCTCCGGCAGACCTTAAAGCAATATTGGATGAAAATAAACAAAATGTTGTCCTGTTTAACCTGCCTGTTGGAAATCAAAAATCTGGCGATCGAGGGTTAGCATGTCTACCTGACAGGGTTAATGAATTTAACGAATCTGTAGAAAAAGCAATGGAATATGCCCAAACATTAGATTGTCATTTGCTCAATTGCCTGGTGGGTAAAAGAGATGAGCAATACTCGCTCGAAGAACAATTATCTACACTAGAAATGAACCTGACTCGAGCTGCCACTAAATTTACAAAACACAATATAACCCTCCTGGTTGAACACCTCAATCCGTTTGATGCACCAGGCTTTTTATTTCAATCCCCGGGTTCTGTTTTTCAGTTCCTTCAAAAATCATCATTAGAAAATGTAAAAGTTCAATACGACATTTACCACGCCCAACGATCTGAAGGTGAATTGACTGGTACAATTGAGAAACACCTTCCGCACATTGGTCATATTCAGCTTGCGGATAATCCTGGACGACATCAACCAGGTACTGGCGAAATTAATTTTAGATTTTTATTAAATAGGATATGCGATTTTGGGTATAAAGGATTTATCGGACTTGAATATTTTCCCGTGGGAAAAAGCGAGGAATCGTTTGGTTGGATAAACGAGTATCTAAATCTATAATTAGTCATTAAATAATTACCGAGGAGACACACGAGTCCTCCTCGGCAACAACAAAAGAGCAAATAAATCACTGACTAATTTTTAATTTGATCGTTTTTATCTCAAAGGGTTTAAAATTAATTTCTACCTTGCCATCTTTCACCTCGAGTGGTAAATCACCTTCCTCCAGTAAGTTACATGCAAAGGCACATTTCACCGAGAACGCTGTTTTCAGCACGGCAGATACGTGGGCGCCATACGATTCATATAATCGAAGAATGATGTCATCAGAATCCTCAGCCTTCTTTACTGTGTCAATTACGACCCCCGCTTGATCTACTGAAAAGTAAGAGCGTTCTTGCGGTTGAAGGTGACTAAAGCCAACCCGTAAAGGGTTATTGAATGCCAGTGCTTCTTCGATTACTCCACCCTCCTGAAATGTGCCAGCATGAGGAAATAGGGCATATTGAATCGTATGGATTCCCTTATCCGCCTCGGGGTCAGGATTGTTGGGTGATCGTAATAATGATAAACGTAAAACATTATCATAAGCTGCATGCCCATATTTGCAATCATTAATTAGCGCCACGCCAAACCCAGACTCAGACAAATCTGCCCACTTTTGTCCACACACTTCAAATCTCGCCATGTCCCAAGAGGTATTGAAATGATTGGGGCGCTGTATATGCCCAAACTGAATCTCATAAGTTGCAAAAGTGGATCGGATATCAAGGGGGAATTCTACTTTTAGGAACTTATGATTTTCTCGCCAATCGACCTCGAGGTTAAAATCCAATCGTGCAGATACCGCAGACATTGAAATAACGAGAACTAGCGAACTTGAACGCCCCACTTGATATGTGAATTCTACCGCTGCTCGAATAGGTCCTTTCTCCAGGATTCGAGAAGACGACGCGCCGTTGACTTCATACCGCTTTTCCAGATGGAACACATCGACATCCCAGGCGTCCCAGTTATTCGGTTCATCATCAAATAATACATAGTGATTCGCTGGTGTGCCAGGAGATACACATTCTCGACCAATTCGTTTATCGAACAATGACATTACTTCACCCGTGGTCGAAACAACACACTTTAGCCACTCATTTTCAAATATATATCGGTCTTCGGTTTTTTGGATTGTTACCCCTTGCTTGATATCGGATTGGGGCGGTTGAATTGATATCCCATAAGCGGGCGCTGAAACCACCATCCATGTTCCACCATTCACAGATGGCTGACCAACGGCAAGTTTATTGTTGACTTCAACAACTTCCTTGCGGTGAGTTCCTAGTGTGTTAATCACATAGACATTCTCGCCCGGTTCGCCAACCAGTTCTTTCACCGCTTTCGCCGCTATACGTTCACCAGTGGTTAGAACCTGCTGATAATGCTGATCTGAATCTTGGTATACTTCTCGTATTGATGACCCTGGAATAATGTCATGAAATTGATTGGTTAATACAATTTTCCATAAGTCTGAAATATCATCAGCCGGATATAAATTGCTTTTTTCAATAAAAGCGATTAATGAAAGAAATTCGATATCATGCAGTAGAAATTCGCTTCTCCGGTTATAGTATTTATTCCTTGCCTGTGTCGTGTATGTCCCCCTGTGAAGCTCTAGATATAACTCTCCCACCCACCTTGTTAAATCTTTTGCATCCTGCCGACATCTTTGGAAAAATTCTGCTGGGGAGCGCATTTCCACTTTGGGCAAACCATCAACATCTGACATTCTGTTTATTTGCTCTAACATTGCCATTGTAGGACCACCGCCGCCATCTCCGTAACCAAATAACATGTAGCTTTCATTTGCGCGGTCGTGATCCTTAAAATTTTGCACATTGAACAACACCTCTTTTACGTTTGCCATGCTATTATACGTATCTGCGGGTGGAAAATGAGTAAAAACCCGAGAACCATCGATTCCTTCCCACCAGAAAGTATGACTTGACAGCTTGTTAAACTGACTCCATGATAACTTTATTGTCAGGAAGTTTTCAATCCCTGCCAATTTCATAATTTGAGGCAGGGCAGCAGAATAACCGAACACATCGGGCTCCCAAAACTCCGTACAATAGCTCCCAAATTCTTTTTTAAAAAAACGTTGTCCAAATAAAAATTGGCGTACCAATGATTCACCAGATGGAATATTACAATCAGGTTCAACCCACGTACCGCCAGCGGGTATAAACTGCCCAGTTTGAACTTTTTCTTTAATTTTCTTATACAATTCTGGCTGATTTTGCTTCATCCACTCATATTGCTGCGCCTGAGAACACGCGAACTTATAGTTTGGATAATCATCCATATATCGCACTGCTGTTGAAAAGGTTCGGACACATTTCCGTTTCGTTTCTGCCAATGGCCACAACCACGCTGTATCAATATGGGCATGCCCTATAGCTGACAAATGGTGCTGACCATCACCATTCTTCGCAAGAAAAAATTTTTTTGCGATTACCCGAGCTTTTTCCCAGGTTGACCGATCATGAATGTCAATTGTATTTACCATCAAATTGGCAGTGTAGAGCGCTTGCCCCCCGCGCGGAGTATTTGCAGGAAGGTACTGTGCCATATCCGAGATAATCGTGAAATCCCAATATAAATCCCATGCTGCGCGGTCAAAAATTGCAATTTCTGCCTGACGCAATAATCCCAATTGACTCCATGGACCTGCGTCATGACGAACACCAAACAAGCCATTACACGCCACTTCAATGTATAACAGATATCTCTCACCACCGGACGCGTTGCGAGTAAGTATAAATTCTTTTCGAATAGCCTGGTTACCACTGTTTGATCTGCTGCCAGTCAAACCCTGTAAAGGTACGCCCTTATCCCAAACACATGCTTCTGAAGTCGAATCCCATAATAGATGAATTTCCTTCCCTGTCCATTCCATCGGCACTTCAATTTCTACACGAACCCAATGAGTTGACCAGGGAGGGGCAAACTGATAACCTATTTCCACCGGTTTGAATTCCCCGGAGATAGCTGTTTGATAATCAATTCGATCCGGCGCATGATACGCAGATAGTTTCACAGGCTTGCTTGCGGTGTATATCTTTCCTCCCAGGTTTGTTTCTGATGTAAAGTTTTTCAAACGTTGGCGTGTCAATTCCAGGTGTTTCTGCATATATTATCTCCGTAATTTTGCGTTAATGATATTCAATTATACCAATGCCCTATCTTCTACTTTCAAGGTTTGCAATGACTTGCAGGAAAGACTGCGATTGTATAAGGGGTTGAATGTAATTATTCTTTTCTGTGGGCCAATTTTCCCAATACTTTGTATTAAAAATAACAATTTCCTTGCCAAGTATTAATGGTATCGATGGCATTTCATTAATCAGAATTGCTGCAGCCTTAAAAATTAGCCCGTCAACAATAGAACTTCCTGGCGAATACTTACCGATTTCACTTACCAGTAAAGTGTACTCAGGATTATTCCATCTTTCTCCATTGAAACGAACTGGCTCCCCGGTTGGACGCACCCATCGACCACTCCAGGTATCAAGTATTGACCAGGGGTCTAATGCTGAACTGCAGTGAGACGTGCCAATTCTTGATTCAAACAATCCAAAGGTATAAGAATCTTGCCAAATACCAGAGACCAAGCCGTTTAAGATAACTTTTATTCCAAAACGCTCAAGTTGAGCAGCAATAGATTCCGCAATGATCGTTTGCTCAACATTGTCTTCGGCAAACATCAGATTCATTTTAAGTTCATTTTGTTCTTTTTCGAAATATTGTTTTCCTTTCTTCCAGCCATTTTTTTCGAGTAGGTCTTTGGCAACTGACAGATTAGATTTATAAATACTTTTGGCAGATTCAAATGGTCGCAACAATTGAATATACCTGTCCAAAAATGGTTTCTGAGGAAAAATAGATATTGCTGGCATTGATGATCCACCAAATTTCGATGTTATTTCCTCTCTGGAAATAATTGAATTGACAGCTAATCGCATGTTTGAATCGTTCCATGGTTTTCGGGTAGTATTGAATTCAAGATAAAAAAGACATGGCAGTGAATAACTGTTACCCATTCCCGCTGTCCAAAATAATTCTGAATTGGAATTAATTTGGATGAATCGAATATCGCCGTGATTCTTTATCACAAGCAAGTCAAGATTGTTGTTATTAAACAGGGACATTCCAATTTCATCTGTTTGTATACTACGAAAAATGATTTTCAACGGTTTCGGCAGGGATTGAAATCCGGTTTTTGCCGCCCACCAGTCATCATCGCGTATAAAAGTAGCCATATTACCGGATACAGAAACCAATTGGTAAGGTCCGCTGAAAACAGGATAACCTTTTAATGTATCAAAATTCTTAAAACTCAGAGCATCTTGTGTAGACCAAATGTGCTTTGGAACAATTTGAATTATTGATGGATTGATCCCCGAACTTAAGAATTTAATTGGAAATATAGGGTTTGGTTCCTTTAATTCAAATACAACTGTCCTTTCATCAATAATCTGCATCGCCTTTATTACAGAAGAAATCGCTTCTGAGTGCATAAATTCAGAGTACTTCATCAACATTTCTATCGAAAATTTAACGTCTTCAGAGGTAATTGAAACACCATCATTCCACGCAATCCCCTGGCGGAGACGTAAAGTCCAAGTTTTGAAATCTTTATCATTTGTGATTGATTCTGCTAACCAACCTTCGACTTTTCCAGACTCAACATTCAGGATAAATAAGGGTTCAATAAGGATTTGCATCATTCCGGAATACCACGAGACACCCGATATAAAGGGATTCCAGTTATCTAATGGCAGAACTCTGCTTTCCAAATTTGGGAGTATCAAGGTATCTTTTCTTTCCGCCAGTTGATAAATATCCTGGTTTGGCAGAAATATACCTGGGACTGGATTTTTGGACGGGGTTGTGTAATTGATGGATGTAGGCGTCCTGACAGACTGCGAAGGTGTTAAGCTCTGCTTCGATGTGGTTGGAGACGAAATCAACGTGGGCGAAATAGAAGTACTTATGGGGGCATAAACGGGCTCTGGTGATTGCAGCTTGTCATTTACTAAACATCCAGTTACAAACAGAAAAAGAACGAAAAAAATCCAGGCTCTTAATTTTTTCATCGTTATCCCAATATCGATTGGATAATTCATTATAAATCGATTAGGTGTAATCCAAGAACCCAATGTTCATATAAGCTGCCGAGAATATTGAAGCCGAACTAAGTAACAGGTACAAATATTTTTTGCAAATGGTTTATTTCCGCAGATCTTCATGATACACTTTCCACAAGAGGTTTAATAATGGAGAATTTTACTGCGACTGCCCAAGCTCATCCGAACATTGCCTTTATAAAATACTGGGGAAATCGAGACGATTACCTCCGCTTGCCGTTAAATGGTTCCATTTCGATGAATCTGGAAGACCTTGTTACTAAAACAACAGTTGTAATGGATGAATCCTTGTCGGAAGACATCTTATTTATAAACGAACAGCCTGTTTTGGGTGATTCCCTCTCCAGGGTTCAAAATTTTATGAATATAATCCGGGTACGATCAGAAAAAAAAATATATACCAGTATATCCAGCTATAACAATTTTCCTGCAGGGGCGGGTATTGCGTCTTCTGCAGCAGCCTTTGCTGCCCTTTGCGTCGCTGCATGCCGTGTGTTCGATTTGCCTCTTGATTTTAATGATCTATCTCGTTTGGCGCGTCGCGGTTCTGGCTCGGCATGCCGCTCGATCCCAGGGGGATTTTCTGAATGGCTGGTAGGAACATCTGATCATGATTCTTATGCAATATCGATTGCCCCTCCAAATCATTGGGCTCTGATAGACATTGTCGCTATTGTTGAAGACCAACCCAAAAAAGTCGGATCCTCCGAAGGACACAAAATATCTTCATCCAGCATTATTCAAGACTGCCGATTAGCTGATGCTCCCAGGAGGTTAGATATTTGCCGAAATGCAATTTTGCAAAAAGACTTTGAAAAACTGGCGATCATCAGTGAACTTGACAGCAATCTTATGCATGCAGTTATGATTACTTCTACACCACCCCTATTTTATTGGTCGCCAACCACTATTTTCTTGATGAAATATATACAAGAAATGCGCAAAAAAGGAACTCCCGTTTTTTACACGGTCGATGCTGGTCCGAATGTACACGTAATTACTGAGATTGGCTACAAAGATGAAGTGAGTGCAGCGTTATCATCCTTACCCGGAGTGGAATATATTTTATCGTCTCGCGTGGGCGGACCTGCCAGGTTAATTTCTTGACAGGTGCTCCTCATTGCATTTGCTTTATTCCTGATTTATTCGACATTTTAATGAAGTTAAGCTATTTCTTATAATGATTCGATATAATTAAAAACAAATTACAGGTTTACCACAAGGAAAAATAAATGCAAGGATCATTTGATTTATTCATATCCATCGCAACATTTGTAGTTGCCCTGGGAATCATTATTTTCTTTCACGAACTAGGACACTACCTGGTAGCCAAGTTATTTAATATCAAGGTTGAAGAATTTGGACTTGGTTTTCCACCTAGAATGGTTAGATTATTTAAATTTCAAGAGACTGAATTTACTTTAAATTGGATCCCCTTTGGAGCATTTGTCAGACCGATCGGCGAAAATGATCCTTCAGTTCCCGGTGGCTTAGCGTCAGCAAATCCCTGGCAGAGACTATCAGTATTGATTGGCGGACCTTTTGCCAATTTATTAGTTGGTATTCTTATCTTTGCCCTGGTATTTACTCAAACAGGTGTGCCGGATTTTGGAAAAATTCAAATTACCTCCACCTCGCCCGAATCTCCAGCAGCACAATCGGGATTAAAACCCGGAGATATTGTCCTTCGCGTTAATGGCACACCAATATCCAGTTCTCAACAGTTGATATCCATTGTTAATGCAAATCTCGGCAAAGAAATAATCATCGATGTAAGCCGCAACAATGAAACAATTTCATACAAAGCGATTCCCCGTTTAAAACCACCAGAAGGTCAAGGCCCGCTTGGTATTTCGATGGCAAATCCCCTGCGACAGGTCTCAATAATTTCCGCAATCCCATATGGATTTATTATTACGTTTGAGCAAATACGCATGCTGTTATCTGTACCTGGACGGTTAATTCAAGGAACGATGCGCCCTGAAGAAACACGGGTGGTTGGTCCGGTTGGTATTTTTGGATACTACCAACAAGCCCGAGAAAGAGACCTGGATAGCTCTTCCACTCAAGACCAACCCGCTGGATTTAACCAACTTTGGTTGCTTGCCACAATTTCTGTTGCGCTTGGAATGACCAATTTATTGCCTATCCCTGCTTTGGATGGTGGACGTATCCTTTTTATAATCCCTGAGATCTTATTTCGCAAGCGAGTGCCAGCTCGATATGAAAATATGGTCCATTTCATTGGGTTCGCCGCATTATTATTACTAATGATTTTTATCACGACCCAGGATCTAATGAATCCTGTCACTCTACCATAATTTCCGAAAGGTATAAATGACACATCCTCTCAAAAAAAAGAAGGTTCGTTTTGAAGACATCATAAATGCCTTATTGGATGATAAGTCACCATTTCCACCAACCTATGTTTATCATTTTTCAGATTTGGATAACTCGAACCTGGCACAATTAAAATCAATTTGGTCAAAAATAAACCTGGAACGCAGAATTAATCTATTGAACGACATAAAGGAGCTTTCTGAAGCGGATACCACTACCTCGTTTGAAAATCTTGCTGAAATTACCCTTTATGACCCGGAAGCTGAGGTCCGAATTGCCGGGTTAAAAATACTATGGGACACTGAAGATTATCATCATCTACCCAGACTTCTAGATCTTTTGGAAAATGATCCGAATAACCAGGTTCGAGTTTGTGCAGCAGAGGTTTTAGGCGAATTTGTTTATCTTGGTGAACTTGATAAAATTCCCAAGAATTACCATCATATTGTCGAAGATACTTTGATATCCACTTTCTTTAAATCCGATGAACCATTAATCAAGCAAAAAATCATCGAATCCCTTGGATATTCTAGTCGAGAAGAAGTTACAAATTTGATTTATTCTGCATTTCGTGAGAATGAACCTGGCTGGGTCTCAAGTGCATTATTTGCGATGGGACGCTCAGCCGATAAAAAATGGGAAAAACCAGTAATCGACTCTCTAGATCATCCAGATATTCGGATAAAGATAGAAGCTGTCCGCGCTTCGGGTGAACTAGAGCTAGAATCAGCCCGAAAGCCTATCATCGAAATCTTGAAAGAATCCACGTTTGATGACGATGTTCACCCTGTGGCTATTTGGTCTCTATCACAAATTGGTGGGAAAGAAGTCCAGGAAATATTAGAAAAAATGTTGGACGAATCAACAAATGAAGATGAAATAGAATACCTTGAAGAAGCCCTAGAAAACCTGAACTTTACACAGGGAATTCAACAATTTAAAATGTTTAATTTTGAGAATCAGCCCAAGAGCAATTGGATTAGAGAAATATCTTTGGAAGATGAAGTTGAAGAAAATATGGATTATCAAATAGATGATGATGAAGATGACCGACGTTAACCAGGGGGAATGTGATGCTTCTAAACATTTTCGTCTTGATTAACTTGTTTTTCTCATCCTTCTTAAGCAATACCTTTCTTAATCAAGATGGAATTATCGTTGAAAACGCAAAAGCGACCTACCACTTTGGAAAGTCCATCACTTACGAAGCCAGTTTTCGGTCTTCCTATCCCATTCGCGAAATTTACCTTTTTATCAATCACCAGGGAGACGAGACCTTTTCAATTAAGGTAATTCCCAACGCGAATGGCGAAATTATATATCAACAAGATGTGCGATTATTTTCCTTGCGACCATTTACAAAAATAACATACTGGTATCAAGTTTTATTAGCGAACAACACAAATTTTAAAAGTGAGAACTTCGTATTTGAATATCGCGATGATCGGTTTACCTGGCAATCGTTAACATCTCCCGATTTCCAAGTACATTGGTATAATCGCGATTTATCATTTGGGCAAATGGCTCTGTCAACTGCAAACAGGGGCTTAATCCATGCCAGGTCATTTCTAAATGTCGATTTACCCTCTCCGGTTAAGATTTTTATATACAACTCTTCATCCGATTTTTTATCTGCCCTGCCAAATTCGGAAAAATCGTGGATTGCTGGACACACCTCCCCCGATTTAAATACAATATTGATCACTATACCTAATGGTCCAGAACAAAAGATGGAATTGGAACGCCAGATTCCTCACGAAATAATGCACGTATTACAGTATGCTGCTACAGGATATTCTTATAAATTTTTACCTGTTTGGCTCATTGAAGGGCTAGCGTCTATCAGTGAACTATACCCAAACCCGGAATATCAAAGAGTGTTGATGGATGCGGCTGAAAAACGGAAAATGCCCAGTGTCAGCCGATTATGTGATGCCTTTCCAAATGATGCCTCAAGTGCCTACTTAGCCTACGCTCAATCTGCTTCTTTTGTTCAGTTTATTCATCAAAATTATGGCACAAAGGGAATAAGAAAATTAATCCAGCAATACCAAAATGGTTTAGGTTGTGAAGAAGGGGTATTATCAGCCTTTGGAAATTCTTTACCGCAACTAGAACTTCGATGGCAAAAAAAATCCCTTGATATGAATCCCTGGGCTGATGTTTTTTATCGCCTGACCCCCTTTCTCGCAATGGGAATCCTGATTTTATCGCCACTTTTTGTGATTATATCGAATATAAGTCGATCGAATAGAAAAGGGCAGACGAATGGAAACCGGTCAGGTTAGACTTCATGCAATAGTCGAAGGTTTGGTGCAAGGTGTTGGTTTTCGCATGTTTGTTTTGGAGCAAGCTAACAGCCTGGGTCTCACTGGCTGGGTTCGCAACCTCCCCGATTCAAGTGTGGAAATTACAGTAGAAGGTCAGCGCTCCAGGATCGAGCAATTACTTTTTCGGATTGAAACAGGTCCACGTGGAGCCTACATTAACAATATCAAAAAGGAATGGGGAGAGGCTAAAGGCGAATTCCTCACATTTGAAATTAGACGAACTCCATTGTTTTAGATCTCTTCTCCACTCAGCATTTTTGCCTTTTTCCAGGGTGGCATATTCGTTCCCTCTACGAGAATCGCACGAAGATCAAAGATCTCATCTCGCAAGAGAGCAGCTTTTTCAAATTCCAAATCTTTTGCGGCTTGCTTCATTTGCTTTTCAAGCTCAGAAATAACCCGTTCAAGCTCCGCCCTTGGCATACCAGTACCAGTTCGTTGTTTTCCTGCTGCGTATTCTGCGCGTTTTTCACCTATAGAATAAGCTTCACTCAGGTTTAAAGACTCTGTTAAATCACGTATTTCTTTCGTGATACTGATCGGTTCTATGCCATGTACCTGGTTATAGGCTTGTTGTTTCGCACGGCGGCGATTTGTTTCATCGATGGCTTGTCTCATCGAATCGGTCATCTGATCAGCATACATGATGACCTTACCATGCACATTTCTTGCAGCCCGGCCAATTGTTTGAATTAACGCTGTTGATGATCGCAAGAAACCTTCTTTATCAGCATCTAAAATTGCTACGAACGAAACTTCTGGCAAATCTAATCCTTCACGTAATAAATTGATCCCCACAACCACATCAAATACACCACTTCGAAGGTCTCTTAATATTCCAATTCGTTCAATTGTCTCCACCTCCGAATGGAGATAGTGAACTTTAATCCCCAATTCCATTAAGTATTCCGATAGATCTTCTGCCATCCTTTTGGTTAATGTGGTCACCAATGTCCGCTCACCATTTTCAACTCTTTTTCGAATTTCTCTCAAGAGATCATCTATTTGTCCCTGAGTTTTGCGAACTTCGACCTCTGGATCCAATAACCCGGTAGGGCGTATGACTTGCTCTACGATTTGATCGGACAATTTTATTTCATAATCTGCGGGAGTGGCAGAAGTATAAAGGGTGTACCCCATTCTTTGTTTGAATTCCTCAAATTTTAATGGTCGATTATCCAACGCAGAAGGCAAACGAAAGCCATAATCAACCAGCACCTTTTTTCTTGATTGATCGCCGTTATACATTCCTCGAATCTGAGGTATGGTCATGTGAGATTCATCAATAAAGAGCAGATAATCGCTAGGCATATAGTCCATCAATGTCCATGGAGGGGTTCCCGCAGGGCGTTGATCCAAATGCCGGGAATAATTTTCAATCCCTGAACAATATCCAACCTCTCTTAACATTTCCAGATCATATCGCGCCCTTTGTTCTAACCGCTGCGCTTCGAGTAAGCGTTCTTCCCTTTTAAAGTATGCAAGTTGCTGTTCTAATTCAGATTCAATGTCCTGTATGGCAATTTTTAATCGGTCTTCCTGAGTTATGTAATGTTTTGCCGGGTAAACATCAACTTGATCGAGTTCTTTGAATATTTCCCCTGTTAGTGGATTTAGTTGGGTAATCCTTTCTACCTCATCACCAAAGAAACTCACCCGATAAGCTAATTTTTCTTCATAAGCAGGAAATATTTCAATTGTATCGCCCCTCACCCGGAATACTCCTGGTTTTAGCTCAATATCATTCCGCTGATACTGACTTTCAATTAGTTGACGTAAAAGAGCGTTCCTCCTGTAAATATTTCCAATTCTTAATTCAATTTTCACCTTTCCATACGCTTCTGGACTTCCCAACCCATAAATACAAGAGACAGATGCCACGATAATTACATCTCTCCTGGACATCAAAGATGTTGTTGCCGCTAATCGCAACCGATCAATCTCCTCATTAATTTGAGTTTCTTTTTCTATATATAAATCCTGCCGGGGAACATATGCTTCGGGCTGATAATAATCGTAATACGAAACAAAATAAGAGACGGCATTATCAGGGAAAAATTGGCGAAATTCGGCGTATAACTGAGCAGCCAGGGTTTTATTATGAGCCATGACCAGTGCAGGCATCTGCAATTCCTGTATAATATTCGCCATTGTAAAAGTTTTACCTGTCCCGGTTGCGCCTAACAAGACCTGATGACGATAGCCTTTCTTAATCCCCTCGACCAGCTTCGAGATTGCTTCTGGTTGGTCGCCAGTAGGGAGATAAGGAGCCTGTAATTTGAATTCCATTTATTTGTCCTTTTTATCGAAGAGGACTATACTTCCTCTTTCAACCATACAACTTTCTAATTTTCTACCAGTTTATATTCTATCAGGGCAGTTAATAAATCAAGGATTTTCTCTTTCCATTTTGGCATGGTTTTTATCATCCAATATGCATTTTTCCCTGATCGAACATCTTTATCGAGGAAAGGTAATTGTCGTACCGGTGTTCCTTCTGCCAATGGGGGGAAGCGAAAAACAATTTGATCTCCTTCAACTGAAACAGAAGATAAGCCTGCTTGAATCGCCTTTAATTTCACCCTGATTTGATACAGAAGATTTAATACTTGCTCTGGAATTTTGCCAAATCGATCGATAAATTCTGCAGTTATTTCATCAATCAATTCTTCCTTATCGATATTTGCCAGCCTTCTGTATAACTGTAACCGAATATTTTGGTTAGGTATATAATCAGCTGGAATACCAATATCCAATGGAAGGTCAACATTGACTGGAAGAGTCATATCTGGATATAAATCCACTTCCTCAGGTCCTGCTAGATTCTCCGTCTTTCTCAATTCCCGCACCGCCTGGGATAACAAACGAGTGTATAAATAAAATCCAACTGCAGCAATATAACCATGTTGACGCGTCCCCAATAAATCACCTGCACCGCGCATTTCAAGATCCCGCATAGCAATCGAATATCCGGCTCCTAATTGCGTATTCTCAGCAATAATATCAAGCCTTTCCTGTCCTTCTTGAGTAGGCGCCTTTTTCCGATGCTTAAAGAAATAAGCATATGCACGCTGGGCACCTCGACCAACCCTACCACGTAATTGATACAACTGCGCTAATCCAAATGTATCTCCCCGATCAACAATTAATGTGTTTGCATTGGGAATATCCAATCCCGACTCAATGATCGACGTACAAAGCAAAACATCAATCTCGCCATGATTAAATTTATGCATCACAACCGCCAGGTCGCCTTCTGGCATTTGACCATGCGCCACGCCAATTTTCGCCTCGGGAACTAATTTTTGCAAATGGCTCTCCATTCCGCGAATAGTTTGAACACGGTTATGAACAAAAAAAACTTGTCCACCTCTCTCCAATTCTCGAATAATTGCCTGGCGCACTAACCTCGGCGAGTAGGGACCAATATGGGTAATTACCGGCAATCTTTCAGCAGGAGGTGTATTAATCATAGAGATATCTCGAACTCCAGTTAAAGCCATGTATAAAGTTCTTGGAATTGGTGTCGCTGTTAGTGTTAATACATCAACTTCGCTCCGTAATTTTTTAAAATGTTCTTTATGTGTTACTCCGAATCTTTGTTCTTCATCAATGATGAGAAGTCCCAGGTCTTTAAACTCCACATCCGCCTGAATTAACCGATGGGTTCCTATTACAATATCTATTACCCCTAAAGCAAGGTCTAATAAAATCTCCTCTTGTTCCTTTTGAGTGCGAAAGCGAGAGAGCATTTCCACTCGCATAGGGAAAGGCGCTAAACGTTGCCGAAAAGTTTCAAAATGTTGCTGCGCTAAAACAGTTGTTGGGACTAAAAATGCAACCTGCTTTCCATCCATAACAGCCTTAAAAGCTGCTCGAAGAGCAACTTCGGTTTTTCCATACCCAACATCTCCACATAACAAGCGATCCATCGGACGGGAATTCTCCATATCCGTCTTTACATCAGCTATAGCTACGATTTGGTCGTTTGTCTCTTGATATGGAAAACTCGCCTCTAATTCTTTTTGCCATGCTGTATCTTTTGAAAATGCATGCCCTTTTGCTACTTGTCGGCGAGCATAAAGTTGCAGGAGCTCTCGCGCCACTTCAATTACTGCTTCTTTGACCTTTTGACGGGTATTATTCCACTCTCCGCCACCCAAACGTGTAATAGCAGGAGTTTCTCCATCGGGTCCAATATATCGGGTTAAACGATCCGCTTGAAAGACGGGAACATATATTTGATCCCCCTTGTCGTACTCTACACATAAATACTCCCGCTCTGCCCCCTCCAAAGATCTCTTTACCAATCCACGAAATATACCAATTCCATAATCAAGATGAACAACCCAATCTCCAATGCGCATATCGGAAAATTGCGTTTCGGGAGTTATAGCGGTTTGCCGGATTTGATGACGAGGTTGAGGTCTTTCCCATCCAAATATTTCACTGTCGGTGTAAAACGAGAGATGCCCTCCATCTTGCTTGGTCAGTACCCAACCTTCAGAAAGAGACCCTTCAAAATATTTTGGAAAATTCGCCTCCTCTGAGTCAAAAAATCGCTCTCTCCATAACTCTTTAAGACGTGAAACCTGTCGCGACACGACCACCTGTTCATTACCACGTTTCTGGGATTCTCGGATATGATCCAGGAATACAGGTATCCTTCCACCAAACCTTGGGGCTGGTTGAAACATTGAGGATAATTCTGAAGGTTCAACACCTGCTGAACGCCCCAGGTCAATAAAATAGCGCATTGAAAGCGCATCCTCGATTTCAGACCAACTCAAATAGGGTACAGGGTAATTCTGCGGGAGGAGACCTTCGCGCAATAAATCTTCTCTCATTCGGACCGCTTTTTCTTCGATTTCTGAAGCGGTTGATTGCAACAAATCCTGGCTTTCCAGAACGATCAGGCTATGGTGAAAAGGAAGATAATCTAATATACTGGCAGGATTCGGGTGGATTATCGGTAAAAAAAACTCATTGATCTCATCTGGCAGATCTACTGGTGAATCTTCTTTTGGTAATAGAAACTCTTTCGCAGGTGTAGTTAGTATTGAATTTAAGGTTGTTTGTGTCCGCTGGGTGGCAGGATTAAAAGTCCGAATAGAGTCGACCTCATCCCCGAAAAAATCAATACGACATGGATAGTTTTCAGCCGGCGGCCAGATATCCAATATTCCACCACGGCGAGATATTTGTCCTTGTTCCACGACATTATCAACAAATTGATATCCATTGGTTATCCATTCCCGCTGCAATAACTCCGGTTGATAACGTTGTTGTATTGTGATTAATTTCGAGTGAAGAATAAAATCTCTGCGAGGCATTGTCCTCGTCATTACGGAACGAACAGGCGCAATGAAAAGTGGCGGATCATACGGATGCGGAAATCCTGGTACCTGGTAACTGGCGAAGGTCGCCAAAGCTTTAATTCGTTGATGCCGGATATTGCTGCCCCACGAGGCTTGTTCATAAAACAAAGGACCAGGTTCTGGAAATAAGAAGCATTCTTTCTTCACACCCCAAAAGCTCAATTCTTCAAGGATAGTTAAGGCATGATCAACTCGATCTGTAATATACAATATGGGGATTTTCGAATCCTCATGAAGTGCAGCAAGGATTGGTATCCGAACGGATCGCTGCAATATTAAACTTTCAATTCTTTCCTTTTCGCGAATTTTCCTAAGGAGCAGCTGGTACGAATTCAGATTTTTAATTTCAGACAACATCGGGTTAATCCTTCAGCAATGACCCATTCGTCATATTCATTGCAGATACAATTCCATCCGTCATCCAAATTTTCACCGCTTTTTCAACCCGGTCAAGAATCTGGATTACTATCTCTTTTTCTTCAGCAGTAAAATCTTGTAAAACATAATTTGCTGGATCCATTTGCCCAGGTGGTCTTCCAATTCCCAATCGGATTCTGGCAAATTGATTAGTTCCCAATTGTTGAATGATTGATTGCAAACCTTTTTGCCCCCCAGCCCCTCCATCTGGTCTGATGCGGATTGTGCCCAAAGGTAAATCTAAGTCGTCATGAATAATCATCAATTGGTTCAATGGTATTTTATAAAATTTAATCAAACTCGCCACTGATTGCCCTGATAAATTCATAAACGTTTGAGGTTTTGCTAATATAAACCGCGAATTTTCATACATTCCACTAAGGATGATTGCTTTACTTTGTACTTTTTTTGAAAGTAATCCAAATTCTTTGGAAATATAATCAATCGCCATAAAACCAATATTGTGCCGATTTTTGGAATATTCCCTGCCAGGATTTCCTAAGCCGACAACAAGAAAAGGCGCATTGATATGGTTTTGTTGTAAATAATTTAACGCATCCATTGATATGATTGATATATCCAAAACAGATGATTAACGAGATTTTGTCAGGTACAAGACTGCCAAGGTCAATAGAAAAAGAATCCCCCCACCAAACCCCAGAATCATACTACCGGCTATTTGGTTATCTGTTATGACGAGTGGGTTTATCGGAAAATCTGTGGCAGTTGGGTTAATCGCTTTCGGCGTAAAAGATGGGACGGGTGTTGCAGTATCACGTAACGCAGAACCCGAAACGGGAGTGGGAGTCTCCGTCTCTATCGGTGAATAATTTCTGACCCGAATATTCGGGATAAAAAGTTCAACCATCTGCCCGTCTCTTTTTATTGCCATAATCCGAATCCGATATATACCATCCGCAATTCTATTTGTATCCCAAAAGGCAAATGTCCCATTAGAATCAGGTTGATTTCCCCTAGCAATTAAAAACCAGTTTCCTCCCTGATCTTTTTGATAAGCAAAAGACACCTCATAAGATTTTATTTCATCGCTTTTGACCTTCCCAGTAATGGCACATACTCCCTGTATCGCATCTCCAGGTAGAGGAGATGAAATATTCATGATCTCATCAGGAGTTGGCTGTTGAATCAGAACATTAAAGACCAATATCATAAGCAGATGATTATGGAGCGATAAAAAATTCATAAGACTGAAGTTTAACATGAGGATAAAAATTAATCAAATCTCATCCCTCCATAAGGAAAAATAATACAGATTATTTGTCAAGTAACTCAATTATATATTTTTCATAATAATAGTTTAAAATTCAGTTTGTGTTATAATCTTTTTAGGAAATAACGGAGAGGAAAAATGACAATCCAACCGACTGCAGATCCCAAAAGCCCAGAAACAATCCAGCAAAATGAGCAGCGGAAAATCATCATAATCGTATTGGTGGCATTCATTCTAATAGTAACAGGATTAATCGCTGGTACAATTGCTCTGGTTAATGCCGGCAATGAAACCACCAGCCTGGTAAGAGATATCTTTATCATCTTCATGGCATTAGAATCCCTTGTCATTGGAGCAGCCCTTGTAATCCTCTCAATTCAATTAGCAATATTAATAAATCTTCTTCAAAACGAGATTAAACCAATATTAAATTCTACAAACGAAACAGTAAATACCGTCAAAGGAACTCTTACGTTTTTGAGCAATAACCTGGCTGAACCTGTAATTACCCTAAATGAATACCTCGCTGCGATTAAGCGGCTGGTAGATATAGTACGTTTTAATAAACGTTAATTCTCATCAGAAAGGAGAAAGAACTATGGCAGAACATGATGAATTTGGTGCATTCTTGATTGGCTTCATCGTGGGTGGATTAACTGGAGCGGCGGTTGCCCTGTTGTTTGCCCCTAAATCAGGGGAGGAAACTCGCACGATTATTCGCGATAAAGCAATCGAACTTCGTGATCGGGCGTCCGAATCAGCTCAAACGGCGGTACGCCAGGCAGAAACAGTTGCATCTGAAGCTCGTGAGAAAATTGAAGAACTGGCTGAATTAGCTCGCGCACGCGTGGATGAATTGCAAAAGCAAGGTCAGGTATTGATTGAAGAAAAAATTGTCAAAAAACAACCTGCTCCGGTAGAAAAGCCCGCCGAGTCGTAATGAATTAATCCAAAAATATGAGTTATTGAATAGCGCGAGGAAGAACCTCGCGCTATTCATTTCCACAATATGTATAACTGACATAAAACTCACACTTTTTTACCACAAAGAAGATAACACATGTGGAATAAGGTCAATCACATCACTTGCAAGTACAGAAGCTTCATGTCCAATTTTTTCCGCTGCCATTAATCCTGCCTGTGCGTGAATATAAGCGCCAACTACGGCAGAGGAATAAGGATCAACTCCCTGTGCGCGTAAACCCGCAATAACTCCAGCCAAAACATCTCCTGTTCCTGCCTTCGCCAATGCAGATGTAGCAACGGGTATCAGACAGGTTTTTCCGGATGGGTCGGCGATCACGGTCAATGCCCCTTTCAACACGACAACATGATTCCATTCTTTTGCATACCGAACTGCTATAGCCTCGCGATTTGATTGAATTTCTTTGACCGATAATCCGGTCATCACCGCCATTTCACCTGGATGAGGTGTCAATACAGCCGTTGTTTCTAATAAACGATGCCAGTCTGGAATTCGCGAAATCAACTTCAAACCATCTGCATCAATCACGCATGGAGGAAAGGACTGTGCTTCTTCCCCTTTGGATTGCACAGAACCAACAAAACCTATCGATCCCCGATAAGACTTCCCAGTTTTTTGCTGTAAAACTCTTTGCAAAAAAACACTCGTAGTATCTTCAAGTCCCAAGCCTGGACCAAGCAATATACACGACACCCGGTCAAGATTTCTTAACAAGATGTCAGCGGCATCATCAGAAATCACGCCCATTTCATGAGGAAGCAAGATCCAGGTTGACTCTGGAAGTTGTCCGGCTAAAATCCCGTGCAGCGGACCTGGAACCGCTGTGCGAATCAGCCCTGTGCCAACTTTATAAGCTGCCCTCGCTGCCAACAATACTGCGCCTGTGTAATTAATGGATCCCGCAACAATCAAGCAGGTACCAAAGCTGCCTTTATTGGTGTCTTTTCGCCTTTCGGGCAGAAGATTATGGACCATCTTTGTGTCTGCAACCCATCGATTAATCATTTGCCAGCTTTTTACCGTATTTGGAATTCCAATATCCACAATTTCTATATCACCCACGAAATTATATGCTGGAAACTTTAATAGACCCTCTTTTACCGCTCCCATACAAACCGTGACATCCGCTGGAATACAGGGCAGATAAACCTCACCCGTATCACAATTTATTCCAGAGGGGCAATCGATCGCCACCACGTAAGGTATTCTTTTTGAATTCACAATCCTATTGAATAAATCAGTTATATCATCTGGCACAGGTTGTCTTACTCCCGTGCCATATACCCCATCAACCAATACATGGCACTCTTCTAACCATTGGTCAAGGACAGAGAAATGAATATCTTTTTCTAATCGTTCTACTAGTCCGCCTTTTTGCTGATATTCATTTAAACGTTGATCATCCTTTGGGCGGTCTTTTACGAGATAGGCAAGAGTTTTCCAACCCTTCTTTGCTAAATGACCCAATGCTACTAGTGTGTCCCCCCCGTTATTTCCACTCCCCACTAACCCAATAATACTGGGGGATTCACAATAGCCATAGAATGAAAGAATGATTTCGGCTGTGCCCTCTCCCGCCAGATCCATCATCCTATCATAGCTATGACCCTTTCGGTTTGCTTCTTTTTCAATCTCTTTCATTTCTGAAACATTCACAAGCTTCATTTTCCGTCTCCAGGCATCGCAAAATAGACAACCCAGCAATGATCATAACAACCATTGCTGGCTATTAATTATATTATCTTTAGCTCGGACTTGCGAAATTCATCCACCCCATCCCGGTAGCTGCGAGTGACATGAAAACGGTCAATCACGATTTGGCTGCTCTTCAATTCCTCGCGCACTGCCTCGATATACCCGTCATACATGTCGCTGCACACCGTTTCAATCGTCTTTTTCAATCGTTCCGGGATCGATCGCAAGAAATCAACCACCGTGTCTTTCAGCCGATCCGCTAATACACCCAATATGACCACTCGTTCGTCTTCCAAACGAGCCGTGACGATGACCACAAAGTCTCGATGCCCCTTCTTGAGTGCGATTTCATCCAACCCCAACGTCTTCAGCTTTGTGTAACTCGACCAATTCACTTTCTCATCTACCTGGCGTTCCAATGCTCCCAGAACACTGTCATACCCCAGCCCCTCTTTCATCGCTACATCTTCAATCGTCGCATTTACCAACTGCAGCAAGATATGCTCGTCATAGGCAATGCTATGGGGACTATTGGAGTTGTACCACTCGAGGGTCTGCGTCGTGGTCGGTTTTCCTTCACATTCCTGACACTGGTACCGCTTGGGGCGATAGCGCAGATAGGTGGGTCTTCCGAACACTGGCAAATACCGAATACTCATCCAACCATCATGTCCATGAAACTTGCGGATCATCTTCCCACAGCGGCGACATACTGTTTCTTCCTTGATGCTTTCTACCGTGATGATCACTTCGCCTTTGGGTGTGATTTCTGTCCCTAGCACTCGCACGTTTGGAATATCTAATGGGATTGTAACTTGGGCTCTCGCCATTATTACCTCTTTATCCCTTTATCTTACCCCCATATCTGGCGGGTACCACGCCAACTCCCAAAGAACCATATTTGAGACATAATTTACTCGATATATGGAAATCAGTTTTTCGTAATCCTCGATCTCGAGCTGGGTATCGACCTGCAAGAACCAGCGCGGAATCCGATGCCCTGCTACCTTGATCTGGCTCGGTTGAAAGCGCAAACTGCCGCGCTGAGCAATATATTTACACGCAATCCACTTCGTGAAAAACACAAAGGGGATGCCCGGCGCTGATCACCGTTTGCACCCGCTCGCCAATTGGCAGCACCAACGTGTGCTCTTTGAATGCCTGCAGCAGCAGACCTGAATCAAGCTGAAGATGATAAATGTTCTGCATGCCGCGGAAGATTCGGTCGACGATGATACTGTTACCTTGCGGATCGCTTCGAAAGTCAACGTCATCCGCCCGGATGGCGACTTCCACCCGCGCTGTGACCGGAAAATCGACCGGCTGACGGAGCAGGCCTATTTCTGTATGGATCCCATCCAGGGTGACCTCTCCAGGAAGGAAGCTGCTATTCCCCATAAAAGCGGCGACAAAACGCGTGGCGGACGCCTGAAAGATTTGCTCTGGCGTTCCAATCTGCTCTAGCCGCCCCTGTTGAAAGACAGCCAGCCGGTCCCCCATATACAGCGCTTCTTCCTGGTCATGGGTCACAAAGATCACCGTGGCGTGCATCACCTTGATCAGGCTGCGCACCTGTTCGCGCATCACCAGACGTAAATCCGTGTCCAGGCTGCTGAACGGCTCATCCATGAGAACCAGAACCGGGCGCGGCGCCAGCGCGCGAGCCAATGCGACCCGCTGACGTTCGCCCCCGGAAAGCGCATGCGGGAAGCGTTTGGCCAGTGAAGCCAGCCCGACCAGGTCCAGCATCTCGCCAACCACCTGTTTGGTTTCTGCCGGCTTGCGCCCGCGCAAGCCAAAGGCAATATTTTCAAAAACGTTCAGATGGGGAAACAAGGCGTGATCTTGAAAGACCATGCCCACACCGCGTTGTTCGGGGGGCATAAACCGGCTCTCTGAGGCAACCACCTGCCCATTCAGGCAGATCATGCCGGCATCCGGCCGCTCCAGGCCAGCGATCATGCGCAGCGTGGTGGTCTTTCCACAGCCACTCGGGCCGACCAGGGCCAGGATCTCACCGTTTTCCAGTTCGAACGAAACATCCTCAACCGCTGGTAGGGCCGCCTGCGTGTACTGTTTGCCAAGATGTTGAACCGATAATTTTGTCATTTGAAAATCTGCTCGCGACGCAATAAAAAGAAAAGGGGCAGAGCCGATGCCAGTACCAGAAACAGCGCTGCAGGCGCAGCCTGCACATAAAAGCCATCCGCAGCCCACACCCACACCCGCACCGCTAAGGTGTCAAACCCCGCCGGGCGGAGCAGTAAGGTTGCGGGCAGTTCTTTGAGCGAGGTGAGAAAGACCAGCGCCCCACCGGCCAGCAGCCCGGGTAAGATGAGCGGCAGCGTCACATGACGAAAGGCCTGGAACGCAGTCAGGCCCGAAATACGCGCTGCTTCTTCTAACGCCGGGGAAAGCTGGTTGAGCGCAGCTTCGCTGGCTCGCACGGCCTGGGGCATGTGCCGCAGTACATACGCAATCACCACCACAAATGGGGTAGCGTACAGAATCGGCACCGCACGATTCACCAGCAGAACCAGGCTGAGCGCGATCACCACGCCAGGGATGGCGTAGCCCACCTGGCAGAAGCGAGCAATAAAACGAGAGATCCAGCCAGAATGGCGGACCGAGAACAGCGCTACTGGCAGCGAAAGGGTCACCGCGACAAGGGCCGCAAGAGTGGAAGTCCAAAGACTGTTCCAGGCGAAGCTGCCAAATCCTCGCGAACCGGTGCGGAAAACCTCTTGCAGCGTCTGTGGATCGAGGAAGGATTGCACACTCCATGCCAGAAGCACGCCAACCGGGACCAGCAGGCTGGTGAAAACGACACCCAGCGCCACGATCAGCATCAGGTAGCGCCAGCGCCCCAGGGCAGCCAGCGGAGCCGGACGCCAGCTGCTGTCCATCTGAGTAAAGCGCGCCTGGCCTTGCACGCGCAGTTCCGTCCAAAGGATGATCATGGCTAACGTGACCAGCACCCCGCTCAAAACCGCAGCAGCCGAGCGGTCATAGCGCCCGGAAAGCTGGACGAAGATCGCCGAAGAAAAGGTCTCATAGCGCAGCAGGGCCACGGTGCCATATTCGCCCAGGATATCCAGCGCGACCAGCAGCGCGCCTGCCAGCAAGCCGGGTCGTAAGGCAGGCAGGGTCACAAAGAAGACTGCCTGCCAGGCATTATAGCCAAGCATCCGCGCCGATTCTTCCAGGGAAGCGTGCTGTGAACGAAACGCTGCGCCGCTGAGCAGATAGACGTAGGGGAACGTAAACAGGGTGAGAATAAAGGCCGCCCCGAAAAAACCCAGGGGGCTGGGCGTAAGCACCGGCTGGCCGAAGAGATTTTCGAGCATCTGCGGAAGCAAGCCGCCGCGCGGGCGCAGCAGCGCCAGGTGGACAATCCCACCGATGTAAGCCGGAATGGCCAGTGGCATCGCAAACATCCAGCGCAAGATCTTGCGCCCGGGTAGATCCGTCCGCTCTGTCAGCCAGGCCATGCTGACACCAATCAAAAGCGTGCCGCCCGTCACCGCTGCAACCAATAACAGCGTGTTGCCCAGCAGTTTCCAGATGCGGGCCTGCAGCAAGCGCTGCCAGTCATCCAAATCGGCACCGGCGGCACGCACGAAGATATATACCACTGGAATGGCAACGAACAATGCCACCAGCCCTGCCAATCCGGCCAGGGAGAGCGGAAAGGCAAGGCTTGTGCGGCGGCGAACCGCATGCCGGACGTCAATATACCGCGATAACCATGCAGGCAGCATCAAGGTCTTACCGCGTTTCAGCATATTATGGTAACCCAACCTTCTCGATCAGATCAAAGGTGGCATCCGTTTCCTGGGCCGCTTTGACCACGTCAACTTTCACCAGTCGGAAGGCATCCAGGGGCTGAACGCCTGCCCGCAGCGTAACACCGGGCAGCAGTGGATATTCATAGTTCTGCCCGGCAAACAGCTTCTGCCCTTCCGGTGAAATCAGGAAGTCGATGAAGGCCCGGGCAGCGGCGGCATTGGGCGCACCTTTAACCACCGCCGCGCCTGTGGCATTGGTGATCAAGCCCACCTGGCCTTCGCCCTGGTCGGGATAGATGACCCCCACCTTGCTGCCTTCCGCAAGTTGCAGATGATAATAGTAGTGGTTCACCAGGCCCAGAGCAAATTCACCGGTCCCAACCGCCTTGCGCACATCGGTGTGACCCCCAAAGAAAGTCACCTTATTATCCAGCAAACCCACCAGCCACTTTTCGGTCTCTTTGGCGCCCAACAACTGGCGCATGGCGGCGATTTGAGCCTGCATTGAACCGTTGGTCGAGCCGGCTGCCGCGATCTTGCCCTTCCATTTGGGATCGGTCAGGTCGAAGATCGATTTTGGCAGGTCTGCTTTGGCGACTCGATCGGTGTTGTAGATAATCACCCGCGCCCGGCGGGTGAGCCCGACCCAGCTGTTGTTGGGACCGATAAACTCAGCCGGCAGCAGATCTGCCCCGGCGGGCCGATACGGCTGGAAAATGTCTTGCTGGGCCAGCGATTGAACGGTGAACATCTCCGTGGTGATGAACAGGTCCGCTTGCGGGTTGGCCTTTTCTTCGATTAAAGCATTGGCCACTTCGCTATTACTGCCGGCTTTGAGGAGAATTTCAACCTTGGGGTTTTGCGCCTTGAAGGCGTCAATCACCGGCCGAAGCAGCGGTTCAGAGCGACCTGAGTAAATAACCAATTTCCCGCGAACTGGAGCCTGAGCGGCTGACGTGGCTGCCGGGTTTGAGGCTGCCTCTATAGAAGCAGGGGCTGATAATTTCACAGTTGCTGAAGGAACAACTTCAGCCGTTGCGCCTGTGATTGGCATGGCGGCAGCAGATGGAGTGGCTGGAGCGGACGGCGTGCAAGCCGCCAGCGCGAAAATGAGCAGAAACAGTAAGGAAATCATACGACTCTGGTTCATGGAATACCTCCTAAAAGTGGATTGGTTTTACCTCTATTTTGCTTGCAGAGGTTTTCGGACGAATGGTCTTGCATGGACGAACAGGGATTCTTGACAGCACAAAATGGTATGTTAGAATGTATTGTAGCGTTGGCTAATCAATGGTATTAGTATATACTAACATTTGAAATTAATCAAGGTATATTTTTGACTGAAAAAGACCTTCTATGCCACATTCCATCCCGACGAAACCAAACGATCAACCCACCCCGACAGTGGAAGACTATTTAATGACCATGCACGTAATGGAGCGAGACTTTGGGGAAATCATTGCTGCCCGTCTTGCAGAAATGCTCAACGTCGCTCCGGCTACCGTGGCGATGACGTTGAAAAGAATGGAACGAGACCAATGGATTACGGGAAAAGGGAGAAAAGGGGTTCACTTGACCGAAGCCGGGCGCACCGCTGCCCATTCCGTCATCCGCCGGCATATGCTGACTGAGTGGCTGCTGGTGAAACTATTAAAATTGCCGATTGCGCAGACTCACGATGAGGCGCACGGGATTGAACATGCAATATCTCCTCAGTTGGAGGAACGGCTACGAGAGGTGCTCGAAGATCCGCAGGTATGCCCCCACGGGAACCCATTTCCAGGATGTGAGCGTTACACCAGCCAGTGGACTCCGCTGATTGATCTAAAGGCAGGTGAGAAGGTCATCATTCGTCGCATTCACGAATTTGCCGAAGATAACCACGATCTGCTAATATTTCTTGCGAACAACGGAATACAGCCGGGCGTAACCGCAGAAATCGTTGAAATACTATCCTTTAATCAAACATTATCGCTTCGCATTGAGGATCGAGCGGTCATCCTTGGTTTCCATGCTGCCCGGCTCATTTTTGCGGAATCAGTCATTCCTCCTGGAACTAAATAGCAGGCTTTGGGGATCGATTCATCATCGATCTCCAGATCTTCGATGATGTCAGTGGAGAAACACCACGCTGTAAAGGGCATTTCTTTGCAAAAGCCAACAGTATCGCCACCATAACGAGCTAGAATGACAATCGGAATACTGCCGGAATGACCTTGAGTTTCACCATCATTACCGAACTGGTGGCATTGGGCCTGCAACGGGAACGGTTAGCATAAGTTAATGCCCAGAGAAGCACTCATCCAATAAATGTCAGGTGTAACCCTTCATCCACCTTACTTAACGTCAGTACGGGATAAGGAACTCCACTTGAGCTAAACTTGGGTTTACCAGAACATAAGCACCCAAATGGAGTTCCCATGGAAAGTTTAGTCGAGATATTCTGCCATGTCGATGATTTTTGCCAGGTATTTCTGCCCATCTTGGAGAAAAAGCTCATAAGCAGCGGTCTGCAGACCCGGAAACGCGAGCGATCTTTGACCATGAGTGAGATTATGACCATTTTGATTGTTTTTCATCAGTCCCATTATCGCAACTTCAAGGCATATTATCTGGAATATGTCCTGCCGCATCTGCGCGGTGAGTTCCCTGGCCTGGTCAGCTATACCCGTTTTGTGGATTTCATGCCCTCCGCCCTGATCCCCTTGTGTGCTTACTTCAAAACGACTTGCCTGGGCGATTGCACGGGGATCTCCTTTATCGATTCGACCTCTCTCGATGTGTGTCTCAACCAACGGATTGCTTCGCACAAAGTCTTTGCCGGGTTGGCGGCGCGGGGAAAAACCTCCACTGGTTGTTTTTTTGGCTTCAAATTGCACCTGGTCATCAATGATCGCGGAGAATTGCTCAATGTAACCCTGACACCGGTCAATGTCGATGACCGAAAACCCGTTCCAAAGCTGGTGCGCAACCTGTTTGGCAAAGTCTTTGGGGATAAAGGCTACATTTCTCAGCCTCTTCAAGAGCTTCTTCGTCAGACCGTCGGTGTATTCTTCATCACCAAGTTGAAATCCAACTCCAAAAACCGCTTACCAATGACCTGGGTCGATCGTATTCTTTTGCGCAAACGTGCAATCATTGAGACTGTGATCGACCAACTCAAAAACATTTCCCAGATCGAGCATTCGCGCCATCGCAGCGTTTCCAATTTCATGGTCAATTTGGTCTGCGGTCTCATCGCTTATGCTCATCAACCCAAGAAGCCATCTCTCGGCCGCGATGCCCTGGTTGGAATTCCTGCCTAACCCGTACTGACGTTATATTAATATCGCAAAGTTATTGATAAAAAGAACCCCCCGCCTCAGTGTAAGCAAAGACGCGAATTGCCGAGTCACCACCCATCGGACATTTGTACTCACATATCCCACAGCCAATGCACAACTCTTTAACCACATAAGGGCGTTGAACTTGAATGGATTCTCCCGATGCGTTTTCCACAACCGTTTCTTCAAGACGTATCGCTTTATCTGGCAATGGACACATCTCTTCGCACACAATACAGGGAATATTATATGCCCAGGGCAGACAGCGGGTACGGTCTACACGAGCCAAACCAATCGATGTCTTCTGTTTTTCTTGCATCGACATTAGTGGGATTGCTCCAGTTGGGCAAACCTGACCACAGGCGTTGCAATTATAGTTACAATAACCGAGTCGCGGAACAAGGGCGGGAGTTAAGAAGTTTTGCAAACCGCTCTCAAACAATGTTGGCTGCAACCCCTGGGTAGGACATATCCGAACACATGCCCCACATCGAATACATAATGATTCAAAATCTACTAACCTGGCTCCTGGAGGTCTAATCATGTGAGCTGGTATTGTTTTTCTTATCGACTCTATACCTGAAGTAGCTGTCAATGCAGCTGCCGCACCCAACGCCATGATTGTCTTTCTGCGGGTAAGATCATACTTTTGATGTGAACCGGGTTTATAACCAGGAAATTGAAGGCGAAAACTGGTGTCGCCTTTTGAGCAACTAGCCACGCAATCATAACAAACTGTGCACTCTGCAGGATCACTTATAAAATTTTTTTTGGGATCAATTGTTCCAGTTGGACATCGCTTTGAACATAACCCACAACCTGAACACCCTTCCCCCACCTCCCTGCGTACCAGAGAAAATCGAGAAAAAAACCCCAATAACCCTCCTAAGGGGCATATATATCGACACCAAAAACGCTCAGCAATCCAATTTAACCCCACTATCCCAATGAAAAAAAACATGATTGGAAAGGCATTAATGAAATAGGCGGAGATATCCCGAAAGAGAGGAAAAACAAAGTAAGTATGAAAGACGTCGATAGCAGGCGCAAGTGGCTCAATTTGAAACAATACTTTCTCGGTTGAGTTTACAGCATAATACAAAGCTGGCCAGATTGCTGAGGTAAAAGTTCGCGAAAGGATTGTAATTGGATCTAAGAAAAGAAGGGTCTGATTACCAAATATTGCTGCGCAAACAATCATAAATAGCAAAAAATATTTAACTACACGCCATTGATCGGGTGGTTCATTTCCGGCGGGTTTTCGCTTATTGGGAGTAATCCAATCAAGAATTGAACCAAGGGGACAAATCCACCCACACCAGACTCTTCCAAATAAGATTGTCAGTAGAATAATCACAACAGAAAATAACATTCCCACGATTAGCGCTCGCCCGGCTATCATGGCAGTTATAGCGACAAGTGGATCAAACCGAAAGAACAGGTTACTCCAATCATTCGGTATGGTATGATTTGTCGCAGTGATAAAAAATCCTAGGAATAACAGAAAAAAAATAACCTGTACCCATTGGCGCAGGATTTTAATTTTTTTTCCACTCATGCGACACTAATTTCCTCGATCTTGATCGACTTTAAATCCATCGTCCCCAAGCCCATTTTTGCGCTCGCTACAATATAGTCGATGTCCTCTGGTTTCATTTGCACACCCTTTAATTCAAATAACGTAGTTGCATAAGCGTCCGCTGCAACAGGATCATGACTGGCGATCACAGTATTGGTTTGCTTCACTGCATTTAAATTGCCGCCAGTTGGACCACCAGCAGTTAAGATTCGAACCGCATCGATCACAGTTAATTTAGGCTTTACAACACTAAGCAAGTCTGCCACTCGCTGCCCCATATTAGCGTGAATATTACCAGGAGCACTAACTACACCCAGAAGGTTTTTTCCAGAAAGCGTAAGTTTTGCAAGGTTGTGGTGTTTAGCAATAGGCACATTTATGATGACGTCTGTATTAAATATTTCAGAGAAAAACACCCAATTCTTGATATCTTTCCCTTGAGGAATATCAAATTTTTTAAATTTATAATTGGGCATGCCTTCCATTTTTCCCCCTGCCTGTTCGACAGCTTTTTTGATCCCACTTTTGGTATACGCGCTCTCCACTGAACCACCAAACGGATGATCAAATACCCGTACTTGCTTAGCGCCAGCCTGAAGAGCCAGCTTTACCAATGTTGCTACAACTATTGGATTTGTGGTGGCAGCATATTTATACATTACACTTTCATCATAATAATCAATACAAATATTTGGTTTGATTACAACATCATTTCCAGGTTTAACAAATTTTTCCATCCCCCCAATCGCTTTAATCGCTGCTGCAGTAATTTTTTCTGGGTCTGCGCCTCTGGCAACTGCCAGGTGCGCTTCACCAACTTTGGGTGTAGCGGTAAATGATGGCGTAGGAGAAACTTGTATCGGAGTAGGAGGGAGAGGAGTTGGACTTGGAGGAACAGCGGTAGGTGTCGGACTCGGAGGTAAAGCCGTAGGAGGTTGTTGGGTTGGTGGCGTTGAGGTGGGTTCGACATTTTTCAATGGCGCAGTTGGGGATGCAACAGGCGATTTCGTCTCAGCACATGCTGCTAATAACACACCCGACCCAGTCAGGGCTAAATATTTTAAACACTCTCTACGGGTAAATCGTTTGGGAGCGGTCATTCTTTTCTCCTTTTTAACAACAAATGATTATTGTAAATTGGAAACGTCTTACTCAGTAATAAGGATATAAACCATTCAATAACGGTTAAATTAACTATAAACCATTGAAATTATAACGGAATAGTAGACAAGAAGCAATTATGACATTTTTCATATATTTAATTGTTTTAGAGATCAGTTCTACCGAACAGACAAGACTGCAGCCCCATGAATAAGCCCTTTTCTCAGATAATGCAGCGCTTCATTTGCCTGATGAAGGGGAAATAATACCACATGGGTCTGTAAAGATATTGCCGAAATTGCTTTAAAAAAGTCCTCTCCATCCTTTCTGGTCAGGTTTGCCACTGATTTAATTGAGCGTTCTCCCCATAACAAGGAATATGAAAATGAAGGAATATCACTCATGTGGATACCCCCACAGACAACCTGTCCGCCTTTCTTCACTGCCCGAAGAGACAAAGGCAAAAGATCACCCAAAGGTGCAAATATGATTGCCGCATCCAAAAGTTGAGGAGGCGCTTGATCTGAATCTCCTGCCCAAATTGCTCCGACACTTCTAGCAAAGTTCTGTCCCGTCAAATCACCAGGGCGGGTAAAAGCGTAAACCTTTTTGCCTTGTGATAAACAGATCTGTGTGAGAATATGCGCAGCCGCTCCAAAACCATAAAGCCCAATTGTATCAACACCCCTTTCCAGCATACGGTATGAACGATATCCGATCAAACCAGCGCAAAGGAATGGTGCAGCATGATAATCATCAAAAGAACCAGATATGTGAAATACATAACGCGCATCCGCTGCAATATATTCAGCATAACCACCAGGAAGCGTATATCCTGTAAAGCCGGGTGTTTCACACAAGTTCTCCATACCCCTCATGCAATACTCACAGGATCCACAGGTAGAACCCAACCACGGCACTCCTACTCGATCCCCAATTTTAAACCCTGTAACTTGCTCACCAATAGCGATAATTTTACCCACTATTTCATGTCCTGGAATTAATGGCAACGCCGGGCAAGGTAATTCGCCATCGACAATGTGAAGGTCCGTGCGGCATACACCACAAGCAGACACCTGGATTAATACTTTACCGGGAGATAGAGCAGGCAGAGGTACCTCTTTAAGCTCCAATTGGGATTTGAGCTTAGACAAGACCATTGCACGCATAGCAGTTATCCCTCACTCTACCAAATCGAATTGTGTAAATCGCAATTCCAAAAGCCACAGCTACATTCAAAGACTGCTTTTGTCCCAACATTGGCAGATAACCAATTTCGCTGCATTCTCTTATCAAGCCCGGATCTATTCCGGTGAGTTCGTTCCCGACGATAATCGCAAGGGGCGTAGTAGAGGGTATCTCTTGTATGATCGAGAACAAGGATTCTGAGCCTTCTCCGCCCTCCAAAGCCAATAAGGTATATCCCTGGTTTTTTAATGAAATGATCAAGTTGAGACCATCGTTGTGATGACTCCAGGCAATGTTGTTTTCCGCACCTAAAGCAGTTTTCGTCACTCCCGAATGGTCTGGCGTAGGTGTGATACCACACAAATAAATGTGATTCACCCCACAGCCATCGCTGGCGCGAAATATTGCACCGACATTCCAGGTGCTGCGAATATTGTCCGCCACAACTACTAATTTTGTTTGGTCTAAAGGAGCTTCATGCTTGATGATACGCCTTGAAAATTGCTCTACAATCACAGTATTTGAATGACAAACTGGACAATAATAACGGTGTTTAACATCAACACCAACAGAAAACCGTAATTTGCACTTTTCTGAGGTGCATCGCCGAATTTCAAATAGCTCCATATCCATTCCAATTATTTCACAACCAATGGAAGTCCAGCGACCATAAAATACACTCGATTAGATACTTCAGCAAGCTTTTGATTTACTTTTCCAAGTAAATCACGATATAACCTTCCTAAAGGATATGCTGGAACTATTCCAAGCCCCACCTCATTCGACACAATAACCCATTCATCGTCTAGTTCATGATAACAGGAAATCAGCGAATTTAACTCTGAAAAAACCTTTGTTTCAACTATTTCTTCTGATATTTCTTCTTGAAAAGATACCAGGATATTACTTACCAGAAGGGTCATACAGTCCAATAGCACCAGCGACGATTGATGAGGATAGTTCGCTACAGCCCTTCCGATATTCATCGGCGACTCAATCGTATGCCAATGCGAGGGTCGCGAACGCTTGTGATTGGCTATGCGCAGTTCCATCTCGCTGTCGCGCGATTCTGCTGTCGCTATATAGATCACCTCTTTATTTGATTCGATTGCCAATTTTTGCGCAAATGCGCTTTTTCCACTTCGCGCACCACCCATTACCAGTGTCATTGCTCTCATTTCTTGTTTTCCATATTTATATCAATTTTCCGATCAGAAGGCAACCGAGCATCACTGCTACCTCAACCAATTCTATTATCAGACCCAAAATATCGCCGGTTACGCCACCAATACGTGATCGACTAAACGAATGAATCCCAGCCACCAGAATTGCTGAGAAAATGATCGCCAAGATACCGCGATAACCCATTAACACTGCAATTCCAAGGGGTAAAATTCCAGATACCAAAATCAAAGGATAATTTATCCCCTGTGCGAAATCTACACCCATTCCACTCAATTTTGCCAATGGCTGCTTTGCAGATATTAGAATAAACCATCGTCCAAGGGCTGGACCCAATAATATCGGCAAATAACTTTCTTCTATTAGAAGGTCATTTACCAGCATTATTTTCAGCAGCAAAAACAGGATCAAACCAACGACACCAAAAGCTCCTATCCGCGAGTCTTTCATGATCTCTAATCGACGTTCTTTGGTTGAAGGATGGAGCAAGCCATCACAACAATCAGCCAGCCCATCCAGATGAAGACCGCCCGTCATTGCAACCCAGACTACCGTCATAATTAGCGCTGACAAACCAGGACTGAATAAGGTTTCAACACCCTGACCAATTCCATACACACAAGAACCTATAAATAAACCAATCACTGGGAACCAAAACCCACTTCGTCCCAAGTCTCCAGGTCTAATTTCCCCCTTAACAGATACCGGTACTATTGTTAAAAAATTCAATGCTAAAAATAAATACTTCATCCCTTCCCGCTGACTCCTGCTTCATCGAAAGTTGCCATTTCCGACAATATTCGTGATGCTGCCTCAACGAAATGAAACGCTAAAACAGCCCCTGTCCCCTCTCCCAGTCGCATATCCATGTTAAACAACGGCTTTAATCCGAGTTCCCGTAACAGAACTTGATGACCAATTTCTACCGATTGATGAGATGCAATCATGTATTGGGTAGAAGCCGGACATAATTTTCCTGCAACTAACGCCGCTGCCCCTGAAATGAAACCATCAATTACAACCGGTATCTTCAAATTAGCTGCGCCAAGAATCACTCCCACCAGACCAGCGATCTCAAATCCCCCCACTTTCCTCAATACATCAATTGGATCATGAGGATCAGGATCATTGGCATCAATTCCACGCCTTATCGCATTGATTTTTAATTGCAACCCACTATCATCCACACCTGTTCCCCTTCCAGTCACCAACTCTGGATCAACCCTACATAGTACACTTACGATTGCTGCTGATGGAGTTGTATTGCCTATGCCCATATCCCCTGTAGCCACTAAATCCAACCCTCTTTCTTTTTCGAATGCCACAATGTCAATTCCAGTTTGAATGGCTTCTTCACATTGCTCGAGAGACATTGCCGCCTGCCTGGAAAGATTTTGGGTGCCATAAGAAATTTTCCGATGCAATAATCCTGATACACCCTGAAAATCAAACGCCACACCAATATCAACCACCACAATTCGAGCTCCTGCCTGTCGAGATAAAACATTGATTGCCGCTCCACCCCTTAAAAAATTTAGCACCATTTGAGGAGTAACCTCTGGGGGATAAGCGCTCACCCCTTCTCTTGCTACTCCATGATCAGCAGCCATCACAATTACAGCCTTCTCTTTAATCTTCGGCTGTGCATTTCCGATTATTCCTGCTAACTGAACGGACAATTCTTCCAGCCTGCCCAAACTTCCCTGGGGCTTTGTTAATCGATTCTGACGTGCTCTGGCTTGTTCTTGAGCAATGACATCTAAATTAGATATTTCTGGCAGCAACATATTCCCTCTACAAATATAATAATGTGGATTAAAAAATCCCCGCTTTTGGCAGGGATTTAAATAACTTAGAAATACCCGCCACAACCATTCCACGAGTTAGTGATCGGTACCGTTTTGGCGGGCGACCTGGCTCAGCAAATAAATAAACTCTATTCTGCCTTACAGTTGCGGGACAGCACCGGACTATCACCGGTTTCGCCTGTTATGTCGCTCCATCCGGGGATACGACGCCTCACGGTGAAAAATTTAGTCAGATTATACCAGAAGCTGGCAGAGAATGAATTATAATTTCAAAAGCATGTTACATGAATCCGATCTTAAGACTCATTCTGTTTCTGGCGGCTTGTCGCACATTGAGTTCGAAAATGCCTCTATTGGATATCCAGGCGCGATTGTCCTGGAAAATATCAATCTTAAAATTCCTCCCGGCAGCCAGGTTGCAGTAGTTGGTCCTAACGGGGCAGGAAAATCGACTCTTTTTAAGGCATTAGTAGGATTAATTCCATTATTAAGTGGCGATATTCGTGTTCATGGGCTTTCCGTTGCGTCTCATCACGATTGTATAGCATATATTCCACAACGAGAAGAAGTCGATTGGAAATTCCCAGTTACCGTCCGTGATGTGGTCGCTATGGGTAGATTTGGCAAACAAGGTCTATTTCGAAGAGAATCAAAGGCAGATAAAGAAATTATAAATGAAGCGCTCCATCGACTTAATATTGAGGAGCTGGCAGCTAAACCAATAGGCAACTTATCTGGAGGGCAACAGCAGCGGGCGTTTTTGGCAAGGGCAATTGCTCAACAGCCTCATATCCTCATTCTCGATGAACCATTTAATGGAGTGGATGTAAATACACATCAGGTTATTTTAAATCTGTTAATCTCCATGAAATTGCATGATGTTACTATTCTTGTGTCAACACATGATTTGAATCTTGCTGCAGAAAAGTTTGAAAAAGTCATATTGTTAAATAAAAAAATGATTTATTTCGGAGACCCCGAGCAAGCCTTTACCCAAGATAATTTACAAATCGCTTTTGGAAAACAAATATTATTATTAAACAACAAACAAAGCATCTTGGTGGATGAATGTTGCCCAACAGAAGATAAGGTGAACCAGGTATGATGGAGTGGCTGTTAGAACCATTTAAATACGAATTTATGATAAGGGGATTTCTAGCAGCCACATTTGTTGGCGCGATTTGTTCAATAATTGGCTGCTATATTGTCCTACGCTCGATGGCATTTTTGGGAGACGCCCTTGCCCATGCAATCCTTCCCGGAATCGCGGTTGCCTATCTGCTTAAAGGTGATATCACCCTGGCTGCCTTATTTACGGGCGTCTTGTCTGCCTTAGGAATCAATTTTTTATCAAAACAAGGTAGCATCAAAGAAGACACAGCAATCGGCATATTGTTTAGCGCTTCATTAGCATTGGGAATCGCAATAATAAGCTCTATTCGAACGTATGCAGTTGACTTAAGCCATATTCTATTTGGAAACGTGCTCGGTGTCAGTAATAAAGATTTATTGTTAACGGCAATTCTTGGGAGCCTCATTTTGCTCCTTGTTCTCCTTTTTTACCGTCCTTTCATGATAGTTTCATTTGATCCTGTGCTTGCTACTACTTTGAGAATCCCCGTAGATAAAATCCGAAGTTTAATGCTGGTCATGATGGCAATAACAATTGTCATTGCGATTCAGAGTGTAGGGGTAACTCTTGTGGTTGCCATGTTGGTAACACCTTCAGCTACATCTTATCTAATAACCAAACGGTTGCCTGCAATGATGGCAGTATCGGCGATTGTGGGATTTTTATCCAGCGTCATCGGCTTATATGCAAGTTATTATTGGAACATCGCGTCCGGAGCTGCAATCGTATTAGCGGCTACCTGCTTTTTCCTGGTGGCGTTCCTTTTCTCCCCTCAAAAAGGCATTTTATTACAGCGATTTACCTCACCAGCAAAAAAAAAGTAACAAAAATAAGATGGCATTTATTGATCTAGCTAAGGTATCGCACCTTCCACCAGTGATAAAAGTCGGCTCGCTCTCCATTTCAGGTAATTTGTTCCTGGCTCCAATGGATGGTGTTACCGATTCCGCTTTTCGAACATTGGCAAGGAGATTGGGATCTGCTGCCAGTTTCACGGAATTTATTAACGCCAACGATGTTTTATTCCGCTTTTCTTACGTTCAGAAACGGTTAAATTTTCGAGAGGAAGAAAGACCCATTATTTTTCAACTGTACGACAATGAGCCCGAACGAATTATCCAGGCTGCTTTAAAACTTTTTCCACTTCAACCAGATGCTATTGATATCAATATGGGTTGCAGCGCCTCTTCAATATCCAATCGAGGTGCGGGAGCCGGGTTATTAAAAAACCCGCAAAAAATTGCAACCATCTTTTCCACTTTATCGAAAACCCTGACCATTCCAATAACTGGAAAAATTCGGCTTGGTTGGGATGAAAATCACCAAAATTACCTTGATATCTCACACATTATCGAAGACAATGGAGGTAAACTCATCTCCGTGCACGCGCGTACACAAAAACAAAAGTACTCCGGTGCAGCAAATTGGCAAGCGATCGCTGAAATTAAAAGCCAGGTGTCCATCCCTGTTATCGGCAACGGAGATATCCTGACTTCTTCTGATGTAACCCGCATGACCTCCCTGACAAACTGTGACGGAGTGATGATTGGTAGAGCTGTTATCAGTAATCCCTGGCTGTTCTCTGGATATGATCGCCACGAAGTGCCTGTGGAGCTGGTTAGAGATACTATCCAGCTCCACTACAATTTGTTGTCCGAAGATCATGGTCCGTATCAGGGATTGGTTCTACTGAGGAAATTCGTCAACCGCTACCTGGCACCTTACCAATTAAACTCCGATCTGCGAAAAAACCTTCTAACCCAAACAGAGCCTGCTCTGTTCTTTCATCTTCTCGATAAGATTCTCGATCAAAATGTAATCAAGATACCGCCCATATAGACTTTAAAAAGCGGACCTTTTCTAACTGGTGGAATTGTCCACCGCCTTCGTGATTGTTATATTCGTATACTTTTATTTCCTTTTCTCCCATGTAATGATTATATGCCGCATATACGGTGGAGGGTGGGCAGATATCATCCATCAAACCGACCGAAAAGAGGCTTTTGGCTCGAGAGCGGGCTGCAAAATTAACACCATCAAAATAACTCAATGTCTTGAAAACCTGTTCGACCTTATCGCGATGAGACTTGCAATAGTTCGAAATTTCTACATACGGATTATTATTTATAATCTGGGTCGCCCGGCGGTAATGGCATAAAAACGGAACATCAGGCATACATACTTTTACCCGAGGTTCAAGACCACTGGCTGCCAGCGTAATCCCACCTCCCTGGCTGCCTCCTGTTGCCGCGATTCGAGAAGCATCAATTTCAGGATGACTGCAAGCGGTCTCTACTGCACGGACCGCATCGACAAAAACCCGCCGATAGAAATATGACTTTGGTGATAATATACCCCTGGTCATAAATCCAGAAACATGCGGATTTGAACCTTCCGGCTCCGGATCGGGTGTATCCCCGTGTGATCCAACTCCAGACCCTTGCCCGCGTGTGTCCATAACCAGGTGGGCATATCCAGCTGCTGACCATAACAACCACTGAATTGGGAATCCCCTGCCACCGCTATAACCAATATATTCGACTACGCAGGGAATTTTTCCTTTTCTATTTTTGGGTAGAATTAGCCAGCCTTTAATTGGCTGCCCTGCATAGCCACAAAAAGTAACATCGTATGTGTCAATTGTGGTCAACCCAAAATCTACTGATTCAAATTTAGGATTAAGGTCGTATTGTCGGGTTTCAGACAAAGTGTTAGCCCAAAACTCATCAAAATCTGCGGGCTCATTTCGATCGGGTAAATACGTGATTAATTTTTCGTAGGGAAAATCAAAGAAAGCCATATGCTACTGCTCCTTGATTTAAGGATAAGGGGTAACCTGCTCAAGCGGTTGGGGAAAATGACCGCGTTTAATTGCCGGACCACCTGAAGGCGCTGCCCAAAGACAGGCATTATAGATCACCTTTTGCACGATTGGATGATAATACGTCGGCAACGTTTCATGTCCCGGTCGAAAATAAAAGATTTTTCCCGCCCCACGGTAGAAACAACATCCACTCCTGAACACTTCACCGCCCTGGAACCAACTAACAAAGACCAGTTGATCTGGAGCAGGGATATCAAAGTGTTCTCCATACATTTCTTCATGGTCTATCTCAAAATAAGCGTCCAAACCAGCAGCGATGGGATGACCTGGTTCAATAACCCATAGTCGTTCTTTTTCTCCAATTTCGCGCCACCGCAACATACAGCCGGTGCCCATTAATTTTTGGAAAATTTTCGCCATGTGCCCAGAGTGCAATACGATCAGTCCCATCCCTTCCAGAACCCGTTGATGAACCCGATTTACAATTTCATCCGAAACATCTTTGTGAGCCATGTGTCCCCACCAGATTAATACATCTGTTTCGGCAAGCACTTCTTTGGTCAAGCCATGTTCGGGCTCGTCTAATGTAGCAGTCCGAACTGGCAACCCTTGACCTTGAAGATAACCGGCAATAACCTGATGAATTCCATTTGGGTATATATCAGAAACAGCCTTATGAGTTTTCTCGTGTCGAAACTCATTCCATACAGTAATTTTGGGTAATGTGTTCATGTTTACTCCTTTTTATGATTTTAAGCTTTAACTGGCTGCCCACTGAGTGCGGCAGAGGCTTTAATAGCATCATACAACTTTGCCATACGTAAACCAACTTCGGGAGGACTTGGGTTGGCTATCTCTCCTGATTTCACCTTTAAGAATTGCTCCCACACCCCTAAAGATGGAGGCGTCTCGAGTGTCTCAAATTCTTTCTGACCATGTCGCTGCACTAATAATCGTTCTCCCCAAATTCCAGTGCGGATTATCGCCCTCTCACAAAACACCATCACTTCTGAAGCACATGTGGGAATTGTTTCTCCACAGGCATGTAATGAGACCAATCCTCCCGATTTCAACTTTCCTATCACTACACCAAGAATTTCGACTGGGCGACCATAATTATCAAGAATTGATGATACTTCTGTGAATTCCTCTCCGGCGAGATCAACAACGGTATTAAGCATATGAGCGCCAGTATCAAATAGAAATCCCCCCCCCGACAATTCAGGCATTTGTCTCCAAGTATTGGCTGTTCCAGGTCCCCATCCCTGCCAAACAGTTGCGCTAATTGTCAGCAGTTTTCCAAATTCCCCCGATCGCAACATCTTTACCGCTGTACGGATATTCGGCGATAGGCTGCCCGGAAACGCTACAACTAATAACTTGCCAGATTGGTCGCGGGCATTGATCAATCTTAATGCTTCTTCAGCGTTCATCACCATTGGTTTTTCTAACAACACATCTAGACCGGCTTCCAGGCATGCCTTTGTCTGATCAAAATGATAGACATGAGGAGTAATGATAAAAGCTGAGTCAAGCTTATATTTTTTTAACAAAATGCTCAAATCTGGTTCATTTGGAGGTGGAGGTAATCCCGCACTGATAAATAATTCAGCCATAAGATCATAATTTTTTGATGATGGCTCACACACCACTTCAATATGCGTAGTATCTTGCATTTTTAACATATTCCGTATATGATGCCTTGCCATCCCCCCCACACCAATCATACACACCCTGTTTAACGCTCTCATTTTTTACTCCTGTTTATGATTTTCGAAACCACTCTTTTACTACTGAATAAGCCAGCTTTGGTCTTCTGTACTCATCAACGATGCCTTTGTTATTAAACGCTCGTGGTCTCCTCAGAGCGTAAAAATTACTGGCGGATCGGATATCACAATACTGCCAAAGGCTCACACCGGATATCGCCGGGTTTGTCATCATTTCCCGACACACAATATTGAGGTAATCCGCTTGATACTCTTCAGTCCAATGACCTTTCATAATATCGTGCCACCCATATATTCCGTCAGCGCCAATTTCACTAAAGATAACTGCCCGATCGCCCATCCCTTTTTCTTGGATAAAATCCAGGCAGTCTCGAATGGCAGGAATAATCAACCGAAGAGGGTTTTCTTCATCGAATGTCTCCCCCCAACCTGGATACCAACCTGGATAGATATTAAGGGCAATGATATCAACTGGATCAAGGCATATATCCTGCTTTAATCGGCATGTAGCATATGTAACAAGCCTTGATTTATCTCGTTCCTTTATAAATGCAATCGTATCATGAAATAGCTGCTTAGCCGATTCTACTTCGGTATGCGCTTCATTCATAAATCCCCAAATAATCACAGATGGGTGGTTATAACTTGTGCTGATCATTTCTTCAATTTGTCCATAATGCTGGCGCACATAATTTGGATTGAGGAAATGGCGTTCCTCCGGCTGCCAGCCAAGCGCTTCTTCCCAAAAAAGAAAACCTTGCTCATCACACAAATCTAAAAATCGTTGATCTTGCTGGTAATGACTTCCTCGAATGAAGTTACAACCCAAATCATGCAAAATTTGAAGATCCGTATAAAGTATCGACAAGGGCAATGCTGAGCCAAAGTTCGGGTGTGACTCATGTCGGTTATAACCCTTGAGCTTAACAGGCTGACCGTTAAGATATATTTTCCCGCCTTGAGCTTTTACCTGCCTTATTCCAAACCGTACAATCATATCATCGCCTGGAATAGACAATCTCAACTCGTACAAGTTAGGAGATTCCACACTCCAAAGTCGAGGTTGAGTGATTTGGATAGAAAAGGATACCAGATCAGATAAAGGTTGGAAATTTACTAAAGAATAGTGTCGCCCATCTAACTCAATCTCGCACGATATTTCATCTCGTGGAGTCTCTGTCAGTTTTGCCTCCACTTCAATTTGACCGGTGCTATAGTCAACAGGAGTCACCCGAACCCACTCAAAGGCAATTTCAGGGATTTCATGCAGCCATACACTACGGATAATCCCTCCCCACTGATAAAAGTCATAATATGGCTCATGTAGTGGAGTGCGGTCAAGGTCAAAACGGTTATCCACGAGGATTACAATTTCGCGCTGAGCTGAATCCGATAACGGGAAGGCGCACCAAAATTCAGAATAGCCGCATCCATGCTCTTTGATTGCCACCCCATCGACATATACTCGACACCACATAGACACAGCTTCAAACTGAATACGACCATAAAAGCCGGGTGTAACCTCAACAATCTTTCTATATGCCGCAATTCCCCGCTCGCCAGCATATAAAGGCATTGCATCAAAGGCAGCAGGAACTGGCATTTTCTCGTTAAACTCAATTTTGGATATATCGATTTGCTCTAAATCAACTTTTCCCAAACAGGAAAAATCCCATTGACCATCCAGGTTAGAGACCCTTCGGGTCTTAAAGTGCGGATAAGCCTTTTCCATATGGTGAAAATCCTCTCCTATGATATTTATATAATTTGTAAATGCTATAATAATTATTAGCGGGGTAAATCTTGAAAAACCAATCGGCAATAGTTATTATACTCTAGTAAGGCTTCCTAAGTATTCGAGGTCAGTGTGCCAAAGATCACTATTGAGGAATCAGCCAGTACTAATGCTCCTTCTAGCGGTTATTTCAAAATCAGTAAGGATCATTTTAAATGCCAAAGGAAATGGTTTCATCTATACGTACTCCAGTCAAACGTGAAAATGCTGAACGATTTGTTTTATTATCTTTAGTTAGCTTTGCTTCTACCGTAATTTTAACCCGAGGATTTTTAGCATTAACCGGTTATCCCCAACTTGGTGGAGGAGAATTACACATTGCTCATGTCCTTTGGGGTGGATTATTTTTATTTGTTGGCGGATTATTCCCGCTAATCCTGGCAAACAGGTGGGCATTGAATTATTCAGCGATTCTTAATGGCATTGGGATGGGGTTATTTATTGACGAGGTAGGGAAATTTATCACTCAAAATAACGATTATTTTTATCCGCCTGCAGCGCCAATTATTTATTCCATTTTTTTATTGACAGTTCTTGTTTATTTACAGGTTCGAAAACCCCCTTCCCGTAATTCACGGGCTGAAATGTACCGCGTGCTAGAAGGTATTACAGAAATATTAGATGGAGATCTTGAGCCAGCCGAGTTACATGAATTGAAAGCTCGACTTCAACAAATAACGCTCAACATCTCAACTCCTGATGCAGCAAGGTTGGCTAATGATTTGATGCAATATTTTGAAACGCATGAATTTCGGTTGAATACCCCGCAGCCTGGAAAATTACAGCGAATAATGTACGATATTCGGGTAAATTATGAAAGATACTTGACCAGGAAATTATCCCTTTCAATTATTGCGATTGGGTTTCTTCTATTTGCAACTGCTAATCTCATCCAAATATTTACTCTCATTCTGATTTGGTTCGATCCCAATACCACTATTTCAGATTTCCTCTATCCGCTCGTGATGCAAGCCCAGGTGCGAAACCTAACAGAAGCATACATGATGTTCGCCAGAATTGGTTTAGATGCTGTGATTGCTTTTGTTTTGATCGTTGCTTTTTGCTTGATCTTGATTAAAAAAGTTGAGAAGGGCATCAATCTTGGATCTGCTGCCCTTCTCATTTCTTTAGTAGTGTTAAATTTGCTGGTTTTCTATATAGACCAATTTCAGGCGGTTTTCAGAACCTTGTTATACCTTTCATTGTTTAGTTTTTCCGTTCACTTTCGCCGTAGATATATCAAACATTCCCAATAATTAATACATTTCTGTCTATTGTTGAATCAGGTGATCCACTTCTTTTAATTCCTCTGCTGATAATGTCCATTCTGCAGCCTTCACATTTTCTAGAACTTGTTCCAAACGAGTGGCTCCGCTGATCACCGACGAAACCTCTGGGTGAGCAAGCAGCCATGCATGTGCCAATTCACTCGTAGTATGACCTCTCTCTAAAGCCCATTGACCAACTGCTTCCACGATAGCATAGTTCTTAGGGGTCATGTATGATTTCACATACGCATTTGATTCCCCCCGTGAACCTTCAGGAACCGGTTGACCCATTTTGTATTTTCCGGTCAGGAAACCGCCTGCCAGAGGGAAGTAGGGAATTAACCCTACACCCTCACTCCGACAAAATGGGAGAATTTCAAGCTCAATACCTCTTTCCAACATGTGGTAATGAGATTGGATCACAATAAAGGGAGACCAACCTTTCAGGTCGGCAATTGCATTTGATCGTGCAATTTGCCAACTCAGAAAATTAGATGCGCCAATATACCGGATCTTTCCAACTCGAATTAAATCATCCAACCCTCTCAACATCTCTTCAAGAGGCGTAGTCTCGTCAAATTTGTGAACATAATACAAATCGATGTGGTCAGTCTGTAATCGCCGTAAACTGGCGTCAATCGCATCATACATGTGTATTCGCGACGCTCCCCAATCATTTACACCATTACCCGTCTTAATAGAGTACTTTGTCGCAATTAAGAATTTATTTCTCTTACTCCTTATAGCATTTCCAATCGTTTCTTCTGATCGTCCCTCCTGGTAAATGTCGGCGGTATCCAAAAAATTTATTCCCAAGTCAAGAGCGGCATCCACAACCCGATTTACTTCACTTTGCGGCATCCGCTCATAACCAAAACGATTTGTTCCTAATCCAATTACCGAAATTCGCGCTCCGGATTTGCCTAATTGTCGATACAACATTTCTTATCTCCTTTTCGAATAATCTCGAAATTCAGCAAATGTCCTGTATAGTACTAATAAGTTTTCAACCGGCACGCAGGGTTGGACATTATGAATAGTATTAAAAATAAATCCCCCACCTTTGCTGAATACTTCAATACGTTGAATCACCTCATTGCGCACTTGCTCAATAGAACCTCTCGGTAATGTAAATTGGGTGTCGATTCCTCCTCCCCAAAATGTAAGGATATGACCATACCGATTTTTTAATTCAACAGGATCCATTTCCTCAGCAGAACACTGAACCGGATTTAAAATGTCAAATCCAGCTTCAATAAATTCAGGAATCAATCTGGCTATTGAACCACACGAATGAATAAAACTTTTCCATTTTGTGTTGCTATGTATCCAATCATTTATCTGCTTGTGAAATGGTTTAAATAATTCCTGATAGGTCCTTTTTGAAATAAAAGGTCCCTGTTGAGTTCCAAAATCGGTGCCGGTAATAAAAACCGCATCCACTTTATTACCAACTACCTCATATATCTTCTGCAGATTTTCAATCCCAATCTCGCATTGTCGATGAAAAATCTGATAAACATATTCCTTCCGAGTTACCGTGCTAACGTACCATTCTTCTACATCTCGAATCCCCTTCGGATTTTTTAACCAAGGAGCAGGGACAAGCGCGATATCGCCAAATGCTGTTCCTCCAAAATTAGCCAATATCGCTTTGTCTGTTGAATAATATATTTCATCTGCCTGTTTTCCCAGATAGGACAATTCTTCATCAGTGATAATTCCAAATTCTTCGAGATTATCTTCTACACGAAGATTCGCATCGTCAATTGGAGGTTGTCGAACAATTGTATCAAAATAAAAACCTCCCTTTGGCATCCTACCGCTTGGAGGAGCAGTTTTATCTCCTTCTGGATACATCAAAATGTCCCCATTTTCATTCGGTTCCGTATTAAAATCTCCAGGAACAAGAACTGGCGTTCCATCAAATGTTGTCCAGGGCTTCCAGTTTTCGTTGGTAAAACCAAACAAGGTTTTATTTTTCCCTAACCCAACCACATCAACGCCTAATGCAGATTGTAGATCGGGTTTAATCTCTCCCAACATTTGGTAAGGTTCAACCACCTTTACCGGAGTACCAGGTTTATCCAAACCAAGCGCTTGCCGAAGGAGATAAACGGAGCTGACATGCATCCCAGTCACCGCGCTCGAACCGAGATCCAATGGAATGCAGTCTGGTTCCTGATGGTTTAATGTTATCTGAACTCTTTCTCGAGATGTTAACATCGCTTTTTTCCTCTACAAACTAACATCAAATCTGAAGTTCTTCTCTCAACTGTTCAAAATAGGGTATTATTTTCGTCCACATTGTACTAACAATTAACCTCGTCCACCAAAATGCGGTGGCTGCCAAACCATGAGCAAAAACCGCAAACATAGGTGGAGTTTCACGAGAATAATACGTCCAACACTCGCGCGTAGTCCCCCATAACTCAAGAAAATATCCCAGGCTTGAACCCGCTAAAAATGTTATGACTGGAATTTTCTTTTCACGGATAGATAAGATTAAGGTTGCACAAATAATTAAGGCAATGATAGTAAAAGGTTTTTCCAAAGTAGGGAGTGTGTAAACAAACATTATTCCAAAAAAGCCAATCATAGCTATCCAATACAATACTGAGTAAACACTACTATGTAACCGTGATGATATACCAGAAAGGAGTAACACCATCCGGTCAATCGTCAAAGTAGCAATTGGCCATGCAGGCAAAATCCACAGAGGGGGACGCTCATTGGTATAGTATGTCCACAAAGATGTTTGGGTTCCCCACGCTTCGATCACTAATCCCCCTACAAGACCAATCATTAATGTCAACCAGTCCCGGCGAATATCCGCTTTCGCCATAATCATTAACGACATGTAGAGAAAAATTCCTAACAACAACCAATCAAATTGCAGCCAAAAAGGATAAGAAGGATCGTATGATGCCAGATAATCTTCAGCTAATGGCCACCAAACCACAATAATTAATATTACGATTGCCAGAAAACCGCTAAATAAAAAATAACTGGTCTTTGTCCAACTAAGTGCCTTGAACAATTTGAAAATTAACGGTGAAATACATTTCATATAAACCACACTCGTTTAGGGAGCAAGAGGTAATTGCGCAGGGGCAGCATCAGTCTTTGCATCCCGCTCACTAACCATCCGATAAATCGGTTGACTTCGATACCACAACCAGAATGTCTGCACAACATACGCTGCTGATTGGGCTAAAACCGCATAATAAAGACCTTGCATATTTTGCAAGATTATTCCTATTCCAAGAACGATGAAAGTTGTGATTAAGTACAAAATCACTGCTTCGATAACACCACGTGTTTTTCGACCATATACAATCATCCCCTGAAAATAACTTTGAACGACACTGACGCCTGGTAAAAGAATACCAAACCAAAAAGAAGTCCTTGCCAGGTAAGCCAAAGGAGGTGCAAGAGCTGCAACCTTTAAGAACCACAAATCTAGAAGATTGGATGAGGTGATCACTAAATAAATAGCAGACGAGATTCCAATAATCAGTAATGCGAATTTTCTTAACAATTTTATTGAACCGGGTTTGTCCATCACCGAGACCACTACTTCGTTGAAAGCCAAACCCATACTGCGAAAAATTTGCAGCAAGCCAGACACAACCGACCAGGCTGCCAGTGATTCAATCGGTTGTACCATTCGGCTCATTGCGGCGGAACAAACAGGTTGCCAGATCAAGAAAAAAACTGATGTGAATGCCAAAGGAGTATAAAACCTGGCAAATTGTAACCAACTCATTTCCGTTTTTAGCTCAGCATTCTTTAAGTCTCTTTTAATAAAGGGCTGAGCTTGAAACATCGCATAGAGTGCTTCACAAAACACACCAATTGCTTGCGACACAGTTGCCACCAATACGCCAGGAACCGTTTTCAAGTTAAAAAACACCACTAATAATAAGCCGACGACCACTAACCGAAGTATTGTTCCAATCCCAACACCTTGGGGAAAACCAAAACGAATCAACACCCCCTGATGGAGTCGCCGAAAACCTATACAGACAGCCCAAAAAGTCATCGCCTGCAATCCCACTCGACCAGGCTCGATAATCTTCTCAGGCACTCCCATTAGATTTTGTACGATGTAATCGTATAGCGGAGTAAATGCTACCAGAGCATGTAAAAAAGTAAGGAATCCGCCAATTAGAATTGTGAACCGGTATAGTTTCCGGAACATCTTGATATCATGAGATAAAGCGGTTGAGGCTGAAAGAAGCATGAGTATTGGAGCTTCTAATATGAGGGCTAAGGGAAAAACGACACCTCCATAAGCTGCCAGGTTTACTTCCGGGTTGGGCAAGCGGGCAACCACCGAAGTTAACATGGGCAATTCAACTCCCATCAGTATCCAACTCAAAGCCAGTGGCCACCAAACATTAAAAATTTTTCGGATCGTCATGGGCATATTAAGGAAATTCTGAACGAATTGCGACAAAATTAAGAATCTCAAATCCAACCAATTCTCACAACGAAAACGGGCATCTGGACTCTATGCTCCCATATTATATGTTAAGATTAATAAAAGATTACCTGAAAAGGTTTGTTTACATGGAAAATGCATCGTCTCTCCCAACTTATGACTACATTATCGTGGGCGCAGGGGCGGCTGGTTTAAGCCTGGCGTATCAACTGGTACATAGTCCCTTGTCGGAAAAAAAAATATTAATAATTGACCGAGAAGCAAAAAACAAAAATGACCGAACCTGGTGTTTTTGGGAAAACCATCCTGGCTTATATGATCATATTATTTTCCGTACCTGGTCGAATTTGGCGTTCCACAGTGATCAATTTCACAAAGTTTTTCACCTATTCCCATATCAATACAAGATGATTCGCGGTATCGATTTTTATAATGAGGTGTTCAAGGTTCTAAATCACCGTCCTAATATAACAAAGGTGATTGAAGATGTCCTCTCAATTGAGGATCATCCAGATTATGCGGAGGTACATACGACAAATCAGTCTTTTAAAGGCGGATATGTGTTTGATAGTCGAAACGTTCAGCAAAGAATTCCGGTACTCTCTAATCAACATCATTACTTAATGCAACATTTCTTAGGCTGGGAAATCAAAACAAAACTGCCCACTTTTACACCTAATACAGCTACTCTTTTTGATTTTAGAACGGACCAATACAATTCGATGCGATTTTTTTATATCCTCCCCTATTCTCAGAATCAAGCCCTCGTTGAATATACGCTATTCTCGTCAGAATTGCTTACTCAAACGGAATATGAGCATGCCATTCAAAACTATATTTCTGAGATTATTAATATTCGTGAAGCAGATTACACAATCGAAGGGGTCGAAAAAGGAATTATACCAATGACTGACTTCCCTTTCTCACGCCGATTGGGAAGTCGAGTGATGGCAATTGGCACCAAAGGAGGGCTGGTCAAACCCTCTACTGGCTATGCTTTTCTTCGCATCCAGAAAGACACGGCTGCAATCATTAACAGCCTAATTCTATTCGGTCACCCTTTCAACGTTCCGAACCCAGAATGGCGATACCGAATGTATGACTCAACCATGTTGCAACAAATGTACAGACGCGGGGGAAAAATGAAATCTTATTTTACATCCATGTTTCAGCTTAATCCCATCCACAGAGTTTTTCGATTTTTAGACGAGACAGCAAGCTTTCCAGATAATCTCGCCTTGATGGCTACCTTGCCTGTACTGGACTTTTTTCTCGCAAGCATAAAAACACAGATTTTGAGAAAGATATAGTCATACATTGAGATGCAAGAAAGTTCTTTGCATTATGACCTCAAGCTTTTATATTGTGAACCGGGAGGCTTACTCGAACATTCCCTTGATGGGTATATTATCGACATCATCAATGAAAATAAGTGTATTGAAATTCAAACTGGAAATTTTCAAGCATTAAAACCTAAACTGGCTGTGTTGCTTCCCAACCATCTAGTAAAAATCGTTTACCCAATTAACAAAGAAAAATGGATTGAAAAAAGATATCCCGATCAACCCCCGCATATTGATGCCACGCGAAGACGTTCTCCCAAAAAAGGGACAATATATGAAATTTCAAAAGAATTAATTTTTATCACGCCGTTTCTTGTCCACCCCAATTTTTCAATTGAGTGTGTTTTTATATCTCAACTTGAAGTACAATACGCAAATGGATTAGGAAGCTGGCGTCGGAACGGAGTATCTATTCTAGATCATAAACTTGAAAAGGTGTTTGAGACTGTCGATCTTAACAAAATTGAGGATTACAAAATTCTGCTTCCACCAGATCTTCCCCAACATTTCACCTCAAAAGATTTTTCAATGACAGCCAACATTTCCCTATCGCTGGCAAGAAAAACCTGTTATCTTTTAAGAAAGCTTGGTCTTGTTGAACCGATCGGCAAAATCAATCAATCCCTTTTATATCAAATGCCAAAGTAACAAGCACTTGAAACCAATTCACTCCGCAATCCCGCGCACCCTTTATTCTACTTTTTCTGCATTGCGATCTCCCAACTATCGCCTGTGGTTTCTAGGTCAATTATTTGGCTTTTTTGGTATGTGGGTTCAAGTTACTGCCCAGGGATATCTGATCTATGAAATCACGAATTCAACTGCATTCTTGGGTTACGCCACTTTTATTTCCGGATTACCCTCTTATGTCTTAACGATTTACGGAGGGGTAATTGCAGATCGTATCTCAAAGCGGTCTTTATTAATTTATTCTCAATTTGCTTTGATGATTTTGGCGTTTATTATTACAGGTTTGATTATCCTTAAAGCAATTTTACCCTGGCATATTTTAATACTTGCTTTCTTCAATGGAATCGTAAACTCTTTTGACCTTCCGACCCGTCAGGCATTTGTAAGTGAATTGGTCGATCGAGATGATCTGATAAATGCGATCGCATTAAATTCAACGATGTTCAACAGCGCGACCGTGATAGGTCCGGCTGTTGGTGGATTAATTTATGCGCTTTTCGGACCTTCATTCTGCTTTTTAATTAATGGCATATCTTATATTGGTGTAATTATCATTTTACTTATGATTAAACCTTTTCAACCAGCGATACAACGTCCAAAATCATCCACAATTCTTGACCTGAAAGAAGGATTAAATTACACCATCAAGCACGACCTTGTTCGAACACTCGCCTTGAGCAGCGCTTTTTTTGTCTTTTTTGGTTTTTCATTTGTCGCCCTTATTCCAGCCTGGGCGGTTGATGTTCTTAAGGGAGATGTAAGAACCAATGGTTTGCTTCTCTCCGCTCGCGGGGTCGGTTCTTTAATTGGCGCTTTAATGCTTGCTGCGATGAGTCACTCGAATATTCGCGGGAAACTCTGGAGTGCTGGTTCATTCGTCTTGCCAGTAGCAATGCTGATATTCTCATTGAGCCGCTCGTTACCCCTTGCTTTGATATCAATGGCATTTATTGGTTGGGGTCTGTTCTCTATCCTGAATGTAACAAACACCCTTATTCAGACATCTGTCCCTGATGCGTTGAGAGGACGGGTAATGGGCATCTATACCCAAATATTTCTGGGAATGATGCCCATTGGATCATTAGTTCTAGCCAGCATTGCCGAAAAGACCAATGCCCCGATAGTTGTTACAACCTGTGCAGTAATTATATTTTTCTTGAGTATCCTGATGTTTTTTTGGAAACCTTATTTGCGAAAGTTAGATTAGCTTCTCACAACAAGGCGTCCAGAACTTTATTGATTCCCTCGGCAATCTCTTCTATATTCTCATTATCCAATTCAGGGCTTATATCCAGGTGTATCGCCCTTCCTAATAAATCTAATGTCTTGGGACACATATCTTTCGCATAAGTTATGTCGCCGGTATGCCACCGCCAGGGTCCCCCATTTTCCGACCATGTTTTTTTATTCAGAACAGGCGCCCAATGAGAATAAATATGGTAATCAACCCGATCAGGATCATACAATCCGCTTACTGGTACACCTTCAGCCCGCATCGCATCAATCAATTTTCGAGAAAGGACACTGGATGGTGCCAAAAATATGAGCGAGATCGCAGCTTCTCCTTCAGGGTCATTCAAACGCACAAATTCCACTCCTTTTTGAGCAGCCTGATTGGACAATGCTGCTTTAATCATCGCTTTCTTTTGACGCATATCCCTTAATAATCCTTCTAAACGTGTCAATTGTACCCGCATGATAGCCCCTTGAATTTCTGACATTCGGAAATTCATCCCAGGCAATATTTTTTCTTCGGATATATTATTGCGTAATCCACCAATCACATCATGATACATAACCGCCCGCTCATAATATTCTTTGTGATTAGTGATTACCATGCCCCCTTCTCCGCAAGTCAATATTTTATTGAATTGAAAACTGAAAGCTCCTATGTCGCCTATCGACCCAAGATGTTTACCATGGAAACTGGCTCCGTCAGCCTGGGCGGTGTCTTCTAATACCTTTAAATTATGCTTTGCAGCAACAGCCATGATCCGATCCATATCGCAAGGACGACCCCTCATGTGGACAGGAATGATCGCCCTAGTATATCGAGTTACTCGTCTTTCAATATCATCCGGATCAACCATTAATGAGGAATCAATTTCAGCCAAAATCGGCACCGCCCCTACCGCCATTACGGTCTCGGCAGTTGCTATCCAGGTATAAGCTGGAATAATAACCTCATCTCCAGGACCAACTCCCAAAGCAGCCAAGCCGCACATCAATGAAGCCGATCCAGAACTTACACCTAATGCATGATTTACCCCCATTACTCGCGCAAATTCCTCTTCAAGAATCTTTACCTGAGAAGGACCTGCAGAAGGTCCGTAATAGCGAAACAACCGTTTCGAGCGAAGTACTTCTAACACTGCTGCTTCTTCTTCTCTCCCTATGCGCAATCCTCCAGGGTACATCGGCGGAATGGGTTTTACTACTGCGGGTTCTCCTCCATCAATTGCCAGTTTTCCATATCCTGTTGTTTTCATTTTTCACCTTCCATCAAGATTTTCGCTTATTTTTTAATCGCTCTCTTTCTTTTTCAAGTATCCTCTTTAAAATCGCCAGGGCTGTTGCGTAAGTTGAATCCATCCCGTAGTAAGATAAAGTCCCTGCACCTAAATTCGCTCCTTTGCTCAAGGGAGTATCAGAAGCATAGTGGAGAATCCCAAGATCAAAATTCATACCATATAAATTAACAATTTCATCTATTGGATGCCTCTTTGGACGATACATCTCATACACAGATGATAAATATGGTCCTGCTTCCATTTCTATATCTGCATATCCTTCTCGATAGAAAATGTCCATGATAGAAGCATTCTGAAGAAACGTGCCATGCACACTGATCGCTTTTTGGTTATCTAATACAGATCCATACACCAGATAGGGAGACACATCGCTGGCGGTAAATACATTTTGAAATAAGTAAGTATTCCGCGAATGTTCGTCTTGAACAACATTCGGGATCATGACATCTCCCCGAATCCCGTTTAATGTAGCCGCTTTCCCCATTACGTATATGCCTAAAATGCTTCCCGCCTGCTCTGCAACCTTAGAGAGAATAGTATAGGCTGCCTGCCCTAAAGGATAATCAATATTAAGAATATATGCGTCACTATATCGCAGCAGGTCCCAGGAGTGATGATTAATTCGTGGATCAAAATAAGTTGAATTTAACCGATTGATTTCTATAATCTGAACTTCAATATCAAGAGCTTTTTGATTAATGATCCTGGTAATTCCGAGCTGTTTTTCCCAATCAAGTTGTTTCATATTAAGGCGATCACCTTGGGAAGATTGCTGGTATTTTTTTAGTAAGTAATACAAAAAATTTTCTGGGCTTGAGGAAACCGCTCGATCTTGAATCGCCCTCCATTCGCTTAATAAATCCGGAGATTCTCCCTGGTAAAGATACTCCAATAAGATATCCTTATTTTGAAAAGCAAATCCACTTAAGATATTGGGAACGCTATGTGGATTACTGGAAATAAAATAAACAGGTCTTGTTAATATATCTGGTGCAGCAGCTTCAATTTCAGTCCACCAATCCTGGGTTGCTCTTCGATACTCATTTAATGAGCCGCTTAAAAGACGCAGACGAAAATTACACCGTTTTGCCTTCATCTTTCTCAGATTACCGATGAAGCGATTTCCCCACACAGATTGTAAGCGCTGGAAATCTTCCTCGGACAAACCCAGGTGAGATACCAGAACAGCCGTGTTAGTAATGTCTCCCTGGGACACGTGATCCAACACTGACTCCGAGACCGGTTTAAGTAAAGTGTTAATCTTATTCCACTCAATCTGATACGCAGTGAGCGCTGGAATTACATCTTCTATATCCGAACGACTGGCAATAAAACAAGCTAAAATCTCATTTCCGTCATAATAACACCGTCTACGTCTCGCACGGGCAGCAACCTGTTTCCACTCAGTCAAAGAAGAAAAACCATGTCGTGAAAACACTTCTTCGCTTTGCCCTAGTATGATTAACTTTACATCTTGTATGCATTCAGGCAATCGCAAAGAGCAATAAATCAATGCTCCAACATCAGGGTACGCCTCTTTGGCATGAGGATGCAAAAGAGAATTCATGCCCGCATGCACCTGTTCCAGTGTCCGAATCTGAATTTCAGTTGTTGACCTCAACAATGAATATAGCGTTGTCCGAAAAAGCTGAATCTCATCTGAAGTAGCGGAAGGTACTGTTCTTTCCATACTCTTATTTTACTCAACTATTATGGTAAACTGAATGTGTAAACACCCCATTACTCATCAGGAAATCTCCTTAATGAAATGATCGAAATACAAAATTTCATCAACCGTATAATCGACAACGTGGAAAAAGTAATTGTGGGCAAACGTTCCACAATCGAATTAATTTTAGTAGCAATGTTGTGCGAGGGTCATGTCCTGCTAGAGGATGTGCCGGGCGTAGGGAAAACTATGCTGGCAAGGTCTTTAGCTATCAGTCTTGGGGGAAATTTCAAACGTTTGCAGTGTACGCCCGACCTCCTTCCTAATGATGTTACTGGGGTATCAGTTTATAACCAGCACACGAGTCAATTTGAGTTCAGACCAGGACCTATTTTTGTCCAGGTGCTATTGGTAGATGAAATCAATCGAGCAACTCCACGAACCCAGTCCGCATTATTAGAAGCGATGCAAGAACAGCAGGTTTCAGTAGAGGGCACCACATACTCTTTGCCCAGACCTTTCTTGGTTCTGGCAACCCAAAACCCAATTGAGTATGAAGGCACTTTTCCTTTGCCAGAAGCACAACTTGATCGCTTCCTAATGCGCCTATCAGTCGGTTATCCCACCCTTGAGGATGAAAAGCGTTTACTTGAACACTTAAAGAGAGAACACCCGATTAATACTTTGATACCCGTAGAAGAAGGGGAAAAACTATTAGAATTTAACAGAAAAATATGGGAAGTCCATGTTGACGACAGTCTAAAAGACTACATCCTGTCAATTATTGACGCCACAAGGCATAATCCCGATCTGATTTTGGGAGGCAGTCCCAGAGCAAGCCTGGCAATTTATAAAGCTTCGCAAGCGCTGGCTGCTGTTCGAGGTCGCGATTATGTTATCCCGGATGATATTCACTATTTATTGCCTGCCATCCTCCCCCATCGATTAATAGTCTCTCCTGAAGCTGAATTACGCGGCTTTACTGCAAAAGGAATATTGAATTCTATCGTTGAAAAGATACCACTTCCCATAAGTAAATAACTTTGTTAAATTAAGCTTTGAATGGGTTCATCCTTCGTCATTTTTGTAATTTCTCTTTTTCTCCTGGCTGCTATCACCAGAGAAAGTTTTGTTTTTGTTGTGTTGTACCTCGTTATTCTGTCTTTCGTCTTCGGGCGTTGGTGGATTGAGAAAAACAGAAAATCTATCCTGATTTCACGTCAATTTACAAACAAAGCCTTCCCAGGTGAAAAAGTAAAAGTTCAACTTACTGTTTGCAATACAAGCATTATCCCCGCTGTATGGGTAAAAGTTCGGGATTTTTATCCTGTTGAAGTAGCTGCAGCCCCTTCCTTTCAAAGAATAATCAGCCTGGCAGCAAAACAACAATATAAATTATCCTATGATCTGCAAACCTATAAACGAGGGTTTTATAGGATTGGTCCTTCGCAGGTAACCCTCGGAGATTTATTAGGGTTGGTGGATGAAAAAATTAGCGAGGGATCATCAGATTTCTTAACCGTTTACCCAAAAGTAATCGCTTTACCAGGTATAAGAATTCCTTCCAAATCACCCTTAGGTGTAATTAAACATACCCAACCCGTTTTCGAAGATCCGAGCCGCCCCTGGGGAAAACGAGATTATCAATCTGGTGATTCTATTAGACGAATTGATTGGAAAGCTTCAGCAACAGCCGGGAAATTGCAGGTCAAAATTTTTGAACCATCGATTGCTCTGGAAGCTTTAATCCTGTTAAACTTGGACCATCAAGATTACGCGTTTCGGACATATTTCGACGCTACCGAACTTGCAATTACCACCACAGCCTCAATAGCCTCCCGTATTATTGATTTAAAACAATCCGTTGGTCTCGTTACAAATGGTCTTGATCCGCTGATTACTGGAAACCAATCGCCTCCAGCTATTCCACCACGCAAAGGGCGCAACCATCTAATGCGAATTCTGGAAATACTTGCCAGAGTTAAGACCGAATCTTCCGTCAACTTTGTCTCGCTCCTCAATGCCACTCGTACCAATCTGAGTTGGGGTACTACTTTGATTATTATCACCGGTTCTGTTAATCAGAATCTATTTCGTGAGATTTTTCAATCCCGTAAATCCGGCTTGAATCCATTTTTGATCATCTGTGGTGAAAACCCAGACATATCTGAAATTCGAGCTCAAGCTCGACATTTTGACATCCCTGTCATTTACCTTAGATCTGAAAAAGACCTTGATATCTGGCGAAAATAAAGCATGAAACGAACAGAATGGTATCAATCTTTCATCTACAACCGCAGACTGGCGTTTATCATTAGTAATATCCTGGTATGCCTGATGATGGTATGCGTAGCATATGGATTTGTTCAATTAGGTCAAAAAATAGTACCTGGGTGGAATGGGGCATATATTATTATTTTAAGTCTTATCGTTTCACTCGAATCGATCTATTCTTTTCATGCAGCTCGTGAGAGAGATGGTAAAGAATTGTTTTATTTCAGGGCATCTGAGATAATCACGATCTCCATCCTGGTAAAACTCACGATATATTTCGTTAAGGGATTTTCATCGTTGTTATCTGATCTCAATGAATGGCAATCAAATTTCCTTTTTGCATTTTTTACCCCTGAATATCTCTTTGCGCTTTTTATCATCTTGACAACCTGGATTTTTTGCCAAACCTTAGCAAATGACATAGATGAAATACATTGGCGTCAGGAAGACGCTACCTGGGATGAGTTGGGGTTGGTGCAAAACAACCTGAAAGCTATACGGAATAGAATAGTAGATCAAGTCTATCTTTTAGGAGGAATAGTTATTTTTTTAGCAATTGTCTCACGGGCAGATGTGAGAAATCTGTTACCACTTAGATTTGATACAACAATTCCAATTTTTAACGTGATCGCATTTTTTATTTTTGGCTTGTTACTTCTGACACAGACACAATTCGCATTATTACAAACCCGATGGGTATGGGAAAAATTGCATGTAGTGCCTAATTTACCCATTGCCTGGTTTAAATATTCGATTGTTTTCTTTGTAATCATTGGAGTCATTGTTTTCTTTTTACCAACAGAGTATAGCGTTGGTCTATTAGACATCATACGTTTTGTAATTTTTCTTCTCTGGCAAGTGTTCACAGCAATTATTTTTATTGGGATGTTACTTTTTTCTTATCTGATGTCTTTATTCGCTGGCTCTCCAGAGGAAATAAGACCGGAAACCTCACCCATACGCCCCGCAATGCCGCCTCCAGTAAATCCGGAAGACCCAATTGCCTGGTTGGAATTTCTTAAGTCGATTGCCTTTTGGATTATTCTGTTGGCAATTTTTAGTTTTGCCATCATCAACTATATTCGCCAAAATGCAGCATTAATTGAAGCTCTGAGACGCATCCCTCTGATCAGATGGCTGCTAAAAGGTCTGTCCAGTTTTATGGATTGGATGGTTCGAATCAACAAAAAGGTCGTAACAATAGCTGTACAATCCATGAATAGAATTCAAGCGCGTACCAAACAAACCATGCAGAGAATAATGAATAGAGTTACCGCCTATTGGATGCTAAGTCCATCGGAGCAAATTATTTATTTTTTTTCCAACTTAATTGAAAATGCCTCCCAAAAAGGTTTCCCACGAAAGAACTATGAAACTCCATTTTCTTATACCCATAAATTGGAATCCGATTTGCTGGAAGTAAAAGATGATCTTGAAATTTTATCGAATGATTTTGTTGAATCCCGTTACAGCAATCACGAAATCTCAATTCAACAAGCCAAAAAAGCCGAAAAACACTGGGAAAGGATTATTGTACAACTTCGCCGTCCCCCTCAAAAGAAATCTTAAGCTATACTAATCCCATTATTTCTATTTACATCCATTTTTGTAGAGTATTTGCTTCTTGTCTCGCCATTAATCCCATAAAATTGAACATTTTTACCTTTCCAAATTAACATTCAAGTAATAATTTATTCGTCAACTGGAGACTAAACATGGATCAAACAACTTCGCAGCATTCAGAATATATTCCAATGGTCAGTCGGATTTCCGTTGCTCTCGCGGATGCATCCTGCGCGATGCTACAAAATCTTTCAGTCGGAGGCGGAGCATTAACCTATTTCTTCACTCGCTGGCGAGGTCTTGACCCAGGATTAGCCGGATTGGTTTGGATCCTGTTTGGTATTTGGAACGCGGTCAATGACCCATTATTTGGTTTCATCAGCGACCGGACAAAAAGCAAATTGGGCAGGCGCATCCCCTATATTCGTTTTGGAGCTCCCCTTTATGCTCTCGCTTTCGTCATGTTCTGGTTGGTTTTTCCTGGAACCCAAAATAGCCAAACAGGGATGTTCATCCAATTACTGATAAGTTTGTTTATTTTTGACTCCCTCTACACAGCAATTGCAACCAGCATCTATGTCATGCCGTATGAAATGGCAATCTCAAATAAAGCGCGAAGTGGAATTTTCATTTGGAAGATAATCTTTACAGTTTTCCCTATGGCAGTCCCCCTAATACTCCTTCCAATCATTCAGCCAGGTCCAGGACAGGATGCTGGTGGATTTCAATGGACGATGATTGGCTTTGCGGTCGGAATGGGTCTGATTATTCTTTTCAGCACATATTTCTATCAGGAAAAACAATTCCAGCGGGGGCAAGAACAATTTCCTTTCTTTAAGTCATTGAAAGAATGCTTTTCAAACAGGTCATTTATCATTTTTGAAATCATCAGCTTTACGGTTATTTATGTTCAAACCGGACTGATGCAAGGAGTTTTATATTATTTTGATGAAATTGACGTCCCGGCAATTCCCTTGTATGCTGCCCTGGCTGTCGGGATCATAGCAGGAATATTATTATTTATCAGGCAGAGAGAAATTTGGGGAATCCGTCTCTCTACTCGCATAATGAGCCTGGTATTTTCATTTGGTTGTTTCACAATATTATTTTTGGGTAAGTCTTTGCTACCGACCATGGTAGGATTTTTCTGCTTTGGGATTGGTTTCGCCGGTGGAATGTACCTCATTCCGCTTATGAATGGGGACGTAGTCGATATGGATGAGCACCGAACCGGACTCAGGCGTGAGGGAATGTACGCGGGAGTCAATAGCTTCATAACGAAGCCCGCAATCAGTTTAGCCCAGGCGGTATTTTTGTGGTTTTTATACCTTTTTGGTTATGACCAATCGCTTGCTAAGGGTATGCAATCTGCTCAGGCAGAAACGGGAATTCTCTTTGGTTGGACATTAATCCCAGGAATATTGCTGTTTATTTGTTTTATTGGGCTGAAATGGTATCCATTAGCAGGACCTGCCTGGGATAACATTAAGAAGACTCTCGCTGAAGATCATATCAAAAAAGAATCTGAATACATATCATCGCTTACCAAGATTAATTAACCAATAGTTTCGAAAATGGATACTGCTTTTAATCAGGGTAAGTACCAAATATTTTATCCCAAATAGCCGTGCTAACGCCAAATCTTTGATTTGGCGTTTTATAATGATGCTGCATGTGGTATCTTTTTAAAAATTTTAAATATCCTGACTTCATGGGAAAATGATGGGTAGCATAATGAGTGATATCATAAATAAGATACCCCAACATAAACCCGGCAACAATTGGATTAACCCAGTGTGGAGACCGAAATAAAACACCAATCACAACATAGAACAAGCCATAAAACAATAACGCCATTGGAATACTAACCGCAGGCGGCATGACCAGCCGAGTTTTGCACTGTGGTTGGGCATGGTGAACGCCATGAAATAAGAAGGACAGCCGCTCCTGCCATGGATTTTTCGCTTTGAAATGAAATAAGAAACGGTGTAACAAATACTCTGAAGGAGTCCATAATAGTAGCCCTGTTATGAAACCAACCGGTACCACCCACCATAATTCCTGATTCAATGGATCTATAGTCCCATAATATAGTAGGAAGATCACAACCGGCAGCCAGATGATCACCACTGTTATTGGGCTAATATGAGTAAAAAATTCTAAAAAGTCGGACTTAAATAATCTGATCGGTTCTGGATCTTTGCTTGTATCGATTTGGTTATGATTCATCATAAAGACCTCATATTCAATTGATTGATTAATCATAACCCATTAAGTCGAAAAGAGGTGTCATCACACAAATTTGCTACCTGCATGATTTTTTTGATTGTATTTGATTATTTGACAAATAAATTAGTTCATCTCAAAATAGTCTATTAGCATGTAATAAAAAAAGTAAATTATGATAATTACAATTGTTTAATAATATAATTATTATCTATATTGTTTATTTTAACCTGAATGGCGGTAAACCATGAACTTTGTATATTTCTCGCCTCACTTTCCTCCGAATTATTTCAATTTTTGCGTCCACTTGCGCAAAATGGGGGCTAATGTTTTAGGTCTTGCGGATGTTGCTTACGATGAATTACGTCCAGAGCTCAGAGCTTCTCTCACAGAATATTATCGTGTATCAAATATGCATAACTATGACGAACTGTTACGCGCCATGGGCTATTTTACACATCGCTACGGAAAATTAGACCGAATCGACTCGCAAAATGAATATTGGCTCGAAACTGAAGCGCGATTGCGAACTGATTTTAATATTCAGGGGTTTAAGCTGGATGAGGTCGCCAAAATTAAAAGAAAATCTGAAATGAAAAAGGTATTTATCAAAGCAGGATTACCGGTGGCGAGGGGCAAAGTTGTTAAAAACATAAAAGACGCCTTGAAATTCATTTCCGAAACTGGTTATCCCGTTATTGCAAAACCAGATATTGGGGTTGGCGCAAATAAAACTTATAAAATCCAGAGTCAAACAGAACTTGAATATTTTTTCAAAAATAAACCTTCTGCTGATTACATCATGGAAGAGTTTATCCCTGGTATCATTCAAACTTTTGATGGCTTAACCGATCAAGATGGAAACATCGTTTTTTATTCATCACTCGAGTACCAGGGTGGAGTGATGGATGCCGTGCTGCAAGATCTGGATTTTTTCTACTATTCCCTGAGAGATATTCCCCCCGATCTAGAAGAAGCTGGTCGGAAAATTATCAACATGTACAAAATACGCGAGAGATTTTTTCATTTTGAATTTTTCAGAACACCTGATAATCAACTGATAACATTGGAAGTAAACATGCGCCCCCCTGGTGGACTAACAACGGACATGTTTAATTATGCAAATGACATCGATATTTATCGCGAATGGGCAAACGTTGTCATCAACAACCGTTTTGACGCGGTTATCACCAGACCATATTATTGCTGCTATATCGGTAGGAAATGGAATAAAACATATACTCATTCCCATTCTGACATTGTTGAGACTTTTCCCGCGCAGGTCATCCATCACGAACCAATCAGTGGAGTTTTTGCCGCTGCACTTGGCGACTATGGTTATCTGGTTCGATCTCCAGACCTGGATGAAATTATGGGGATCGTATTTTTTGCTCTTGAAAAACAGCAATAAGGACATAAAACCATGCAAATAGAGTACTTCAAGAATTGGAGCAGCCATCTTAAGCAGGATATGGAATTTAAGATGTACGGTCATGCGGGGAAACCTGTATTGGTATTTCCCGCTCAGGCAGGAAGGTTCTATGAATTTGAGGATTTCGGGATGATTGATGCAGTGAGCCAATTCATTGATGCTGGAATATTTCAATTTATCACTGTCGATAGTATTGATGACCAGTCCTGGGCTAATTGGAATGCCCACCCAGCAGATCGGGCAAGGCGACATGATGATTACGATAACTATATCGTGTACGAATTAATCCCCTTCATACACCAGATTTGTCAAACAGATGAGTTATTGCTCACAACTGGAGTCAGTATGGGCGGATACCATTCGGCAAACTTCTTTTTCCGGCATCCAGGTCACTTTGATTCACTTATCAGCTTGAGTGGTCTGTTTCAACTGAGAATGTTTGTTGGGGAGTATGTTGACGACCATGTTTATTTCAACTCCCCTTTGTTATATCTAGAAAATTTACAAGACCCGTGGTATATCGAAAGATATAAACGCAGCAAAATCATCATCTGCTCCGGACAAGGAGCCTGGGAAGAAGCCATGCTCGTGGATATCCGCCGGTTACAAATAATTCTGGAGAATAAAGGCATCCCTCATTGGATCGACCTGTGGGGGCACGATGTTAATCACGACTGGACGTGGTGGCGTAAACAATTACCATATTTTTTGTCATTTATTCGTTAATGCTGCTTCGATTTCATTTTCTCAACAAATCGAGCGGTTATCAGTTGCGGACGAGTAATCGCAGCACCTACCACCACAGCGGTAGCGCCAGCCTCCAGAGCTAAGCGCGCCTCTTCGGGTGTGTGAATTCGCCCTTCTGCCAGAACAGGGATTGTGAGTCGCCTGCTTAATTGAGCAACGAGGTCAATGTCTGGTTCTATCTGTTGGGGGCTATAAGGTGTATACCCAGACAAAGTGGTTGAGACCATATCTGCACCTGCCTCTTGGGCAAGTAATCCCTCTTGAAAAGTCGAAATATCGGCTAACGCAATTTTTCCCATCTCAACATGAATTGCATCGATAATTTCCTTCAGTCTTTTCCCATCCGGACGTGGTCGTTGGGTCCCATCAATCGCAATTATGTGAGCTCCTGCCTGAGCAACCTGACGAGCGTGGTGTAAAGTAGGTGTAATATATACTTCGTTTTCACCATCTTTATATAATCCAATAATGGGTAATGGCACCACTTTTCGAATCTCCTCAATATCAGATGGCGTGTTGCAGCGAATACCTGATGCCCCACCTTCCCAGGCTGCAATTGCCATTTTCGCCATGATATTAGACCCGAATAAAGGTTCGCCAGGTAAAGCTTGACATGAGACAATTAATCCACCTCGGATTATTTTAAGTATCTTTTCAGTTTCAATTCGCATGTATCGATAGGATCCCATATGTTATTAAAAATTTGACACAGAAGATATTATCTCATATAATGAAGTTGCGCTGGGGATGACAGGCTTCGACGGGAGAGGCTGGCCCCGGATTGCGAGCCGAGAGGTGCCGAACTCGTAAAATCAGCTCAAAACAAAGTGCCAATCGCACAAACTATTCCGCTCTGCCCCTCGCTGCTTAAGCAAGGTGTGTGAGCAAATGGCTTCTTAGAAGCCACGTCTGCCTTCCCCGCTCTCTGACCGGAGGGAGAGCAGGCGTAAAAAAGTCAGAGTGCCGTGTGGTATGCCACGTACTATGCGAAAGAGGACTTTCGGGTTCAAGTGGCTGGCAGGTTGTTGGTTTTGCCAGAATACCGGCAGGCTGCAAGATTGAAAACTGGCTACGCTCGTAGATATCCGCGGGACGAATCTTTCGGACGCGGGTTCGATTCCCGCCATCTCCACTTCTCTCTTTGTTTGATAACTGAGTTTTTTTCCATTAACTAAGTGCATCTTATTTTAAATTATCTCCACGAAACAGTAATGCAGCCTGACAACTTTCAACCGGGAAGTCGCCTATCGCAGTTTCATCGGATAACACAAATCCCTGATATCCATTCATCAAAGCATCGTACATGTAACACACTTCCGAGCGGGTTGGAGTTGGGGATTTTGTCATGTATTCCAATACCTGCCCAGCTAACAAACACGGTTTACGGATCTCACCAAGCATTCGGGTAAATTGCGCTACCTTTTCTGCCATAGCAGGTAACCCTATTTCTGCGCCAAGATCCCCGCGACATAACCAAAGCTCATCAGCAACCTCAGATATTCCCTTTGCCTGGTCTATTGCGCTTTTTCGCTCAATTTTCGCCGCAAGATATCGATTCTTCCCAAAGTAGTTACGATAACGTTCCATTTCAATTTGATCTTTCACATACGAAATGGCAAACCGAATATCAGGCGCATCCTGCATTCGTGCAAGGATTTGTTGGTCTTTCTCACTCAACTCCTCAACGCGAAAATCATAATCTTTCAATGATATACCCTTCTTGGCACTGATCCATCCCCCCTTGATCACCCTGGCGCGTATTTCACCTTGGGAAACCTGAATAATATCAAGAGAAATCTTAGCATCATTTAAAGAAATTGAACCTTGAGATTGCCCGGCATGATCAAAAAAATCCCGGTGAGGAATTGGAATAATGTGGTCCTGAGAGGATGACTGAGCAAAAACCAGCTCCACTATATCCCCCTCTTGAAGATAACCACCAGACAACTGACCAATCCTCCATTTGCTTCCCTGCAAATCTAATGTTATCGATAACGGTTTGGGTAATGGCTGCCAAAATCGCCTTAAACGTGCGATGAGCAAGTCAATTTTTTCCATATCCAGGTGACTGGTGTTAATGCGAAAGTCAGAGACTCCAATTTTTATAAAATTAAACCATTTTTCTTTATCAAAGCACGCCGGTCCTAAGGTGACGATAACACGATAATCCATTTTTTATCCCGAATGTACAGAGATAGATGATAAAAATTTTAGTTGACAATCTATAACAAGTAAAGTTATAATGTGAAATGAAAACAAGAATGATTTAATTTATTGATTGTTTCATTATCACATAAAATCGAACATTCAACCGGAAACGTTCACAGAAACAGTTTGATTGTGAAAATAACTCGAAAAAACCCTAATCTCGCAGAAATCTACATCTCCTCATTTTTATCTCCAACATCAAGAAGTTGGATCAAAATGCAGGAGTGTTGATTTTTATATTTTTTATCCTAACAGGAGGTTTCAGACAAATGAATAAGAAATTGACCCGCCGAGAATTTTTGGTAATGGGTGGAACAATGGCTGCCTCAGTCGCTCTGGCTGCTTGTCAACCCGCCGCCACCCCAACCGCTGCCCCTGCTCCTACAAAAGCCCCAGCAGCTACCAGCGCTCCTGCAGCTACCAAACCACCCGAACCGACCAAAGCGCCTGCCACAGCAGCCCCAACCGCTGCGCCAGCCAGTAAATACAAAGAAGCGCCTGCACTCGCCGAACAGGTTAAAGCCGGAAAGCTCCCCCCGGTAGATCAACGCTTGCCGGTTGATCCCCTGGTGCTACAACCCGTCGAAAAGGTTGGCAAATATGGAGGAACATGGCGCACCTTCTTGCGAGGTGGTCAGGATGACGCATGGTTGACCCGCACGATTGGCTATGACTATCTGGTGCGCTGGGACCGCGAATGGAAGACGGTTATTCCTTGTGTCGCCTCTGCCTGGAAAGCAGCGCCAGACGCCAAAGAATACACCTTTACCCTTCGTAAAGGGATGAAGTGGTCTGATGGAAAACCTTTCACCGCAGAAGATATTATGTTCTACTTTAACGAAGTCTTAGGAGACAAAGAACTCACCCCCGCGGTAGGTGGATCATGGGCTGCTGGTGGAAAATATCCTGTCGCGTCAAAGACCGATGACACAACTGTTTCTGTAAAATGGGATGCTCCGAACGGACTCTTTATAGTCCGCAATGCCACTCCAGACGGACAAGGTCCGGTCCAATTCCAGGCTACCTATTGCAAGCAATTCCACAAAAAATTTGCGGACCCAGCCAAATTAGAGCAATTAATTAAGGATAACAAAGCGGAAAACTGGGTGAAACTCTTCCAGACGAAATGCTCTAGTGTCCCAGGCACTCCAGTCAATGCGCGGTTCCAGAATATTGAATTACCCGTAATCTCCGCCTGGGTATTGACCACTCCATCAGCTACCAAGGACCCGACAAAAGCAGCCCGCAATCCATATTACTGGAAAGTCGATCCAAACGGGAATCAACTGCCCTATTTAGACGGCATTTTCTATGATTACATTGAGGATGTTCAAGTGGGTGTGTTGAAGGCTGCTGCAGGTGAAATCGATATGATGGATCGCCATATCGCCACCAACGCCAACAAACCCGTCTTTGTTGACAATATGCAGAAAGGCAATTATGGATTTTTTGAAACGATCCCCTCTGGTATGAACGAAATGATTATTTCGTTCAACCTGACTCACAAGGATCCTCAAAAACGGAAAATCTTCCAGGACATTAATTTCCGTATTGGCGTTTCCCACGCGATAAACCGCAAGGAAATCATCGATGTGGTATTTGTGGGTCAAGGCGAACCCTGGCAATGCGCTCCCCGCGAAACCTCGCCATTCTACAACGAGAAACTTGCCAAACAATACACCGAATACGATGTCAAAAAAGCAAACGAATACCTGGATAAGGTTCTCCCCAATAAAGATGCGAATGGAATGCGATTAATGCCGGACGGAAAACCTTTGGTAATTGCCTGGGAAATCTCTAACACCCGCACGACCAGCGTCAATGCCGCCCCGATGGTACAAAAATATCTGAAGGCGGTTGGCATTGATATGCAGCCAAAAGTTATGGATCGCGCCTTAATGTACACCCACAAAGACGCCAACGAATTTGACGCGATGGACTGGGGCGGTGATGGCGGTTTGGATGTGATCCTCGAACCTCGTTGGTATTTCCCCTATAGCACCGAATCGCAATATGGTATCCTCTGGCAGTATTGGTGGCGCAAGGATGCCCGTGGTGAAGAACCACCGGCTGCTCCAAAGAAGCAGATGGAGCTTTATGATCAGATTCAAGCTACCGGTGATGAAGCCAAACAGAACGAACTGATGAAACAAATACTCCAAATCGCTCAAGAGCAATTCTATGCCATCGGAATTGTCAAGCAGGGCAAGGGCTATGGAATTGTAAAGAACAACTTCAAGAACGTAATGAAAGTTATGCCCGGCGCATGGCTGTTCCCCAATCCTGGTCCATCTGACCCGCCGCAGTATTTCATCGAGTAAAGCGATCTAAACTAAGACTTCCGAAGTCGTAAATGGCTTCGGAAGTCTTTCCATTGCTGGTACTTTTTTTCGGAGGTTGATTTATGCTCCAATATATCGTGCGGCGCATTTTGATGATGATTCCAACCCTGTTTGCTATTTCGGTAGTTACATTCATCATCATTCAGCTCCCCCCCGGTGACTTTTTCACCACCTACATCGCCAACTTATCTGCTATGGGCGAGAGTGTCGATCAAACTATGGTCGAAGCAATTAAAAAAGAGTACGGATTTGGTGAACCTATCTATATCCAATATGGCAAGTGGATTTTTAAAATAATTACCCAGGGAGATTTTGGAAAATCTTTCCAACGAGGGCAGCCAGTGGCAGACTTGATTGGCGACCGCCTGGCTCTTACGGTTGTCCTTTCGTTATTTTCACTCCTGATCACCTGGATCATCGCTTTTCCCATTGGAATTTATTCCGCTGTTCGCCAGTATTCCATTGGAGACTATATCTTTACATTCCTCGGTTTTGTTGGGTTAGCCATACCAAGTTTCTTGCTTGCCCTGGTTTTAATGTATATTGGCTTCAAGTACTTTAATCAAAGCGTGGGTGGACTGTTTTCTCCCCAGTACACAGACGCCCCATGGAATCTTGATAAAGTCCTCGACCTTCTCTCCCATCTGTGGATTCCTACCATCATTATTGCTTTGGAAGGAACAGCGGGGTTAATTCGAGTGATGCGCGCAAATTTGCTGGATGAGCTTCATAAGCCATACTACACAACCGCCAAGGCAAAAGGACTATCAGAATTTCAGGCATTGATCCAATATCCTGTGCGCGTTGCGCTAAATCCCTGGATTAGCTCCGTGGGATGGATTTTACCAGGACTGGTTTCAGGTGCAACGATTATTTCTGTTGTTCTTAACCTCCCAACAACCGGACCAATGCAGCTTCAAGCACTTCTGAACCAGGACATGTACCTTGCCGGCGCATTTGTTTTGTTACTCAGTGTATTGACGGTCATTGGTACACTCTTATCAGACATTCTACTAGCCTGGATCGATCCACGCATCCGTTACCAGTGAGGTATTCATGAGTGAATTACCCCCAAAACCCCCTCTAATTAATCTACCTTCAACACTTCCAGAGGAAGAAGACAGCGAACAAGAAACCAAAGTGATGGTAGCCTCACAATGGCAGTTGATGTGGTGGAAATTACGACGTCATAAACTCGCCATGATCGCCGGAGTTATTGTAATTTTTGTTTATACAGTGGCATTGTTTGCTGAGTTTTTTGAAGTCATTCCACACGATCAATATGCTGCAGATTTTACTTACGCCCCTCCTCAACAGCTCTTCTTAATCGATTATTCAGATGGAACGCCTAAATTTGCACCCCATGTTTATGGATATAAAGTAGCCATCGATTCTTTTTCATTCAGGCGTACTTTCGTTGTTGATACAGAAAAAAAATACTACGTTCGCTTATTTGCCAAAGGGTTCGATTACAAAATAATCGGGTTGATCCCATCAAATATTCACCTGATTGGGCCAGTAAATCAGAATGATCCATTATTTTTGTTCGGCGCCGACAGTCTTGGGCGCGATGTGCTCAGCCGATTGGTAGCAGGAACACGGATTTCTATGTCCATCGGTTTGATGGGCGTGGCAATCAGTCTGATTTTAGGCATTCTCCTGGGAGGTTTATCGGGATACCTGGGTGGTATGGTTGATAACATCATCCAACGGGTTATTGAATTTCTCCGTTCATTACCGACAATTCCACTCTGGATGAGCCTGGCTGCCGCTTTACCGATCACCTGGCCACCGTTGGCAATTTACTTTGGCATTACGATCATTCTCTCCTTCATTGGATGGACTGGTTTAGCACGAGTCGTAAGGGGACGATTCCTGGCTCTGCGAGAAGAAGATTTTGTACTCGCAGCCCGATTGGATGGACACTCGCAAATAGCAGTGATCTTTAAACATATGGTTCCTTCCTTTTTAAGCCATATTATTGCCTCAATCACCCTGGCAATACCGGGAATGATCCTGAGCGAGACCGCTCTTTCCTTTCTTGGACTAGGTTTACGACCACCTGTAGTAAGTTGGGGAGTTCTTCTCCAGGATGCCCAGAATATTCGAGCAGTCTCGACTGCACCCTGGTTACTAATTCCTGGTCTGGCAGTCGTCCTTACCGTCCTTTCATTGAACTTCTTCGGCGATGGGCTGCGTGACGCTGCCGATCCTTACGCTCGCTAAGGGAGAATCCATGAATACCAACAATCTCCTCCTTGAAGTAAAAGGGCTCAAAACTCATTTCTTTCTCGATGAAGGGACCGTGCGGGCAGTCGACGGTGTTGATTTTACGATTGAACGGGGAAAAACTTTATGTATAGTAGGTGAGAGCGGGTGTGGGAAAAGTGTTACGGCTCGATCGATCCTTCAAATTGTTGACCCTCCAGGTCGAGTAGTCGATGGTCAGATGTTATTGCACCTGAGACGCAAGGGAAGCAATGCCAGTGAGATTGAAGACATTATCGACCTGGCTAAGCTGGATCCCCGCGGAGTTCCCATCCGGAAAATTCGCGGTAAAGAAATTGCGATGATTTTCCAGGAACCAATGACTTCCCTCAGCCCAGTTCACACCATTGGCTTTCAGATCATGCAGGCTATCCAACTGCATAACACGGTTTCCAAGCAAGAAGCTCGCAATCAGACTATTGAAATGCTGCGCTTGGTGGGTATACCGAAACCCGAACTTCGCGTTGATGGTTATCCTTTTCAACTTTCCGGTGGAATGCGGCAGCGCGCAATGATTGCAATGGCGCTATCCTGCCATCCCAGTCTGTTAATGGCTGATGAACCAACCACCGCTCTTGATGTTACTACTCAGGCACAAATTTTGGATCTAATGCTCAGGCTCCAAAACGAAATGGGCATGACCATCATGTTTATTACCCACGACCTGGGTGTAGTCGCCGAAATCGCGGATGATGTTGCGGTAATGTACCTGGGGCTTATCGTTGAACGAGGAAACGTGGACACCATATTTAATAACCCCCAGCATCCGTATACGCAAGCGCTCCTACGCTCTATCCCTCAGGTAGGTCCAAAAGCCAGGCAGCGGTTGGATTCAATTAAAGGTATGGTTCCGGATCCATATAACCGCCCTAAAGGTTGTCCTTTTCACACACGGTGCGTCAAACGGATTCCAGGTGTGTGCAGCAAGGTCCTTCCTCAGACAGTGAAATTGAGTGAAGACCATGAGGTTCGTTGCTTGTTATATGGTGGAAATAATCACGAGGGAGCCTTATGACCATCGATAAAATTGGACAGGATAAAAATGTAATTTTAGAAGTCCGTGATTTACGAATGCACTTCCCTATTCAAAAAGGGTTCCTGCGGCGTACTGTCGGTTATGTAAAAGCAGTTGATAACATTAATTTTTTCGTTCGCCGAAAAGAGACACTCGGGTTGGTCGGTGAAAGTGGATGCGGAAAAACCACCACTGGTCGTTGTATCATCCGCGCTTATAATCCTACCGCAGGACAAATTCTCTATCGAAAATCAGATGACAAGGTCGTGGACCTGGTCAAATTCAAAGAACAGGAATTAAAAGAATATCGTCGTGAAATTCGTATGATCTTTCAGGATCCATATTCTTCGCTAAATCCTCGTATGACTCTACTTCAAATTGTGGGGGATCCATTAACTGTACACGAGAACCTCAAAGGGAAAGAACTTGAAGATCGGGTTGCAATGCTGCTGCAGCGAGTGGGGCTGCGACCAGAATACATGCGGCGTTATCCACATGCCTTTAGCGGCGGTGAGAGACAACGCATCGGAATTGCTCGTGCACTTGCACTGGAACCACGTGTTGTTGTAGCAGATGAGTCGGTATCAGCATTGGATGTTTCTGTTCGAGCTCAAATTTTAAATCTCCTGCAAAATCTGCAAGAAGAATTTAACCTGACTTACCTCTTTGTCGCTCATGATCTAAGTGTCGTTGAGTATATTTGCGATAGGGTGGCGGTGATGTATGTAGGCAAACTGGTTGAGCTGGCTGATACAGAAACTCTTTACCTTTATCCGCGCCATCCTTATACCGAAGCGCTTCTATCCGCTGTACCGAAACCCAATCCGCGCCTGCGAAGTCGCACAAACCGCATCGTTCTAGAGGGCGAAGTAGCTGACCCTGCCCGCCCGCCCAGCGGATGCTATTTTCATCCTCGCTGCCGGTATGTTCAAGAGAGATGCAAAACCGAGGAACCTGCCCTTCGGGATATTGGGAACGATCATTTTGTCGCCTGCCATTTTGCAGAACAACTTACCTTGCGAGGAGTGCTGGACAAAGAGAAATTGGTTGGCTGATTGATGTCCAATAACCACGACTCTTCCTCATCTTCATCGTGGAAGTACTTTATTATTGAACAAGCCGCCTGGTTGCTATTATCAACTTATGCTGGCTGGGCGGCTTTTATTGTTCGATTAATGACTTTAGATTTATTCTTCTTTTTTCGTGTCAGCCGATGGTCAATATCCGCATTCGATAAGTTTGCCACCATACCAATTTTTACAATCTGGTTAATTTTTTCTGCCTGGCTGCAATTTGCATTAAACAAAAAAGGTTCTTCTCGAGCCATCTTGCGTGAATCAGGTATCCTCTTTCTCGCAATCACCCTGATATTGGGAGTTTCCATGATTATCCGGTTGATCCTTGCCTGAGATTAAACCGGCTATGATTAAATCCCCATAAACAGATAAAACCAAAAGCACCAATTACATGCCAGGTGGCATGGTATGCCAGGATCGTTAAATGGACAGTGTGATTTCCAGCGCTCGCCATGATTGCCCCGGCAAAAAAGAGACCGGTTGAGAAATACAATAAATTTTTCGATTGCCTCGTTAAGCGGTTAATCTGCCCATATAACAATCCAATTGCCAGCAGCGAACCGGCGATTAATACTAATTCCGATATATTAAAACCTCCAAAGTCGCCCAGGTCGACTGGAAATATTTTATTAAACCCAGGTCCAACCAATAACTTTGTCATGATCGCTGATAAATTGATAATTCCAGAACCAACCGCTACCCCCCAGCGCACACGGGTAGAATAGCCATCCCAAAGCGCAGCAACCTGCATTAACCAGACCAACAATAGATTAGTTCCCCCATCAAATATTCCAGCAAGGTACGTTTCTCCAAATCCATGATACCAGACTGTTGGCACTCCGGTAATAAAAACACCCAAATAGGCTATAACCCATCTACGTGGTTGCGGACCAAGAAGATAACAAAACAATAAACAGAGGATGCCTGCCAATATTAAGGCATAAGCACTTACTGTATTTGCCAAAAACGTGTCAGAACTCATATATCCCCCTTTTATTTTTTATAACATATATAACCTTTGAGATATTCCGATTCGGGAAATGTAAGCGAAATCGGATGATCAATTCCTTGGTGAAGTTGATAAAGGATTTCCATATCTACCTCCGCATCAACCGCAGCGCCAAAAAGAATTTTTTGAAACAGATCTGCCGAGATTCCACCCGAACAGGAAAAGGTCACCAATATACCGCCAGCGCGAAGTAATTTCATTGCTAAAAGGTTAATATCTTTATATCCTCTGGTAGCCTTTTCGACCTGGGCTACTGTCGGGGCAAACTTGGGTGGATCAAGGATGACCATATCAAATTGCCTTCCCTGATCGCGAAATAGCCGTAAAACATGAAAAACATCTCCTTCCAGCCAATCGGATCGGTTAGCATCAAGCTGATTGCGTTCTACATGATACTTTCCCATGGCAAGAGCTTCTGCGGATGTGTCGATGGATAAAACATACGTTGCTGACCCTGCTAAAGCCTGAATTGAAAATCCGCCGGTATAACTAAAACAGTTTAATACTTCTCTGCCTTTTGAGAGCTTCCTGACCAACTGCCGGTTATACCGCTGATCGATATAAAAACCGGTTTTTTGTCCTTTTTCTATATCAACTTTATATACCACACCATTTTCAAAAATTTCCACCTGTTTTTCGAATGCACGATTTCGAAAAGGTTGATTAATTTCAGGCAATCCTTCTATTCGCCGGACATCAACATCAGACCTTTCATAAACCTTTTCAAAGCCAGTGCGAGCAATCAACCGATCAACCAGAAGTTCCTTCCAATATTCCGCCCCCGCCGAGAGAAATTGTACAACCAGTATGTCTCCATATCGATCTGCGATGAATCCCGGTATCCCGTCCGATTCTGCATAAATCAATCGCACTGCATTGGTTTCCGATTCAGGTATGAATTTTTCTCGCAGAGAAATAGACTCATCAATCTTTTTCGAAAAAAACGGATCATTGATTTCTTCCCCACAATTCCAATTCCACATCCTGACTCGAATTTGCGATAAATGGCTATACGAACCAAATCCAAGGGGATTCCCTTCTCTTGTTAATACTTGAACTGTCTCTCCGTTCTCAGGCTGTCCATCTACTCTCCCAATGGCACCAGAATATAACCAGGGATGCCGGTTAATCAACGACTTCTCCCTTCCAGGTTTCAAATATACCTTTTTCATCTTCGCAAAAATTTGGTAATTATTCAGGGCGAATTAACCGCAATAGAGAATTCTGATCGAGAATTGGGACATCTAATTGCCTGGCTTTTTCAATTTTTGAGCCAGGATTTTCTCCTGCTACCAGGTAACTGGTTTTTTTCGACACGCTATCCGTAACCTTTCCGCCATTCCTTTCAATCAATTCTTTGATGGTCTCTCGCGGATAATCAGGTAAAGTACCGGTTATCACAAAAGTCAATCCTGACAATGGCTTTATTTGATCCGTTTTGGCTGATTGAACGACGGATTCCGGCCAAACGCCGCGCTCTTTTAGCAGCCGAACAACTTCCTGGTTGACTGGATTTTGAAACCATTCTACAATTCCTTTTGATATGTTAGGACCAATACCTTCAATTTTTAACAAGTCCTCCAACGTAGCTCGAGATAAGCTATCTAAATCCGAGTAATGCTTTGCCAGGTCTGCAGCCATTACCTCGCCCACCCCAGGAATCCCAAGACCATTAATCAGGCGTGAAAGAGGTTGTTTTTTTGACTGATTGATCGCAGCAATCAAATTTTCCGCCTTTTTATCAGCGAAACCTTCTAGACGTATTAAATCTTCTTTTTTCAAAGCATACAAATCACTGATGTTTTTAACCAAGCCTGCATCAACCAGTTGAACAACAATTTTGACCCCCAAACCCACAATATCCATGGCTGACCTGGATACAAAGTGCTCCAGCCACCGAATTCTTTGCGCCGGACAGGACGGATTATTACAAAACCAGGCTACTTCACCAGCGTTGCGTCGAACCGGTTGATTGCATTCCGGACAAACAACCGGGGGTTCGAAAATTATTTCGTCTCCATCTCGAGCGTCAACAACCGGTCCTATAACATACGGAATAACCATACCTGACCGTTTTACCAGGACACGATCTCCAATTCGAATATCCTTTTCAGCAATGAAATCGAAATTGTGCAGGGTCGCCTGTTTCACGACTACCCCTCCAATTTCCACAGGGTCAAGAATCGCATATGGAGTTAATACACCAGTTCTTCCTACCTTAACCCCTATATCTCGCAAAATTGTCGAGACTTCTTTTGCAGGGAACTTAAATGCAATAGCACTTCTTGGATCTTTTCCAACAAAACCTAAATCAGCAGCCAGTTGAATATCATTAATCTTTATTACTATTCCATCTGCTTCATAAGGAAGTTCATTCAGCTTGTTTTGCCAATATTCCATGTCGCTTATCACATCGGATATACTGGAATAGTGTTTAATATCTGGCGAGATGGGAAAACCCAATTTATTTAAGTATTTTAGAATTTGCCATTGAGTAGGAGGAATTGGATTATCGGATACTAGAATTGAATAGACCAATAAAGAAATATTGCGCGACGCAGTTAATGATGTGTCTAATTGCCGCAACGAACCTGAAGCAGTATTTCGTGGATTTAAGTAGGTGCGCTCACCAGCCTCTTCAAGCCTTTTATTTAGTAAATCGAAATCATGGAGGGTGATAAATGCCTCCCCTCGAACAATCAAGCGCCCTTGGAGCGGTTTTTCATCCGGATTAATTGGAATTCTTAAAGGGAGAGTCTTTATAGTTCTTAGATTAGCAGTGATATCCTCACCGAATTGACCGTCACCCCGTGTTGCTCCTAAAGTAAAAATTCCGTCCTGATAATGCAATACTACCGTTAAACCATCAATTTTAGGTTCAACGACAAAATCAGCGTTTTCAACCCTCTCGTCTATCCGCACCAACCTCTCAAACCACGCGGTTAATTCCTGCGGCTCAAAAGCATTGCTCAGGCTTAAAATGGGCACAGGATGCTGCACTTTTAAGAATTTATCTAAAATGCCCCCACCAATTCGCTGGGTGGGGGAATCAGGAGTACGCAACTCAGGGTACTGCTCTTCAATTTTTTTCAGCCTAAATAGCAATCGATCATATTCCTGGTCGCTAATAACCGGAGCGTCAAGAACATGGTAGCGATAATTGTGATAATTGATCTCTTTGCGGAGTTTTTCGACTTCTTGGCAAATTTCAACAGGTATCATATCAAAATTATAGCAGGAAAAATCCCTGCTTAATTTCCTGAGGGGATTTTGGTCATTCTACATTGTGAATAACAATAGAGTGTTCGATCGGCACACTCTTTTTCAACATAGCATGAACAGAACAATATTTTTCTAAAGAAAGATCAACAGCGCGATTTACTGCCGATGGATCAATATTTTTGCCGCTGATAACATATTCAATCTTAATCGAAGTAAAAACACGTGGATGTTCAGTTGATCGCTCTGCTTGCACAGAAATTTCAAAGTCGGCAACTTCCTGACGTTTTTTTTGCAAAATAGAGATTACATCCATCCCTGAACAACCAGCTAAACCTATAGCTATTAATTCCATCGGTCGCAATCCACTATTCTCCCCACCATGTTCAACCGCCGCATCCAAAGGCACCTCAATTTGTGAATCAGATATCCCTCTAAATGCCATTTTTGATTTCCAGGTTACCATTGCTTTCATTTTCTTGAGTATTCCTTTCCTGATTATTTTATTCTATTGCTCGCAGGATTTCATCTAGCAACCGTTCTTCAGGAACAGCGCCAATTAACGTCCTTTTCCCAAAATTAATCGTTGTTTGAGGAACTCCTGATACTTCAAATCGATCTGACAACTCTGGAAATTCCATCGCTTCTATCATTTCGGCAACAATATTCGGGTTTTCCATTGCCATCTGATGAGCCAGTACCACCGCGCGCGGACAATATGGGCAAGTGGGAGTGGTGAAAACCAGCATGTGAACAGGCTTCATAATCTTTTTCAGTGCATCTCTGGTCTTTTTTTCTAATCCCGATTCCCTTTTTGAAACCAGGATTAAATCATTAATTAAGGTGTTAAATTCGTGACCAGCAGGAATTCCGGATATTCTCACCCCCAAATCAATAATTGAATGATCCTCTTTCGCCGCAATGACGATGCCAGGAACTCTTTCAATTTGATATTGGTTAACTACATCCTTCTCGACATCCATATCAACAACTTCAAGTGAAAGTAAATCAGACAGGCTGACAACCTCTTCAAGTAATTGCTGAGTTTCATTACAATATTCACATAACTCTATATTTTTACTTACAAAAAGGAGTAGATGTACAGGGTATTTAAGATCTGAAAATACTTCTTTCACTTGATTTTGAACCGCTTGATCTATAAATTGAGCCATAAGTGGAATCCCTTTATTTTGAATTTCTTTTTTGATTAAAATTCTATCAGCACCATTCTGATGAAAACCTTTCCAAAAAGTTACATCATCCTGTTACCAACATCCAATTTGGCTCAACATCAAGGTTTAATTCATCTCGTTGTCCCATAGAATACCGAAAATAGCCCGCTGAAGCAATCATTGCCGCGTTATCAGTGCACAAGGAAATATTTGGAATATACACCGGAAAGTCAGTTTGGGATAAAAAGGTTTCCCTCAATGCTTTATTTGCCGATACACCACCCGCAACTAGAATCTGCTTAATTTGATAAAAGTGGGCTGCTCGGATTGATTTGGAAAACAGGATATCCACCACTGCCTCTTGAAAACTTGCTGCTACATCAGCAATCGGTATCGGTTTTTTTTCCTCTTCGAGTTGTTTAACCATTCGCAAGACGGCAGTTTTTAATCCGCTAAATGAAAAATCCCAGGTGCCTTCCAGACGTGCTCTTGGAAAAGTAAAAGCCTTGGGATTTCCATCTTGAGCAGCCTTTTGGATTGATGGTCCACCCGGATATGGTAAACCCAGTAATCTGGCAACTTTATCAAAGGCTTCACCAGCAGCATCATCCAGAGTTCCACCCAATCGTTGGTAAGTGATGTGATCCTTCATCAGATAAAGTTCTGAATGACCACCTGATACCAATAACGCTAATAAAGGGAAGCGTGGTTCTGGCAAAACCACTTGTGAATCAGCTGGATAGACCCATGCTGAATAAATATGACCTTCCAGATGATTTACTCCAATAAAAGGTCTTCCAGTAGCAAGAGCTATTCCTTTTGCGGCATTCATACCAACTACCAGAGAACCCGGTAAACCAGGCCCACGAGTAACTGCGATCAGATCGATCTCATTTAAGCCCAAATGAGCTTGCTTAAGTGCCTGTTCTATAACTGGATAAATGGTTTTGATATGTTGCCGAGATGCAACTTCAGGGAAAACCCCGCCAAATTGTTGATGGAGATGGATTTGCGACGCGACAATATTTGAGAAAAGAACTCTTCCGTTTTCCACAACGGCAGCAGAAGTCTCATCACAAGAAGTTTCAATTCCTAAAACACGCAAGGAGGGCAAAGGAGAAGGGGCATTCTTTGTCTTCATAGCCTGTTTATACCATATTTCCTTAAAACAATCCGATTACTCTTTCTGTCTGCAAATCAATGTCCACATCGTAAAATGCCGGGCGCGTAGGCAACCCAGGCATAGTACTCATTTTACCCACAAGGGGATATACAAACCCGGCTCCAACTGATGCCCGAATATCGCGAATCGGCAAACGAAATCCGTATGGCACTCCTTTCAATGCGGCATCATAACTTAAACTCAAATGAGTTTTTGCCATGCAAATTGGTAATCGGTCATATCCCAGTCGGGTATATTCCTTTATTCTCTCCTCAACCTCAGGCTCATAATCAACGCCTGAAGCTCCATAGATTTCTTTGGCAATAATTTCAATTTTTTGTGATATGGGAATATCCAATGGATATAAAAAATGGAAGTTTGCAGGTTTTTGGCAGGCTTTAACAACTGCTTGAGCCAATTCAACTGCGCCTTCGCCTCCCAATTCCCAATGTTTACAGATGACTGCTGCTTCTGCTCCACCCAGATTAACCGCTGATTTCTCAATTAAATCAAGCTCGGCTTTTGTATCAGTCGAGAAGGTATTAATGGCAACTACTACAGGGATACCGAATTTTTTAGCGATTTGAATGTGGTGGATTAAATTGGGTAAACCTTTCTCGACCAAATTTAAGTTTTCAGAAGTGTACGCCTGATCCAAAGACCGTCCAGCGATGACTTTTGGTCCACCGCCGTGCATTTTCAAGGCTCTCACCGTAGCAACCAAAACCACCACATTCGGCACCAGACCCGAATATCGGCATTTGATATTAAAAAATTTTTCCATCCCCATATCCGCCCCAAAACCCGACTCTGTCACCACATAATCTGCAAGTTTTAAGGCGATCTGATCGGCAATTATGGAGCTGTTCCCGTGAGCAATATTCGCAAACGGTCCGGCGTGGACAAAAACCGGCGTCTTCTCTAAAGTTTGCATCAGATTGGGCTTAATCGTATCTTTCATCAATACCGTCATTGCACCAGCGACCCCTAAATCCTCAGCAGTGATAGGATCCCCTTTTTTACTTAATCCAATAACGATTCTTCCAATTCGTTTTCGCATATCCGCAAGACTGGTTGTCAAGGCGAGAATAGCCATCAATTCACTGGCAACGGTTATATCAAAACCTGTTCTTCGTTCATGCCCCAATTCTTCTTCACCTTGTCCGATGGTAATACCTCTCAACATACGATCACTGGTATCAATAACCCGCCGCCAGGTTATAGTCGAAGGGTCAATATCCAGCCGGAATAATTTTCTTTTTTCTTCTTCACTCAGAAACTCCGGAACGTCAACCGCTATTCCCAGTTTTTCTTTACGAGCCAATAATCCACGACTAAAATGTCGCTTTCCCAGCTTATCTGGGGGGCAAAGCCGTTTATACATCTGGTCATCAGATGCTTCTGCTTCGTGCAGCATCCGCACATCTATCGCTGCTGCCAACAAATTATTGGCAGCAGTAATGGCATGAATATCCCCTGTTAGATGTAAATTAAAATCTTCCATAGGGATCACCTGGCTATACCCACCACCTGCCGCCCCACCTTTAATCCCAAATGTAGGTCCCTGGCTTGGTTGGCGTATGCAAGTCACCACTTTGTATCCCAGGTGAGCCCCTAATGCCTGACTCAAACCAACCGTAGTGGTAGTCTTCCCCTCTCCTAGTGGAGTAGGGGTGATCGCAGTTACATCCACATAAAATCCATTTGGTTGATCCTTTAACCGCTCCAAAACAGATAACTTGACTTTGGCTTTGTGCGCGCCATATAACTCAATTTCATCTTCCCTTAGACCGATACTCTGAGCGATAGTTAATATTGGTTGAATTGGAGCTGATTGGGCAATTTCAATATCTGATGGAACTGGATATTTTCGATCGATAAATTGGCTCATATTCCCTCCACAAAACCTTATCACACTTTTTCGACTTCCAGAGCGAATCACCCTTTGGTTAAGATTATCCCTTGCACAAGGTTTTTCTGCAAGTAAGAAACCACTTAATCCAATCTAATTAAAAAAACCGGAATAAATTCCGGTTTTATCATGGGGCGGGTGGGACTTGAACCCACAAGGTGTCGCCACCGGAGGATTTTAAGTCCTCTGCGTCTGCCAGTTCCGCCACCGCCCCTCCACACTTATTTTATCGCATCTGTCTGACACGTCAAGGAATTCGCGTTAGTTCACATAAAATGTTCATGAAGTATCCTCATTCACTCAAAAGATAATCTTACCGAGGAAACGATGCAAGAAACAAAACCAATTCCTCCCCCACATATCAAAGCCTGGTGTATCCCAACTTTTTTTTCAACTTGCTTGCGCAAGGTGACCGGGTATGATAAAATCAAAAATCGTACGGTGGCTGTAGCTCAATGGCAGAGCACTTGACTGTGGATCAAGTGGTTGTGGGTTCGACCCCCATCAGCCACCCCTACAATATACCTGGGTTAATACCCAGTTTTTTTTTGTGTTTTCTTACCAGGTATAACAATAAACCGACGTCGATGATTGCAGATGAAAAATGAAAAACCATGAGGATGACAATCGCCTCAAGAGAATAGCCTGGACTGGTATTAGGATATTCGATATCGGGTATGAGTGAAAGAATAAGTGTGATTAATGACACAACTACGAATGCCTTGTTTGGTCGGGATGTGGTCAGGGTGATAAACCAATATACGAAATAAGCTCCAAATGCGCCTAGAATGGTCAATAAAATCACCGATCCTGGTCCCGCGAGGGGTTCAAATTCCGCAAAGGAAGGAGGACCAAATAATCGAGCGATAATCCAAATCATTAAATTGACCGCCAATGAAGCTCCCGCCAGCGCCAGGGGTGTCCACCAAGGACCCGTTGAAGAACGAAAATACTGATTTTTTTGAGTTTTATTTAAATTCACTCTGCCTCCTTAATATTCTTTTACCATGCTCAGGTATAATGGCACCAATATTCAGGCTAATCTCAAGTTGGTTCTTATGAATTCCAGTCTGGTTTCCCAAAAATATAAACTCATTTTCCTGCTTTGCACAGTATGCTATTTCCTGGTGTTTATTCCACCCAATTTACAAGGATCAAAATCTGATTTACATCGCGATCAAACTTCTTTGGATGAAAACTTACAATTTTCATTTTTAATCAGGATGCTTACTCCCGGAAAAGACTGGAGAGAAACTGTATCTCATGTCATCGACCATTTGCACTATATTTACGGGTATCCTTTTTACGTTGTAAATGCGCTGGTTGTATTACCCGTCAGAATTTGGGGCGGAAATCAATTTCCGGATTACAGTCAATTGATGATGCTGCTGTTAAGGCAGATTGTTAGTGTGCTACCAATCCTTTTATCAGTCTGGATTTTCCTTCTACTACAATCCCGAAATCAATTCAACCGAATGGCTCTTGCGACTGGAATATTTATCCTTTTCTTGCCAGGGGTGATACGACAAAATATTCAATGGTGGCATCCAGATGGATTGGTGATTCTAGCATGTGCATTCACATTTCATTTTTTAATCAAAGATAATTTTCAATACGGGAAGTTTTTTTATTTGGCTGCGCTTGCTTGTGGATTGGCAACAGCAATTAAGTTAACAGGAATTTTTTTCTTCTTGACCGTGGGATGGTATTTGCTGGTTGGGATTTTAAAAAAACAAATATCATTGCTGAGTGCGGCGAAAAAAGGGGGCTTGTTCATCGTGATCATTTCTGGGGTTTTTTTGTTCACGAATCCAATGTTACTTTTTGAAAAATCTAGAGAACTGATCCTTAAAAATTACGCTGAACACAGTTATTTTTTTTCTCATGGCTGGGATTCAGGATCTGAGTATGATCGAAACCCCCTTTCATGGCTGCCAATTATTACTCGCTGGTATGGAGAACCAATTGTCCTTCTTGGAGTTTTTGGTTTACTAATTTGGAGCTGTTTTCGGGGTAAAAACCAATTATTCAACCAATTCGTATTTTTCTGGATAAGTCCGCTTTCTCTTTATCTTCTTTTTTTTATTGCAGTCAGACCGGATCATTATTGGCTACCCATTATGATTCCACTTATTTCAGCACTGATAAACCTTCCGGATTTCTTAGAAAGCTTTCGGAAAAATACTAAGCTCCCCTTATGGCTAACAAATATCGCGGTTGGATTGATTATCTTCTTATTTCTTGGTCAATTCCTGAGGAATGCTTTATTTAACCTTAGATTGTACGAGAATGCTATTATTAATGATAGGTTAATTGAAGCCTGTGAACCTGCTTCATATGTTTTGTCAGGCGAGAAATATCATTCCAGTGGAAATTGGTTTCTGGTTGATGAACTGGATTTGGAATCCGGTTCCAAGGTGCGAAAATTTTATGTCACCGCGACTTTGGATTTAAGTCCAAATACATCAAGTCAGAAGAAGTATTATCCCTGCAAAAATGAAACAGAAGCTCGATTTAAAGCCCATTTCCTTGCAAAAGACTACAAATTTAACCATCTCTCTACCATGGTGATTGGTCCAAACAATGAAGAAATTCCCGCTCCGTTCTTTCGATGATAGATAATGGGAATGAATATCAACTAGCGGACCACAATGGTTAATGTCCATGAGCAAATTGTTGTAGATCCCTGAACTAATCCCCAGGTTGATGAATAGGTACCAGGAGAGCCAGGAGCCAGCATATCGATCGTGATACTGGTTTGGAGACCAGGTTCGACATTTGCTCTGACATCAAATTCGTCAGCCTTTGTTTGAAATTTAGTACCCCTTATAAACTTAAAATCAGTATCGAACCCTTCCCATGTTGCGGTTCCTGTATTTTGCACCACAAATACTGCATCAAAATCAGCATTAGGAGCCAATCGAGTTCCATTTGTCGGGCTTGATGAGACAAGTTTGCATTGTAAGGGTGATGGGGTCTTGGTCGGAAGGGGAGTATAAGTAATGGTCGGAGTAGGAGGAAGAGGAGGTAAAGTTGGCAAAGTAAACATAGTGGCGGTAGGAATAAAAGTAATGGTAGCTCTGCCAGTCCCCATCTCTTCAAGACCTTGAGATCTTGGAGTTGGTGTCCATGTCGGAGGTAACACGACAGGCGTGCTGGTGCTTGTTGGTAAAACAAAGGCTGGAAGCGGGGTAGGCGGCGGAAGCGGATTTAGAAAGGATGTGGGATTTAAAAATATCATCGTGTAAAATCCGACTACACAAAAAATTGAAAGCACCACCAGTGTAGTCAGTATGTCCCAAACTGAAATTTTCATATCACCCTCAATCAGGTTAAGATAATACCTCTGATGTCAGTATATTCATCTTTATTGGATTGTCAACATTATGCAGGTCAACTATTTTTGGGGTTACAATCGCCTGTTAACGATGAACTGAGCAAGCTCAATTAGAGCCTGCCGTTCCAGGCTTACTGGAAATTTAGATAGAATTGATATTCCCTTCTTGACATGATCTTCAGCTTCAGTAATTGCCAGGCTGATTGCCTCGCTTTTTAAAATCGCACTAACCAAACGAGATACCCTTTCGGCATTTGCGCAGTTACCAGATTGTAGATGTTGAATTTCTGGGTCAGAGGGATACACCTCAGAATACAATATTACGGGAAGCGTTACTATTCCTTGTTGCAAATCACTACCAATTGGTTTGCCAAGTCTGGATGGTTCTCCCGTAAAATCGAGAATATCGTCCATTATTTGAAAGGCAATACCAATATTTTTGCCAAATAGTCCAAGCGCATCAATGTCCTCTTGATTAATTAAACTCAACAGTGCTGCGGACTTTGCTGATGTTTCAAATAATGATGCGGTTTTGGCATATATTCTCTGAAAGTATTCTTCTCGGTTTACCTTACAGCGTCCAGTAAATAATTGCCGAATTTCACCGTTAACGATGACCGATAAGGTATTCGAAAAAAGATGCATAATTGGAATCGAATTTGTCTCGGCTGCTTTAAGAGCTGCTCTTGCAAATAAATAATCTCCGGTTAACACAGTAGCCCCAGGAGACCATTTTGAATTTAGGGTAGGCATACCTCTTCTTAAAAGAGAACCATCTATTAAGTCATCGTGAACTAAAGTGGCGGTGTGAAGCAATTCGATAGCAGATGCAATAGCAATTAATGGTGTATGCTCGGCTCCTAGCATTTTTCCGACTAATAAAGCAAGAACCGGACGAATTCTTTTTCCGCCAGATTTGAAAATTAAGTCAGTGGCTGCTTTGAGATCGGGGTTATCAATATTACCCTGCAACCGTAAGGTTAGTTCAACTTCGTTAAGCTCATTTTGAACCGGATCAAAAAATGAAAGGGTTTGATTAACGGTCATTGTGGTATTCTAAACAGCCTTTCAGCGTTGTAAGTAGTAATATCTTCCACAGAGGCAGCTGATAATTTCATTAGTTCGCTGATTTTCTGGCTGATCAATCTCAAGTTCGCCGGCTCGTTTCTTTTCCCTCGTAAAGGATGTGGTGATAAAAAAGGAGCATCTGTTTCAAGCAACAGGTGGTCGAGTGGTAGTTTGGCAACCAGCTCTTGAAAAGATTTGGCATTGAGAAATGTTATCGTGCCATTGACACCCAAATAAAAATTGGCATGGATAGCCTGGATAGCCAATTCATAATCTCCTTCAAATGAATGGAAAACACCTGGGGTATCAGCCAATGGGTGGGAGCTTGACTTGAGTTGTCTCTGCCATCTCATTAATAATTCACCAATCACAGGAGATGCCTTACGGTTGTGAATTATGACTGGAAGATTTTTTTCCTCGGCTATCTGAAGTTGTTTTTCTAAAACCTCAATTTGTAATCCGGATAATGAACCACTCCGATAAAAGTCAAGCCCAATTTCACCAATCGCTACGACTTTCTTATTATTTGCAATAGATGACAAAGTGCTAACCCAATCTGAGGGAAGCTGATGCATCGAATTTGGATGAACACCAACCGCAGCATATAGCAGGGAATAACGATTAGCCAATTCAATTGCTGTGATACTTGATGGAATATCAATACCCGGCACGATAATTGAGTGGACACCAGAAGTAGATGATCTGGAAATCACAATATCCCTATCTTCTGTGAAGGCGTCAAGGTTTAAATGACAATGGGTATCGATCAATGCCATCTACTTTAATCCAGCAATTCTTAATCCATCCTGTAAAATTGGTTGAACACGATCTTTGTAGGTAGTCTCTGTGTAAACTCGCATGATCGGTTCAGTTCCAGAAAACCGAATCAACAACCATCCCCCGTCTTCCAGGCTGAATTTATACCCATCAGTGGTGTTCAAACCTGTGACCTTTAGTCCACCAATCGTTTGGGGGTTAGAGGACAGAATAAAATTCTCTCGAACTTTGCGGTCTCCAGTGAATGGTTTATCGATTCGATCATAATAGTGCCCGCCTATTTTACTGTATAGAAGATCAATCAATTGAGACGGCTTTTTGTTTAACTTTACCATCATATCAATAAAATATAATCCAGCTAAGATTCCATCTCTTTCTGGAACATTACCACGAAAAGCATAACCTCCCGATTCTTCACCACCAATCATCGCATCTGTCTCAACCATTTTGGGAGCAACAAACTTAAAACCTACTCCTGTCTCATATACTGGTACGTTGTAGAGAGAACCAAGTTTATTAAGCATAGAGGTTGTTGATAATGTTTTAACAATAGGTCCTCGCTCTTGACGTACTTCCAGCAAATAATACGCTAACAAGGCAAACACTTGAAGTTGGTTAATAAAGTTGCCATGTTCGTCCCCAATTCCTAACCTATCAGCGTCTCCATCCGTGATCAATAATAGATCTGATTGATTTTCAAGTGTTTTACTTAAACCCACATTGATATTCGGTGGAATTGGTTCAGGACGAGACATGTCAGGAAAAATTGGATTTCGAGTATTATGGATTTCAGTAATTTGAGTTGTTCCGCCTGCAAGTAATCTAGGAAACCAGCCTGCGCCATTACCCCACATTGCATCAACCAATATATTTAATCCAGCATTTTTTAGTGGGAGCAGATCAATTAACTCAGAGATATGATTAATATAATCAGGAGCAGGATCAAAAATTTTTATCCGCTCTTTTCCTTCTGTTGATTTTGCTGGAATTCTTTTAACTCCTGAAATTTCGGGTGGTATTAATGATTCAATAGATTTTAGACCATCTGGCGCAATTGCTCCGCCATTATGGTCTCGCACCTTAAACCCATTATCTGTCGGAGGATTGTGAGAAGCGGTGATATTGATCGCACCTACTGCGCCTTTTTGGATCACAGAATATGAAATAACAGGAGTTGGAGTTGGCTGATCAGTCAAATAAACGTTTAATCCATTCCCCGCCAATACCTCGGCAGCAGCAAGGGCAAAGTTTTCTGAATGAAAACGTTTGTCATACCCGACCACAACCCATTCATCCGCATAATTTTTGGTCAGTAAATAGGAAGCAAAACCTTGAGCGCATCTCCTTACATTGTCAAAGGTATAATCGTCCGCTATTGTTCCTCTCCAACCGTCTGTACCAAATCTTATTCTCTCAGTCATGATGCTCCTGGTCAGGTTAAATTCTCACACTTTGAATATTATAACAGGGGAATAATGAACTAGAACAGGCTTATTCAGAGGCTTATAATGTTTTGCACAAGGATGATTGCTGATATTATAATACCTGAAACAAAAGGAATGAAACGTGAACCAAGAAACCATATACCTGGATTTCGCTGCGACAACCCCAGTGGATGAACGGGTTGTTCAGGCAATGTTGCCTTTTTTCACAGAAATTTTTGGTAATCCTTCTTCGATTCATCGCTATGGACAAAAAGCAGAAGCTGCTGTTGAAAGCGCAAGGGAGGATTTGGCAAGACTAATCCATGCAAATCCTGAAGAAATCATTTTTACTGGTTGTGGATCAGAAAGTGACAACATGGCAATCAGGGGTGTGGCTGCCCATCAAAGATTTTTTAAAGGGAAAAAGCACCTTCTGATCAGCCCTGTGGAGCATCCCGCAATATTACAAACTGCTCGCGATTTGGCAAAAAGGGAAAACTTCGAATTAGAATTTTTACCAATAAATGAGTATGGGCAGGTTGATCCTGATGATGTAAAGAAGTTAATTCGTCCAGAAACCGCTATGGTCTCTGTCATGTACGCAAATAACGAAATTGGCAGCATCAATCCTATTGCTCAAATTGGATTATTATGTGAGGAAAATCAAATTCCATTCCACACTGATGCTGTTCAAGCAGCCGCTCATATCCCTATAGATGTTCTACATGATCACATTGGATTATTATCGCTGGGGGCACATAAGTTTTACGGTCCAAAAGGTGTTGGTGCTATATTTCTACGCAATGGGATATCTGTTCTTCCCGCAATTACCGGTGGAAGCCAGGAATTTGGTCTGCGGGCAGGAACTCACAATGTCCCTTTGATTATGGGCTTCGTGGAAGCTTACAAATTATCAATTGAAGAAATGTATGCAAGGAATTTGAGATTCATAGAATTACGAGATTATTTAATCAATGCGGTTCTGGGCACGATACCTGAATCAAAACTGACCGGGCACCCTACGTTAAGATTGCCTAACCATGCCAGTTTTGTGTTTAGGGGAGTTGATGGAAATATGTTGATTATGTTTTTAGACCAGGCTGGTTTTGCCTGCTCATCGGGTTCAGCATGTAAATCTGGAAACCCAAAACCATCTGAAGTATTAACTGCTCTTGGGTTTAGTGATAATTGGTCAATGGGGTCATTGCGTGTGACTTTGGGAAAATCGACAACCAAAAGCCAGATTGATTCTTTTTTGGACGTATTACCCAAAATAATCAAGCAATCCCGGAAGTATTCCTCAGAATAGGTGTCGATAAAGGTTGGTGTTTTCGTGGAAAATTTGAAACCACAAAAGGTTGTAGTGGCGATGAGCGGCGGCGTCGATAGTTCTGTTGCTGCGTTACTTTTAAAGCAGCAAGGATTTGACCTGACAGGGGTGATGTTAAAATTATGGAGTGAAAGTAACCAGGAAGGGATTAACAGGTGTTGTACTCCGGGAGCAGTTTTCAATGCTCGCCGAGTTGCAGCCATTTTAGACATTCCTTTTTATGTGATTGATGTTAAAAATATTTTTTATACCGAGATTGTAGAGCATTTTATCCATTCATATCTCGATGGCGAGACCCCCAATCCTTGTATTCGATGTAATCAAAAAATACGTTGGGGACATTTATTGGATATGGCGAAAGAAATTGGGGCTTCATTTCTGGCAACAGGTCATTATGCCCGAATCAAAATTCAACCTCCTAACCAATTTGAATTATGGAAAGGGATTGATCCAACCAAGGATCAGAGCTACATGTTGAGTAATTTATCTCAATCTCACCTCAAATCCACCATCTTTCCCTTAGGAGAATTACCAAAATCAGAAGTCCGCAATATCGCCAGAAAATGGTCATTACCTGTTGCTGAAAAAGAAGACAGCCAGGATTTATGCTTTGTTGGTGACACGAATTACCGAAATTTCCTAAAAAAATATGCTCCGAACGCCATATTACCCGGTGAAATTGTTGATCAGGAAGGCAATATTTTGGGCACACACGATGGCTTATCCTTTTACACGATCGGACAACGGAAGGGGCTTCGAGTATCAACCGGGAAACCAGTATATGTTATTCATAAGGACAAATCAAGAAACCAATTGGTTGTAACCACAAAGGATGATGCAGGTGAGAAAATATTCTTTTCTAATTCCATAAACTGGATTTCTGGAATAGCAGCCAAAACTGCATTTCATGCAATGGTAAAAATCAGGTACCGATCCAAAGAAATACCAGCGCTTATAAAACCTATCGACGATATAAAAGTTCGCTTTGAATTAAATACACCCCTAATGGATATTACACCTGGTCAACAAGTTGTGATTTATTCTGGAGAAAAATGTCTGGGAGGGGGTAAAATTACTCAGGTTGGTGAGGAACAATGACACTACCCGGTTTCGTTGCAGGTGTTGTGATAGCTACCTTATTCGGTGCTGCTTTCCATTTATGGCAGGGTGGAAATGGATTGCGGTTCATATATTACATACTTCTTTCCTGGTTGGGTTTTTGGGGAGGACACTTTCTCGGAAACGCCTTGGGCTGGACATTTCTTAGCTTAGGACCATTGCGGTTGGGAATGGCTGTCTTTGGGACAGTCATTTTTTTAGTCGGTGGATATTGGTTAAGTTTATTTAAACCAAACCCACCGGAATAGAAAATCTTTATTACATCTTTACGGAGAATCTCTTTGGGTTGGAATACGAGTGGAACACATGCACAAGAAGGCGATTTAGCACAACTGGTTGGGTTAAACCATAAACACTTTATTATTCAATTAAAACCTGGGACTCAATTCCATACGCACCGTGGAATTCTGAACCATGATGACTTGATAGGAAAACCCTGGGGATGTCAGGTTTTTAGCCATTCAGGTAGCCCATTCTTTTTACTCCAACCTGCGCACTCCGACCTTATCCGAGGTACCAAAAGGAATACTCAAATCCTATATCCTAAAGATATTGGGTTCATTATTATCACAATGGGTATCGGACCAGGACATAATGTAATTGAGGCTGGTACGGGATCTGGCAGTTTGACAAGTGCTTTAGCGTTTGCAGTAGGCTCAACAGGGAAAATAATCTCATACGAGAAACGAGAAGAAATGCAGACGCTTGCAAAAAAGAATATAGACCGTCTTAATTTAACAGATCGGGTGATTTTTAAATTGCGCGATATTGAAATGGGGTTTGACGAAACCAATGTTGACGCTGTCTTTCTAGACTTACCAAATCCGGGAGATTATATTCCCCAAGTTGCAAAAGCCTTAAAACCTGGGGGATTTTTTGGTTGTTTGCTGCCTACAGTCAATCAGGTAAGTCACTTATTGTATACCTTACGCAAGAATCATTTTGCATTTATTGAAGTATGTGAATTACTTTTACGGTATTACAAGCCGGAACCCGCCAGGTTACGTCCAACAGATCGCATGGTAGCTCATACAGGGTTCTTAATTTTCGCAAGACCTGTCCTCCTGGATGAAAAGACCTCCAATCAAGAATTACTCATCGAAGCGGGTTTGGTAGATGAGAATAATATGAATAGTAGTCTCGTATTGAGTAATGAAAATCCAGACGATGGGGAGCAGCATAAGCGAGTCTAGTTTAAGATGCCTGTCCACATTACCTCTTGTGCTTCACTATCAAAAACAGCAATCATAACCCGATTGGAAAAAGCAGCAGCCATCTATAATACCGAGGAGAACCTGCAACAAAGCGTCGGTTACCGTAAAGCTGCAGTTCTTGTTCCCTTATTTTGTGATAATAATGAGTGGAATATATTATTCACGCGAAGAACGCAAGAGGTACAGGATCACAAAGGTCAGGTCGCGTTTCCCGGCGGGGCATTTGAAGAAACAGATCGTTCACTTGTCCTTACAGCGTTGCGTGAAGCAGAAGAAGAAATCGGAATCAGGCAGGAAGATGTGGAAATCTTGGGAGTTCTGCCCACTTTTCCCACTATTTCACACTACCTTGTTACACCAGTGGTTGGAGTAATCAAATGGCCTAACATTTTTAAATTAGCCTCTCAAGAGGTGGATCGGATTTTTTCAATTCCCTTATCATGGTTAACAATGAATGGTCATTACCGGGAACAGTGGATGAGGCTCAGCGATGGAAGAGAAGGCAATGTGGTTTTTTTCAAACCATATGATGGTGAAGTAGTGTGGGGAATAACTGGCAGTATTACTCTGAACCTGATGCGCATACTGGCTCTTGTAAATTAAAAAAATCCCGAACCATGACTGTTCGGGATTTTTTTATCAATTTTCTGAAGTAGTTATTCTTCTTCTTGTTTCTTACCTCGTTCGATGACCTCTGGCTCAGCCGACACACCTTCAGCAACCGGCGCTTCCTCTTCACCCTGTAGAGACACTACCACAACAACTTCATCAGGATTCGCAAGAATTTCAACTGCGTCGGAAACTTTTAAATCTTTAACTAATATCGATTCACCAATCCGTTTAAGCGAACTGACATCAACTAAAATATTTTCCGGTAGATCCTGCGGGTAACACTCGACCTCAACTTCGAATAAATTTGACACGAGAATACCATTGAAATCTTTCACAGCAGGTGAAACCCCAACCAGTTCAAGGTTGACCGATGTGCGTAATTTTTCTGTCAACGATACAGCTTGAAAATCGATATGGATCATCTTGCGTTTAATATAATCCATTTGTTTTTCACGAATTAATGTTGAAAGTTTTTCACCTTCTAAGTCAATATCGATCAAACTCGACATACTGGCAGATGCGAGTTTCAAGGATGCCTGGTGAAGATCTAATGAAATTGAAACTGGTTCACGGTTGTGTCCATAAATGACAGCAGGCAGGATGCCTTGCCTTCGCAAAGACCCTACCTTTTTTCCGGTCACACTTCGCCGGGACGCCTGAAGAGTAATTCTTTCCATGTCCTTATATTCCTTTTAGCGCCTCTCACCTGATCAAGCAGGTTACCTTCGCTATCCTGAAATTTCTAACCGGATATATCCGGAAGATTTTGATTTTTATTACTTTCGCCTTACAAGAAGAAATCTTGCCGAGAATGCCATGATCATTGCAACGAGAAGACTATATGCAACCATTTTTTGTGGGTTAATAATCAAACCGGATGAATTTTCTCCAAAAGAAGCCATGAGGAAAAAAGTATTTTTACCAGCAGCAGATCCCTTTCTTCCAATAATTAAACCACGTTTGACCTCAGAAAAAATCCGTGTTTCACTTGAAGACTCGCCAATAACATCAGACATGTTTTCTATTCTTTTATACCTCATTATATTCCAAACAAGGCTTGATTTTAGTCTTTTTGATCCTATTCGTCAAGTAAATACGCACAGGGTGTAGAAAAAAGAATGTATGAACAAATGATCTGCATAATGTCATCAATTGATTAAGATCTCGTAATTATTCCGTTAATTTTATTATCACCCACTATAATATATGCATCCTGGTTTTCACGAGAAAAACATGAATCAAATTCACTCAAAACGAGCAATATGGGCATGGGTTTTTTATGACTGGGCGAATTCGGCATTCGTAACAACTGTCTCAGCCGCAATATTACCTGTCTATTTCGCAAATGTGGCTGGTGCAAACCTTGGCGGGAATCTCGCAACCGTTTACTGGGCATATATTTCCTCCATAGCCCTGTTGATCGCAGCAATCCTCAGCCCAATTCTAGGCGCAATTGCTGATTTTAAGGGAGCCAAGAAAAAGTTTTTCACCTTCTTTGTAATTCTGGGAGTTACCAGTACCGCCTTGATGTACTTTATTCAAACTGGAGACTGGCTTCTTGCAGCTGTTTTATTCATCTTGGGAGATATAGGATTTGCGAGCTCAATTGTTTTTTATGATTCTTTCTTACCCCACGTAGCCTCGCCAGAGGAAGTTGACAAAGTCTCTTCGCGGGGCTATGCTTTTGGCTATCTGGGCGGTGGTCTATTGTTGGCGATTAATCTGGCGATGATCATGCTTGCCCCTTCTGAGATGACCGGGGTAATGTCTCGCCTCTCATTTGTAAGTGTGGCAATCTGGTGGTGCGTTTTCACCATTCCCTTATGGAAATACGTAAAAGAGCCTCCATTTATCGTACAAAAAGGGGAAGAGCAAAAAAATCCACTGGTGGTCAGTTTTTCCCGTTTATCCAAAACCTTTCGCGAGATCACCCGCTACCGAGATTTATTTGTTTTTCTGGTAGCGTTTTGGTTTTACAACGATGGAATTGGAACGATCATTAAAATGGCAACCATTTACGGAAACGAAATTGGCATCAGCAGTACCACATTAATCGGAACACTGCTGCTGGTTCAATTTGTAGGTATTCCCTTTGCCATTTTGTTTGGCTGGCTCGCCGGGAAAATTGGCACAAAACGTTCAATTTACATCAGCCTTTTGGTTTATACAGCAATTGCCATTGGAGGTTATTTTATGAGCCAGGAATGGCACTTTTTAGCTCTTGGAATTGCTGTTGCAACCGTCCAGGGCGGTAGCCAGGCATTAAGCCGTTCGTTGTTCAGTCGAATGGTACCAAAACAAAAATCTGCAGAGTTTTTTGGATTTTTTAGCGTAAGCGAAAAATTTGCTGGAATCGCCGGTCCATTTTTATTTGGGTTAATCGGGCAGGCAATGGGGCATAGCCGTCTCAGTATCGTATCTCTTATCATATTTTTTATTGTCGGCGCTCTGCTTTTGACCAGAGTAAACGAGCAAGAAGGTATTCGCGTTGCCCAGGCGGAGGAAATAGCCCTTTCGAATTAGCGGAAATATCAATTTTCCAGCCCTATCCGTAAAAATCCTGATATCGATAAAGAAGAAAAGCGGTTAAAAGCTGCAACACGATAATTAAGTAAGGTAACCCTTTCTGGTTCTTTTCGAGAGTAAGTAATTCCTGTGCTGAATACACAGATAATATTGGCACCAAGAATAACCATAGTCTTTGCACTTCACCAAGTGTCTGGCTAAAAATATTCAATAGAGCAATCATTCCAATAAAACTAATCAAAAAACCTTGTGATTGAGTTATATCATTATTTTTTACAATATCAAAAACATTTCGAATTACTGCCGCACTAAAAAGAATCATGATCGGGAAGCCGGTATATGCCACCATCTCTGCATTATTTAAGATGAGCATATCTGTCAAACGCTCAAAGCCTGACACCAACCCGCGAGTCTCTCGGTGTTCAACCATAGCGGTTGAATATCGAAGAAATGGGTCATAATTCAAAAACAAATAAAAAAGACACATCATCACAAGAAAACCGGAGACACAAGCAATCCAAATCGTGAAATATTTCCTTCGAACATTAGTTGGAGATTGATACCAATCAATAACCATCCATATACTTGCCAGAAGGATAAATGGTAATAGGGAAAAACTAAAATAAAAGAAAATATAAGAAATTCCACCTAAGATGAATGCCCATATTTGGGATTTTTTGTTCATTAATTGCAAATTTATCCATATTAATATCAAAAATAACAATGGAAATAGTGTTTGATCGAGGAAAATTGGAATTAATATCACACTAGGGCAGGTAATATAAAGCAATCCTGGCAATGCTCCGTTAAACATCAATCCTTGAATACTTCCAGACAATTTAGCCAGGAAAAACACAACCAGGTAACCTGATACAGGAAATAAATAAGCTGCCACCTGAGTAATACCCCAAAACCTTTCTTGCTCATTCGCCCCCGGATGAAACCACTCATAGATTGTTCTGGCAAAATGATAGGGTATCAAAATTCCTGGAGGTTTTGTTTCTAGATAACCCTGGTTACCATACCAAATCTCATAATTACGTAAATTCTCAATTAATGTACGGTTGCCGGATGCGACTTCAGCATAACGACTAAAGACAGACTCAGCATACTTAAGCCGCAATGATTCCCAACCCCCACCATCCAAATAACCAAAGGCAACTTGTATAAAGTATCCTAGCGCAAAAACAAACAGCCATTTCCACCGCTCATTTTTATCTCTGCTTTGCAAAAACTTCGCCACTAACAATACAACAGCCACCAATGGGAAAATAATCCATTGAGTAATATGGGGAGGTTTTTCTGTGAACCACCATTTCCAACCAGGAATTTGAAGAAAAACTTTTAACTGTAATAAAATCGTCGTCCAATGAAAGGTGGTGAATACTAATATTGCACCAACCAACAACCATCGTAAAATGACACGAATATTTAATATTCTTTGGGCTTCAGTCTTGAACGTGAAGAAAAGCAAAGAGAGCGAGAGAATAATTATATACAATAACCATATGACTACGGGCAAAAATCTAGAAGTGACCCTGAGGAACGTATACAGTCCCCTAAACCAGTTTATATCCCTTTGCTCAAATATCTCCAACAATCCTGAAGATATTGGTGGAAGCTGAGAAAGAATGAGAAAGAATGATAATACTAATCCGAGAAATAAAGCTTTTACAACGCTATTAAAATGATCAAATTGGACAATCCAGGATTTGAATGGGAAATATTTCCGATCGGTAGAGGCATTGATCACTATTTTTCCGGTTATAGCAAAGCCACATAATAAAATTACTCCTGCAGCTAAACGCCAGATGGATAGCCCAAAAATAACGGAGCTTTTTTCACTTGATGGATTGATCCAAAGAAGAATCAGACAGATAATGCTGCCAAGATTACCGAATAGACCATATAACCACAGCGGACTCAGGATCACATTTTTGAACATCATTCATTAAAATCATGAGCGGATTCTCGTTTTTCTTCCACTAACTCTAATAAAACTCCATAAGCGCTTTTTGGATGAATGAATGCAACCTTGCGATCGCCGAGGTCCTGACAGCAATCACCTATTACTTTCATTTCCTTTTGGCGCAACAATTCCAACATTCCCTCAATGTCTTCAACTTCTAAACAGACATGGTGCATACCAGTTCCTCGTTCGCGAATAAACTTCGCTAACCCCGTATCATCCGAGGTGGGTTTCACCAATTCAATCTCGCTATCACCCACAGGAAGAAATGCCACCATTGAATTCTGGCACTCAACATTTTCGATATGATCCAGATTTAAGCCCAGGCTATCACGCCAAAAACATAACGCTTTTTCCATATCGTCCACTGCAATTGCAATATGATTTACTTTGGTTATTTTTGCCATGCTTTCTCCTAAAAGTTAAATCCAGGCTGGTGGATGATACTCGCCCCAAACACCACGCAAAATCCCGCAAATCTCTCCTAAGGTCAATCGATTTTCAACACATTCGATGAATAAAGGCATTAGATTATCACTTCCACGTGCTGTTTTTTCAAGCTGATTCATTAATTCAGCGACTTTTAGTGAATCGCGCTTACTCCGATATTCTCTCAAAGATTCAACCTGATTCGCCTCGATAGCAGGATCAACCGAAAGCCTCTCAAGATCAACTTTGTCTTCGGTTTGGAAAGCATTCACCCCAACGACGATATTCTGCCTGTTTTCAATCCCTTGCTGGTAAGAATAGGCTGCATCTTGAATTTCTCGTTGAATGAATCCATTTTCTATTGCAGGTAACGCGCCACCTAATTGATCAATGCGCTCAATGTACTGGTAAGCTCGTTGATATATTTCATCCGTTAGATATTCAATAATATACGATCCCGCCAGAGGATCAATCGTATCCGCAACTCCTGACTCGTAAGCAATGATTTGCTGAGTTCGCAAAGCAACCCGCACCGATTTTTCTGTTGGAAGCCAGAGAGCTTCATCCATACTGTTGGTATGCAACGACTGGGTACCACCCAAAACGGCAGCCAGAGCTTGCAATGTCACACGGACGACATTATTTTCTGGCTGCTGGGCAGTTAGAGTGGAACCTGCCGTCTGAGTATGGAATCTTAACATGGCTGATCGCGGATCCTTGGCTTTGAATCGTTCTCTCATGATGACAGCCCATAATCGCCGGGCTGCCCGAAATTTTGCAATCTCCTCAAGGAAATTATTGTGAGCGTTAAAGAAAAACGACAATTGAGAAGCAAATTCATCCACGGCTAACCCCGCTTTCTGGGCTGCTTCAATATAGGCAATCGCGTTAGCAATGGTGAAAGCTACTTCTTGTACAGCAGTAGAACCAGCTTCACGAATGTGATAACCAGAAATACTGATTGTATTCCATTGGGGTATTTTCTTCATGCAATATTGAAAGATATCAGTAACAAGGCGCAATGAAGGATTTGGTGGAAAGATATATGTGCCCCTTGCAATATATTCTTTTAGAATATCATTTTGAATTGTTCCGCGCAAATTTTTTTCAGCAACGCCTTGCTGTTTGCCTACCGCAATATACATGGCAAGTAAAATAGCAGCCGGAGCATTGATCGTCATGCTGGTTGATACTTTCTCCAATGGAATTTCATGAAACAATTTTTCCATATCTGCCAGTGAAGATATCGATACCCCGACTTTTCCAACCTCCCCTGCTGCGATCGGATCATCCGCGTCGTAACCGATTTGAGTAGGCAGATCAAACGCGACAGAAAGACCAGTTTGACCCTGCGAGAGTAAGTATCGATACCTTTGATTTGATTCTTCGGCGCTGGCATAACCGGCATATTGGCGCATCGTCCAAAACCGACCACGATACATTGTCGGTTGGACGCCTCGCGTAAACGGATATTCTCCTGGAAACCCACTCTTTTCAAGATAATCCGATTCTCCAGGCAGCAGAACTCTCGGCATCGGAATACCAGAGGGTGTAAAAAATTCTTTTTTTCTTTCAGGATATTTGGTTATTGCTGGTTTTAAGACACTATCTTCCCACCTTTGCAGTTCACTTTCATGCATCATTGCAAGGCTCCGTTTCTCCAAAACTGATTTACTCCACAATTATTATACGTTATTTTCTTTTCCCGTTCGACCTTGTCATACTCCACTCCGTTTGCTATAATTTGTCGGGTTTTTGCCCACTTTATTTTTTAGAAAAAAGGTTTTTTAAACATGATAGATGTAAATGACCTGCGTAAAGGTGTGATTTTTGAACTCGATAACAATCTTTACCGAGTACTGGAGTATAGTCATCATAAACCAGGACGTGGAAATGCAGTAATTCGAATCAAAGCTCGGAATATGCGCACAGGCTCGACAATTGAAAAAACATTTCAATCTGGTGACCGCGTCCAGGATATTCGATTGGACCACCATATGGTGCAATATTTATATAACGACGGTGATACATACTACTTTATGGACACCGAAACGTTTGAGCAGCCTGGAGTATCGAAATCTATTTTAGGTGATAATGCTGACTTTTTAAAAGAAGGTCTTGAAGCAAAACTAACCTTTTACAACGGCTCTCCACTTGACATTGAACTCCCAACCTCTGTTGACCTTAAGGTAATCCAGGCTGAAACAGCCGTGCGCGGCGACACCGCTACGGGTGTTACCAAACGGGTCACAGTTGAGACTGGGGCGCAAATTGAGGTTCCATCATTTGTCAATGAAGGGGATACCATTCGGGTAGATACCCGAACAAAGGAATACGTTACCCGCGTCTAATGCGAACTCCTTGGGGATTCGATTGCCCGTTTTTTTATGGTGATTATTTCCGAGGGCGGAAACTTGAAGAGTGCCGCCTGATTGGTAAGACAGTAGACTCACCGTTGTGGGACGTTAAGCTATGCAAACATTGCCTTGTTCCTGGTATTATCCGGGCAAATTCTTGCCCCTATATGACCCTGGAAGCCAGAGTTCAGACTTTATTTCTTGGGTTAATTCGCCGTGTAAGGGTTAAAGCCTATTGTTCATTAAGCCGGTCGATAGTTTCCGAACCTCACATTGGCTGCGGACAATGTCATTCTATTGACTATCAGGTAGGGGAGGAGCCAAATGACCCTGACCGTTCTTCTTGATCTGGATGACACACTTTTAACCAATGATATGGATCGGTTCTTACCGGCTTATCTTAAGTTGCTCGGGAAACACATCAAAGACTTGTTTCCTGAAGATCAGTTTATTTCTACATTATTGGCATCAACCAGGTCAATGGTTGAGAACAGGCAACCCAATCTGACTTTAGAAGAAGCATTTGATAACTCATTTTACCCGGCTTTAGGAATCAAGAAAGACATACTCGAACCAAGACTATTAGATTTTTACGAAAATATTTTTCCCTCGTTAAGAAATCTTACATCTCCTAAACCATTTGTCCGAGAGCTTGTCGATCATATCTTATCTGAGAAAAACAAAATTGTCATCGCTACCAACCCCCTTTTCCCCTTACGCGCTATCCAGCTTCGAATTGAATGGGCAGGGTTGGCAGATTATATGGACAGATTTGAGTTTGTAACGAGTTTTGAGACTTTTCATTTTTCAAAACCCCATATCGAATATTACGCAGAGATAATCTCTCGCTTTTGCTGGTCAGAAGCCCCTGTAGTAATGATAGGCAACAGCCTGGAAGATGACATTCTACCAGCCGCACAACTCGGAATTCCCGTCTACCTCGTCAGTGAAAAACCAGCATCCTTGCCTGAGAATTTTCCAAAGTTATCCAAAACGGGAAAAATCACTGATATTCCAGACTGGCTGAAGCAAGTACAATCTCAATATTCATCCCCCCCTTCGCCAAATCGATTGGGTTTAGTGGCAGCGCTCCAGGCGACACCAGCAGCATTTGATCATATTTTACGAACAACAAATTCTAAACAATGGCAAATTTCTCCACCTGATGCAGGTTGGAATTTAACCGAAATATTATGCCACTTGCGTGATGTTGATCTCGAAGTAAATTATCCTCGTCTCATCAAAATTCTTAACGAACCATCCACATTTCTGGCTGGTGTCCTTTCTGACCAATGGGCAATTGAGAGAAATTATAAACAGCAAAACACGCAAAGTGTATTTCTTGAATTTATTACTGCTCGAACAAAACTCGTATCGTTGATCCAACGCTTAACAAGTGATCAATGGCAATTACCTGCCCAACATGCTATATTTGGCCCAACCACAATTCAAGAGCTGGTATCCTTTATGTATATCCATGACCGATCCCATATTCTACAAGGCTACCAGGCTGTATTATTTAAGATGAATTAGCATAAAGAATATAAGAAGGGTATTAATAAATTAAATATCTTTATATAAAATCTAGTTTTACCCCGTTAAGCTTGGTATAATTTTATTAATAACTGTGGCAATAGAAAGCCTGGGAGGTTTATGTGAATTCCCGTAATCAATCTTATATTATCTACGTCCTGCTCTTCATTGCAATCATTGCAATGCTGGTTTATAACTTTAGCCAGCAAGGGGGAAGTCAGGATGTATTAAGTGTCAATGAAGTCGCTGCAGCCATCCAAAATGGACAGGTAGCCCGAGTTGTGGAAGACGAAAATAGACTCCGGATTACCTTTCGAGATGGCTCGCAAAAAGAGTCCACAATTGAGCCAAATGCTACATTGGTCGAACAATTACTTAACCTGGGTGTAAAAACTGAACAATTGAGCCCGGATAAAATCAAGGTTGAAATCAAGCCTCCCAGCCCCTGGCTTGGAATCTTGACAGCCTTGGGGTATATTTTGCCGTTCTTGATCTTGGGTGGAGTGTTTTTCTTTATCTTCCGCCAGGCTCAAGGTTCAAATAATGCAGCAATGTCATTTGGAAAATCACGCGCAAGAATGTTCAGCAGTGATCACCCAACAGTAACTTTTGAAGACGTAGCTGGCGTTGAAGAAGCAAAAGAAGAACTAAAAGAAGTTGTGGAATTCTTGCGCGAACCTCAAAAGTTCATTCAATTAGGCGCTCGTATTCCAAAGGGAGTATTATTGGTTGGTCCTCCTGGCACTGGTAAAACACTATTGGCAAAGGCAGTATCGGGAGAGGCTGGAGTTCCCTTCTTTTCAATATCCGGCTCAGAATTTGTTGAAATGTTTGTGGGTGTAGGCGCCAGTCGAGTGCGTGATTTATTCGAGCAAGCAAGAAGGCATTCTCCTTGTATAGTATTTGTTGACGAAATCGATGCGGTAGGTCGGCAACGCGGCGCAGGTTTAGGTGGAAGCCACGATGAACGAGAGCAAACTTTAAATCAATTACTGGTTGAAATGGATGGTTTTGACACGGACACCAACATCATTATCATGGCAGCCACAAACCGACCTGATATATTAGATCCTGCTCTACTACGCCCTGGGCGGTTTGATCGCCGAGTCGTCTTAGATCGACCCGATATGCGTGGGCGTGAAGCCATATTGAAAGTCCATGTAAAAGGGAAACCCATCGATCCTTCTGTTGATCTTTCGGTGCTGGCTCGAGGCACTCCTGGTTTTGCAGGCGCTGATCTTGAAAACCTGGTGAACGAGGCAGCCATTTTAGCCGCACGCCGAAATAAAAAAGTAATCCAAATGAGTGAATTACAAGAATCGGTCGAGCGGGTAATTGCCGGCCCAGAACGAAAAAGCCGCCTTATTAGCAAAGAAGAAAAACGAATCATTGCGTACCATGAAGCTGGACACGCGGTGGTAATGAATTGTCTACCAGAAGCAGACCCCGTTCAAAAAGTATCCATCATTTCACGCGGTATGGCAGCAGGCTACACTTTATCTCTTCCTGCCGAAGACCGCACCTTGATGCCACGCAAAAAACTATTTGCTGAGTTAGTAAGTCTGTTGGGTGGTCGTGTAGCAGAAGAACTCGTCTTTGATGACATCACTTCTGGCGCATCAAATGATATCGAGCGGGTTACTCAATTAGCAAGGAACATGGTAACCCGACTTGGAATGAGCAGCAACCTCGGTCCTATGGTTTATGGTCAAAAAGATGAATTAATATTCCTCGGACGTGAAATATCTGAACAACGAGATTATTCTGAATCTGTTGCAATGTTAATCGATCAGGAAGTTCGAAAACTGGTTGACCAGGCTCATCAAAAAGCAACGGCTATCCTCACACAATATCGACACAAACTGGATGAGGTGGCTGAAAAATTATTAGAGCAAGAAACGCTCTCTCGGGATGAATTTGAAAAAATATTCCCTCCACCAGAACCAAAGCGCACCGGCACCCCAATGATTTCAATGCCAATTGCAGAAAATCTGAGCAACAACTGATCAAATACACCCCCCCTCTGATTATCACCTGGGGGGTGTTTGATTTTTTTGGATATGGTTTCGGACTAATTCCCTTCTTAATATTTTTCCGACTGTTGTTCGGGGTAGGCTTTCAACATACTCAATTTCTCTCGGCAATTTATATGAAGACAATCGCTCTCCACACCAATGGATTAGCTCTTCTTGGGAAAGTTCTACCCCTTTTTTTAAAACTACCCAGGCTTTTGCCCGCTCGCCGCTAAATTGATCTGGAATACCAGCCACTGCCGCTTCAGCAATAGCAGGATGACTTAATAACACCTCTTCAATTTCCCGCGGCCATACCTGTAATCCACCAACCTTTATCAGGTCTTTTTTTCGATCGACGATAAAAAAATAGCCGTCTTCATCCATTCGTACAATATCACCTGTGCGAAGCCAACCGTTTTGCAGAACATCTGCTGTTTCATCTGGTTGATTATGATAACCCGCCATAACTTGAGGCCCTTTAATCCAGAGTTCACCCGCTTCACCGGATAGTAGATCTATATCCCTTCCCTCGAAATCAACAATTCGGCAATCTACGCCGGGCAAAGGCAACCCAATCGATCCATCTCTTTTTTCTCCTCTCATAGGGTTGCAGTGAGTAGCGGTTGGGGCTTCTGAAAGTCCATATCCTTCCATTACATTTGCCCCGGTCAATCGAACAAATTGTATACGGGTATCCGGCTGGAGTGGAGCTGATCCCGAAATACAAGCCCGTAACGAACGCAGGTCATATTTCTCTGCTTGAACATCAGGATCTCGAACCAGAGCAGTCAACATAGCTGGAACTGAGGGAAAAAAGGAAATATTATGGTGTTTCAACAGATGTAATATTTTTTTCACATCACGTGGGTCTGGTTGAAGAATCAATTCCGCGCCAAGCAATATTCCCACACATAATCCTAAAACCATTCCATAAACATGATACAGAGGAATTGCCAAAAGTACTTTTTCTTTGCCGTCTTGCAGGTCAACCAACCAGCTACGGAACTGATAAGCATTTGCCACCAAATTCCGGTGAAGCCCAATAGCCGCCTTTGGATTGCCGGTTGTTCCGCCGCTATATTGAAACACCGCTGGATCACCAGCGCTGACATTGGGTAAATCGATTTTTCTTGATTTCCCAAGATTAATTATATCTACCATCTGTAACTCGCGGCTGTCCTTAAATGGCTGGGCTTGATTTGGATCTACATCTACATAAATTACTCCTTTGAGCGATGTGGAATCCATTATTGTCTCAAATAAAATTTGATTCCCGCTATGACCAATAACATAGCGACAACCAGCATCAACGATTTGTGTGTGGATTTCGGGCAATTTATACAAGGGATTTGTAGCAACGACCACACCACCTGCACTTAAAATACCAAAATAACTCGCAACAAATTCAGGAATATTAGGCAAACATAACAAGACCCGCTCACCTTTTTGCAATCCAAAACATATTAAACCGTACGCTATGTCCTCAACCTGTTGGGAAACCTCACGATAAGAAAAAAGTCGATCAAGATATCGCAGACAAATCCGGTCTCCCCACATCGCCAGTGAATTTTCTAATAATTTTGGTAAAGAAATATCAGGATAATTCACAAACCAAGGCACTTGTTGGTCATAATGACTATACCAGGGACGAGTCATTGTGTTAATTCTCCATACGATTATTTACCTTCCAATTCGACGGGGTTTCAACAAATTGCACGATATCATCGATTATTGTCTTATTTCCAGAAATGTTAAACCAATGAATATTCGGGTCATTTAACTTAAACCAATTCGCCTGATGCCTGATAAAACGCCGTGTTGTGCGCTTCATTCGTTCAATTGCTTCATCCAAAGAAATTTCGCCATTGAGGTAACTGATCATCTCTCGATATCCAATTGCAGACAACCCGGTCAGATGAGGTGAATAACCCAAAGCCAACAGATGTTTTACTTCATCAATTAATCCCTGGTCAATCATATCCATAATTCGCTGGTCAACGCGTTGATATAATTCTTGCCGGGATCGAGTCAAACCAATAATCAACGTGGTGTATTTTGTGGGCTGGCATTGGCGTTGCTTTGAAAATAACTGCCCCGTGCCAAATATCACTTCTAACGCCCGGATCGTCCTTCGCACATTATTTACATCAATTTTCCTGGCGGCTTCTGGATCAAGAATGGATAAACGACGGTGTAGCCCTTCACGACCAATTTCCTCTGCCCAACGATAAAGAGCATTTCGCAACTGCATATTTGGTTTCTGGGTTGGAATGCGCCAGCCATACAAGATCGCGTGGATGTACTGTCCAGTACCTCCAACGAGGATTGGAAGTTTATTTCGGCTTAGAATATCATCAATGGCGCTAAAAGCTTTGGCTTGATATAACGCGAGGCTAAATTCATTGTCAGGATCAATTAAATCAATCAAATGATGCCTTACCCGTGTTTGATCGCATAAACTCGGTTTTGCCGTACCAATGTTCATACCCCGGTAAAGCAAACGAGAATCTGCGGACACAATTTCTCCATCGATCCTTTCAGCCAATTGAATCGATAGTTCCGTTTTTCCAACTGCGGTAGGTCCGACGATCACACAAAGCGGATTTGAAATATCAGTGAACGGCATCTTCTAAGTGTACCAAATCAAAACAATCTGGTTTTTCCGTATATCGGGAAATCGATATAATGTCAATACGCCACGTAATCATCTCTTGATAATGAGATTGAAGATATACTTCAGCCGCCTTTTTCAAGTGATCTTGTTTCTTGACCGTAACAGATTCTTCAGGGTAGCCAAATTGATTGGAAGAACGGGTTTTCACTTCAATAAAAACAAGTTCATCTCCATCTTTGGCGATTAAGTCAATCTCGCCGTAGCGAGTAAAAAAATTCCTCTCCAGGATATCATAACCCTTCGACAACAGGTAGCTCTCAGCTTGAGTCTCACCCCAATTTCCCATTGTCTTTTTGGGATTGACGCTCATAATACTCTCCGCTTTTGAGTCAGCACTTTGTTATATAGATTTAAAAGGGAGTCGCCGCACGTTTCCAAACTGAAGAGTTTCGCTCTCTCAGCGCCTTTCTCTCCCATCCACAATCTTTTTTCCTTGTTCTGGATCAATTCTAATGCCAAATTTACCAGATTATCTTCTTCTTGTTCTTCGGACAACAAGCCCGTCTCTTCGTGTAAAACAGTATCTTCAATTCCTGTAGAGCGAATAGCAACTACTGGTAAGCCAGTTGACATTGCCTCAATGATCGTTAATGGATGAACTTCTGTGACAGAAGCAGTCATGAAAAAATCAGCATGGTATAAATATTCCGGAATTCGAGAATATGGCACAAATCCTGTTATTTTAACGGCGGATTGAATATCATTGCTTATAATAAATCGTTCCAAATTCGAGCGATCAGGCCCATCTCCAACTAAAATTAATCGCGTTGCGGGCTCAATTTGATGGATACGCTTAAATACTTTAAGCAGTAATAATAAATTTTTTTCCTTCCCTAATCTGCCCACATATATCAAAGTGCAACCTTTTCTATTTGAGGAATGTTGACCTGAAACCTTGCGTTTATGGAAAATCTGGTAGAAATTTTCAAGGTCAATTCCATTGAATATGTGATACAGATTTGACTTCACCCCGAATTCCAACAACACCTTGATAATTCCTTTCGATGGTGCCACTATCGCATCTACCTGACGGAAAAATGATTTTAGAGAAGTCTTGAGTAACCACATCCCAATATTATTTGGGAAAAAAGGAGCATAATACTGCATATATAAATCATATCGCGTGTGATTTGTAAAAACGAATGGCATGTTCTGGGTTTGAGTATTATTGATCGCCAAAGGACCACTCACAAAGGGATGTTGTAAATGTAAAACATCCATTTTTTGAAGGAATTCTCTAGCCTGTCTTGAAAATCTCGCTCCGATATAATATGAACCCTTGATTCGAATTCCTGGAGATTGGATAATGTGGGCGCCGCTTGATCCTGTCTCCCTTGACCCAAAACAGAAAATGAAGACTTCATGGTTATTCTTTTCGAAATATCGCCGCAAAGACGAAACATAAGTGGTGACCCCGCTCGTATAACCATGATAGACATCCATTACAAATCCAATTTTCATGAGAAACCAATAATTTCCTTCATGATTTTATGCTACACTACTCAATAGTAACTAACAAAATAGCAACCAATCGAGATGCTTTACCCTTGTATTATTAGCAATAACTTTGATAAATTTTACTATATTGACAAGTAGAATAATAATTCAAGTCATACCATCATTAATTACGCCAGGAGATCGAAGCCAATGCCAGTAGCAGAAATCATCGCAATCGGAACTGAACTTTTGCTGGGAGAAATTCAAGATACAAATACTCGTTATTTAGCCAGGACGCTACGAGATTATGGCATCGACTTATATCGCACCATGATTGTAGGCGATAACGTTGAAAGAATCGCTAGGATGTTGCAAGAGTCATTAGAACGTTGCGATATCATCATTACAACTGGAGGTCTAGGTCCAACAGTAGATGACCCGACGCGGCAGGCAGTGGCAATGGCAATGGGGGTTGAGATTGAATTTCAGTCCGACCTTTGGGATGAAATCATGGCGCGATATAAACGATACGGTAGATTACCAACAGAAAACAACAAGAGGCAGGCTTTCATTCCGAAAGGCTCGATTCCCATCCACAATCCTGTCGGCACAGCACCCGGGTTCATCGTCGAAAAGAGTGGTAAATGCATCATCGCTCTTCCTGGTGTGCCTAGAGAAATGGAATTCCTTACCCACGAAACAGTGATTCCGTACTTAAAATCTCACTTCAATCTGGTCGGTACAATTAAAGCTCGCGTTTTGCATACCTCCGGTATACCCGAATCCCAGGTAGATATGTGGGTGTCTGACCTCGAATTACTAAAGAACCCTACCGTGGGATTATTAGCTCATCCTGGACAAATTGACATTCGCATTACAGCGAAAGCGCAGTCTATCGAAGAAGCAGACCGTATGATCGATGGAATCGAAGATGAAATACGCAAAAGAGTTGGAGATGCAATCTACGGAAAAGATCAAGAAACACTCCAGGAAGCTGCTTTGGCTGAAGTCAAATCAAATCAATGGACCTTATTCATATTTGAGTCAGGCACCCAGGCTGAATTACAAAAATCCCTTCAACCATACGGTCTTGGTCAGGAATATACTCTTTATCAACCTGCCTCTCTTTCTTTGCCCGAATTAAAACAATTCATTCATGAAGTTCGATTAGAAAAAGGTGTTGATGTAGCATTAGGGGTTAGTCTTCGACAAGGTGTAGACCAAATGGAACTATTTCTCTATCTGGAAACACCTGATAACTCCTATGAATCCTCCCGCTCTTATGGCGGATCACCAGCATTAGGTCCAGCTTGGTCAGCAAATTCAGGTCTTGACTTTTTATTGCGAAACACCAGGAAGGGACGAAAGGAAAATACTCAGTGAATCAGGCAGATACAATCCTGTATAATGCAACCATTTTAACAATGAACGATGCCTATACGGTATACGACCCTGGCGCGGTAGTAATCTCTGCTGGAAAAATCATCACAGTCGGAGATTCGAATAGTATCCTTCAGAGCTATCCTAGTATAGATAAATTCGATTGCGGTGGAAAATTATTAATGCCTGGATTAATCAACGCTCATACCCATGTCCCTATGACCTTGCTGCGAGGATTGGCAGATGATTTGCGTCTGGACGTATGGTTAATGGGATATATGATGCCTGTTGAACGTGAATTTGTCTCGCCTGAATTCGTTCAATTGGGCACTCAATTAGCCTGCGCTGAGATGATTCGATCCGGAGTCACTTGCTTCGCAGATATGTATTACTTCGAGGAAACCATCGCAGAGACAATATATCAAATCGGTATGCGGGCAGTTTGTTCTCAAACTGTACTAAAATTTCCCAGCCCTGATGCACTATCCTATGAGGAGTCTCTCATTTCTGCAGAAAGGTTTATCCAACGCTGGAAAGGAAATCCTCTCATAACGCCCTCAGTCGCACCACACGCGCCATATACCTGCACACCAGATATTTTACGAGCCACAGCCAGGCTAGCTGCTCAATATGAAGTCCCTCTATTAACCCATCTATCAGAAACTGCTTTAGAAGTTGAAAACATGCGCCGCACAGAAGGGATGCCGGTAATTCCCTATGTGAAAAAGCAAGGTTTATTTGAGTCCAGAGTGGTAGCAGCCCATTGCGTTCATGTTGATGAAGGAGAAATGCGCACTTTACTTCATGCTGGTGCAGGGGTTATCCATAACCCAACCTCCAATATGAAACTTGCTTCTGGTTTTGCCCCAATATCACGCATGATAGAATTGGGTTTATCGGTAGGTTTAGGAACAGATGGACCTGCATCGAATAACGACCTGGATATGTTCGAAGAGATGAGGTTGGCTGCGTTGATCGCCAAGGGTATCACCAATGACCCAACTGTCCTTCCAGCAAAACAAGTTTTAAAGATGGCAACGAAAATGGGGGCTGATGCTATTGGCATCGGCAACATCACAGGTTCTCTTGAAACAGGAAAATGCGCTGATCTGATTCTGCTCGATCTTAAAGGTCTCCATTATTATCCTGTTTATCGTCGTGAACAAAACGCTCCTTACGCTCAAATTATATACAGCGCCAAGGCCAATGACGTCACCCATTTGATGGTCAATGGAAAATGGCTCATGATCGACCATCAACTCACCACGATTGACGAAACGAAGCTTATTGAACAAAGTGATCACTTTGCCAGGAAAATCGAACAATTCCTGGTAAAACGTGAACAATCCGTTTTATCCAAGCTGATTGCTATCGGTGGAGCATCAGAAGAGGAAAGTTTCGAAATTCAATCGAAATTTATCATACATGATATTTCACCTATCCTGAAACTGATGCACCAACCAGATATTCGAATTTTACGCGAAAGACATTATCGGGAATACGACACCTATTTCACTTTCGATGATCCAGAGCAGGGACGCCTACGTTACCGAGAAGATCATTTTATCAATGACAAAGGAGACATCTATAATACTCGAAATCGCCTGACTCTCATCGGTACCGCCAGAGAAAGATCTTTCTTAAAGGGCAGTCTATTGTCCCGAAGTCGATATCTTGCCCCAGCTACCCAGGGACTTCGGTTTTACCGCGAATATTTCAAACCTGTCAATGAATACGAAGTAATAAAAGATCGTCTTCGATATCTTGTTCAATTTAAAGAAACAGAATTTTTTATCAACCTTGATCACGTGACAACCCCTTCGTTAGGGTATTTTCTGGAAATAAAAAGCCGCACCTGGAGCCGAAAAGATGCCAAAGACAAATCTGCCCTTTTAATTGATCTGGTTCATTTTTTTGGATTGAGCGAGTCATCCTCCATTTCGAAAGATTATATTGATATGATTAATTCCGCGCAGATCAATTCAGCGCATTCCGAATAAGGTTTTTTCGCTATATGAAACATCTTCTTGTCTTTTATATCTCTGCCGAAGCAGAACCTTTTGTGAAAGTTGGCGGCTTAGGAGATGTTGCCGGTAGTCTACCCGCTGCTATTCAAAATATCTCTCTTGAACCTGGCAATGATATCCCAATTGACATACGCCTGGTCATCCCTTTTCACAAGACTATTGACGCGCCATCCACACCCTTCCAATACCTGGGGAAATATTTGGTGCCAATGCCCCATAGAAAAGGAAACTATGCCAGAGTTTTTACAACCCGTTCCAAAGGAGTAACTGTTTATTTAATAGGCGGAAAACCAATTGAAAACCATCCATCGGTTTATAGTATGGATACCTGGCGGGATGGGGACAAGTATGTGTTTTTCTCTAAAGCGGCATTGATGCTACCTGAATTTCTTCATCTCCAACCCAACATTTTCCATTGTAATGATTGGCACACTGCCCTGGTTAATTATTTGCTGGACCGTCAGAAAATTGTTAAGACTCGATATAAAAATTGTTCTTCGATTATCACCATCCATAATTTACCATTTATGGGGGGAGGAATTGAAGGCGCTCTCGAACGTTTTGGGATTGAACCAGCAACAGATCCTGTCTTACCTGAATGGTCGCGCCGTTTTCCATTGCCAATGGGCATGTCAAAAGCTGACAAAATCATTGCGGTTTCTCCAAATTACGCCCGGGAACTCATGACTTCAGAATTTGGATGCGGACTGCAAGAATTTCTTTCCTCCAGAAAACACCTGCTAACAGGAATAATTAATGGCATTGATGTCGAAGAATGGAATCCAGCATCAGATCCATTAATATCTGTTCCCTTTACCACGACGTTTATAGAGAAAAGGATTGGGAATAAATTATCTCTACAGCAGGAATTCCATCTTAAACCGGAGCCACAAATTCCTATTTTGGCAATGGTCAGCCGACTGGATCCCCAGAAAGGTGTCGACCTCATTCCTTCAGCACTTCGAGCAATCATTGATCTCCCCTGGCAGGCAATTCTCTTGGGAAGCGGCTCGCCAGATATTCAAAACCAACTACTCAACCTGGCGCAGGAATATCCCTCACGTGTGAAAGTAATTTTAAAATTTGACGCTGCACTTTCCCATCGTATATATGCTGGAAGCGACATATTGCTAATGCCCTCACGGTATGAACCCTGCGGTTTGTCGCAAATGATTGCTATGCGCTATGGATGTATACCAGTAGCCCATGCCACTGGTGGATTGGTAGATACAATCCTTGATCCTTCAATCGCTTCACCAGGTACTGGATTTCTATATGAAGGCAAAGAAGCGCACCATCTGGCTGAAGCGCTGAGGCGGTCTCTCTCAATTTTCACTTTTGCCCCCGTTCAATGGGGAAAAATACAAATCGCAGCCATGCAACAGGATTTTTCCTGGTCAAAGTCAGCAAAAAAATATGTGAAGACCTATCTTGATGTTGCAAAGTTGAATCACACATCAGGTGAAAATGAATAAAAATACCCGTTCTTCAGGAATCATTCTCCACCCCACCAGTCTTCCTGGACAAGATGGAATAGGAGATTTTGGTTATTTCGCTTATCGGTGGATTGATTTTCTATCCTCTACCGGTTGTGATATTTGGCAAGTACTTCCTCTTGGACCAACAGGTTATGGGGACTCTCCCTATCAATGTTTTTCCGCATTTGCCGGAAATCCATACCTCATCAGTCCCGCCCTGCTCCTTGAAGACGAATTATTAACTAGATCCGACCTGCTTGACCGACCCGACTTTCCTGTATCCTCAATTGATTATGGAACAGTGATTAATTGGAAAGTGAAAATCCTCAAACAGGCGTATACACAGTTTAAGAATAATAAAAACCACCCATTCCACCAAAATTTTACCCAATTTATAGAAAATGAGAAATCCTGGCTGCTAGATTATTCGATGTTCATGGCAATAAAATCTACCATGGGCGGAAAACCATGGAATCAATGGTCTCCTGGACTGAAATTCAGATACCCTGACGCGATCACTCAATTTGAAAAAGATCACTCAGACGAAATCCAACAGGTTGCTTTTTCCCAATTTTTATTCTTCGCCCAATGGAATAACCTTAAAACTTATGCGAATAAGAAAAAGATCCAAATCTTAGGTGATGTGCCAATCTTTGTGGCGTTTGACAGCGCGGATGTCTGGGCGCATCCAGATTTATTCTACCTTGACGACGAGGGCAACCCCACTGTGGTTGCGGGAGTTCCACCCGACTACTTCTCTCCCACTGGACAGTTATGGGGTAATCCGCTATATCGTTGGGATTACCTCAAAAAAAAAGACTATTCCTGGTGGATTGAGCGGATGAAAGCTACGCTCCAATTATTTGATCTAATACGCATGGATCATTTCAGGGGATTTGCCGGATATTGGGAGGTTCCTTCGGGGATGAAAACCGCGGAAAAAGGCAGGTGGGTACCCGGACCTGGTTTGGACTTTTTCAATGTTCTGAATCAATATATCGGGAACATGCAAATTCTGGCAGAAGATCTGGGTGAAATAACCCCAGATGTAATTGCCCTAAGAGATACCCTTGGCTTACCAGGAATGAAAATACTACAATTTGCTTTCTCCGAGGGACCAGAAAATAACTTTTTGCCCCACATGTTCGATAGAAATTGCATTGCCTATACAGGCACTCATGATAATGACACAACCCTGGGATGGTTTTCTTCGATTCCACCTAAAGAGGTGGATTTCACCCTCCGCTACTTAGGTTGCTCTAAAGAAGACATCGTACCCGCAATGATTCGGGCGGTTTGGGGTTCAGTTGCCAGGTACGCTATAGCCCCTATGCAAGATTTTCTTAATCTCGATAGTACAGCGCGGATGAATTACCCAGGCAGATCCTCCGGCAACTGGTGCTGGCGGATGAGCGCCGATGATTTCTCGCGGCAGATTGAAGAGAAAATAGCCAGCTTAAATTGTACTTTTGGCAGGGGAAACTACCGCGATATTGTAACAAAACCTGAGCCAATGATGATTGGAACAATACCTGATCTCAGTCAGGAAGATGGCGATGGAGATCGGGAGGCAATGTAGATACCGGACAGTATCACACCACCGCCAATTATCTCCAAAATTGTGGGGGGTTCATTCAAGAACAAATAAGCCAGGGTCGTTGATCCAATAGGTTCTGCCAATAAAACGACTGACACGTAAGCAACAGGGAGATATTTTAATGCCCAATTATAGGATGAATGACCAAGCAATTGCGGGATTAACGCCAGGGCAACTAAGAAACCGTATGTTTCAATAGTAAATCCGGTGAGAGGTAAACCCAAAAACAACACAACTGCCAGTAAAATAGCCGCTGCTGAACCATACACATAGAAAATATATACCACAAGCGGATATTTCCCACTAATTTTCCTCCCGACAAGCAGATAACCTGCACCTGTGATGGCTCCACCCAATGCTAATACATTCCCTAAAAATGCATTCCCTTGAAAAAAAGCTGCAAACCCTTCGCAACTGACTCCAGAAAAAGAAAGTTGACAGGCGGTGCTTAACCCGACCAGAACTCCTCCAAACAAGGCAACAATCATTCCGATCTTAACAGGTTGAGGCAAAGTCTCTCTCAAGATGATCGGAGCTGCTAAAGCAACCCACAACGGTGTAGAAGCAACCAGCACCACCGAACTGGCAACGGAGGTAAACTGCAAGGAAGAAATCCAGCCAGCAAAATGCAAAGCCAGAAAAATACCAGCCAAAAAACTTAATTTCAGATCTTCACCCCTTAGTCTCCCCATTTCCTTCCGATAGCGAAAAAGTGCCAAGGGTGATAATACCAATACTGCAATCATTAATCGAACGGCTGAAATCACGAGTGAATCAGCTTCTCGCTGAGCAAAACGAATTAACACACCAGCAGTAGAAGCGGCAATCATGCCAATAACCAGGATTAATAACGGTGGGACAGGTGGTTTGGGATTCTGGTGCAAAGATTACCTCGACGCGCAGATTGATTAGAGAATAATATACAGCAAAAAAATCATCCGCACAAAATGATTTTCTACATAATGGAAACACATTATAATATGTACGAATTAATTATTGGAATTTTCACCCCCTTATTTATCGTAACTCTTAAGAGAACCAACGAATCTATTTCTGATTTTTTTTAGATTAAAAGGAGTAAATATGGCACACGTAATAACCAGTTTATGCCTGCGCGACGGAGGATGTGTAACTGTCTGTCCAGTTGAATGCATTGTCCCTGGAAATCCGGTAGATGAATATCCCTGGTTTTACATAGACGCTGATACCTGCATTGATTGTGGTGCTTGTGTCGCGGAATGTCCTTTCGCTGCAATTTTCCCTGAAGATGAAGTGCCATCCGCTTACAAAGCGAAAGGCGGCGAGTATCAATCAATGCCGGCTGGCACCCCAGGATTCTCCACAGAATATCACGGTAAGAATCATGAAGGTGAACCTGTAGTGTTGAAATATACGCGAATCTTGCAAGCCGGTCAAATCGTTGACCTCACTCCAGACATTGCAGCCAACCAAAAGTTCTTTAAGGACGGACCTGGTTACCAGGCAGCTGGCTAATAAAAAACAACCAGGTTTAAATCAAAATTGGAATAGCCCAGCCAGGGATCTCCTCTATATTGATATCCAACCTTCCAGGAATGCAGTCAATAAACCTGGAAGGTTTTTCCTAACTTCCTTTAGAATGAATGATGACTCAAGAGAATCGAATCGAAAAAGATACACTTGGAACAATAAATGTTCCTAGAAATGCCTTATACGGGGCTCAAACCCAACGTGCTATTGAGAATTTCCCTGTATCTGGTCTTCTGCCCTGGAAAGCTTTTATCTGGTCAATGGTCGTTATAAAAATGGCTGCTGCCAGAGTCAATAAGAACCTGGGGCTTTTAGACGAACAAATTGCCTTGAAAATTGAGCAAGCTGCGCAAGAAATAATAACTGATAAGTGGCTCGACCAATTCAGAGTAGATCCTTTCCAAGCAGGCGCTGGTACCAGCCACAACATGAATGTCAATGAAGTGATTGCCAACCGCGCCACCCAGTTGATGGGAGGTGACCTGGGAGAATACAGGGTTCATCCCAACGACCACGTTAACATGTGCCAGTCTACCAACGACACCATACCCACCGCAATTCGTCTGGGATGCCTTTGGAGATTGGATGAGATGTGTCTTGCGATCCAAAACCTGGGAGAGGCACTAGAACAAAAATCTAGAGACTTTGATGGTGTGATTAAATCAGGCAGGACACACTTGCAAGATGCAGTACCAATTCGCTTAGGACAGGAATTCTCTGGGTATGCCCGCGCTGTATTCCGGGACAATGAAAGAATTCAACGCTCAGCAGATGGATTAAGACGGTTGCCAATTGGCGGCACAGCAATCGGCACAGGCTTAAATGCTCCGCCGGAATATCATTCGGCTATGGTCAAAGAATTGCAACAAATTACTGGGATTCGACTTTATACATCAGATAATTTATTTGAAGGGATGCAATCGATGGCAGATATGGTCGATTTTTCTGCCGCCATGCGTACCCTTGCCCTGACATTGGTACGAATTGCCAATGATCTCCGGCTATTGGCGTCCGGTCCTGCCACTGGACTGGACGAAATTCGGTTACCACCTGTCCAACCCGGCTCAAGCATCATGCCCGGAAAAGTCAATCCGGTTCTTGCTGAGATGTTAAATATGGCGATGTTCCACATCATTGGATGCGATACAACTGTAACCATGGCAGCACAGGCAGGTCAACTTGAGTTGAATGTTATGATGCCAATTATCGCACATGAATTATTTGAAATGATGCAAGTAATGATTGGCTCTGTTAATGCTTTCACCAGTAAATGTATAAAAGGCATCCAGGCAAATCCAGAAAAAGCCGAAGGATGGCTGCAAAAGAATTCGATTTTAGTAACCGCCTTAAATCCAATTATCGGATATGCAGCCGGAGCAGAACTTGTAAAAGAAGCGCTCCGATCAAATCGCACAATTATTGAAGTTGCACGTGAAAAAGCCAGACAGCATCTACTTGTTAAGCTCAATTCCTCAGAACCAGTTACTCCTGAAGAAGTTGATATGGTTTTTGCAAATTTACGCCGGCTAACCGAAGGGGGAATCATCGACGGCAGCGCGGGGGGATAGATAAATTACCTATTATCTTCCATGTAGGCATGTAAAGCTGCTCCAACAATTCCAGCCTGGTTTAACATTGCCGCTGGTAATACTTTAGCCCTTAATGTGAGATACGGAAAAAATTCTTCCCACCTTTTGCTTACCCCTCCTCCAATAATAAATAATTCTGGCCAAAATAATGCTTCCATATACTGAAGGTATTTGTTTAATCGATACCCCCACTCTTCCCAACCTAACTTCTTCTTTTGTCGCGCAGCATCTGACGCCCGTTTTTCAGCATCTTTTCCATCCATGATTACATGTCCAAATTCAGTATTTGGCAGCAGGTTTCCATTGGTAAAAATGGCTGTGCCGATTCCCGTCCCCAATGTAACAACAATTACAGTACCGCGCTGATATTCTCTCCCTGCACCAAAAGTCATTTCCGCTATCCCTGCTGCATCTGCGTCGTTTACAACATATGATGGGCACCCAGTAGTAGCTGAAAAAAGATTAGCGGCATTGAGGTTGATCCACTTATCAGATACATTTGCAGCAGTCATTGTAACGCCATTTAGAACCACTGCTGGAAAACCCAAACCAACAGGAGCTTTCCAATTGAAATGTTTAATTAATCGATTAACTGTATCTGCGACCTCTTCAGGTTGAGCTTTTTCTGGAGTAGGCAAACGATAACGCTCTGCTAAAAATTCCCCTGTTGTTACATCTACAGGAGCGCCTTTTATTCCGGATCCTCCAATATCAATACCCAATACTGCCATAGAAACCTCCATTTTTAGTACATGGACTTTTACTTACACCCATTTTTCAAGTGCTCTTCATAAGTAATCGCGAAATTATGACGTTTGCTGCCATCGCATCTTAATCGAAAAAAGTAATATCCAGTCTGAGCCGGTCTGGCAACTGCTTTTAATGCTTCCATTCCTGGATTACAGATTGGTCCAGGCGGCAAACCACCGCGTAGATAGGTATTATAAGGAGAATCTACTCGTAAATCTGTAAGGCTGAGTGGATTCGTCCACCAGGTGCGTTGAGCTGCATTATATCCCAACGCATATTGCACAGTCGGGTCGCTTTCCAAACGCATTCCTTTTGCAAGTCGATTCAGAAAGACGGAGGCGATCAAGGGCATTTCATCCTCCAGGGCAGCTTCTTTTTGTATAATCGAAGCTAAAATAGTAGCCTGAAATACAGTCAGCTTTTGTTGTCCAAATCCAATTACCAGATCAGGTGTGACTTTCTCCTTATACCGGCTTGAGAATATGGCTACCAAATCAAAGGCTGTTACACCCCGATTTACCTGATAAAAATCCGGAAACAGAAAACCTTCAAAAGAGTGTAATGGTTTACTTCCATCCGACAAAGAAAATTGATTGATCGCGTATGCTGCCTTGATAAATTCATCAGGTTGTACATTTACACCAGTTGGTGGCAAGGCGGCTGCAACTTCTTCCAACCTCCAACCTGCTAAAATGCGAATGGTTGTTTCAGTGGGATTTGGGTCTTGCAAAGCCTGGGCAATTTGGACAGCGCTCATCGATGGGCTGATACGAAACTTGCCCGCTTGAACTGTTTTGTCGATTCCACGATAGACCAAATATAGGCGAAAAGCATCAGGGTCAACAATAAATCCCTCCTGGTATAGACGAGTCGCAACAGAAACCACCGATTCTCCCATCGGTACAGTAAACATCAAGAATGATCCTTTGGGATCATGTGGATGTAACAACGACTTTTCATAGTACAGCAATTGCAATGAATACACGAAACGATCACTCTGTTTCATGCCAGGGTCAGGTTCACCATACAATTCAACTACCCTGGAAGGAATTCGATCCAGGAAAGCAAATACCGCTATGCAACAAGAAAATACTCCAAAAACGGCAAATAATAAAAATAACCTGGTTACTTTTATTCGCGAACCCATCTCCATTATTCACTCATTTTTTTCTAAAGGAGCTTGATCGAGAAAAGATTGTAACAAGACAGTTGCAGCCAAATCATCTACATGCCCCTGCCTTTTTTTTCTCGATACCCCCATCGCCAATCTGGTATCCCGAGCAATTTGTGTAGTCCCGCTTTCATCCCATAAGACTACCGGTACAGCTACCTGACTTTTAAGAGCATCGGCAAACCTTTGTGCTTTACGAGCTTGAGGGGTCAATTCACCATTTTCTCCCAAAGCCTGCCCCACAATGATTAATGTTACTTCATGCTGTCTGGCTAATTCTGCTACTTGACCCGCATCAATCTGGCGGGATACATGACGAATTACTCCGAAAGGACTTGCAATCACCCCCATTGGATCGCTAATTGCAATTCCAATTCGGACATCACCTGGATCTACTGCCAGGATACGTCCTCTCATTTCAACTCCACATTAATTCTAAAAGGCAAGATGGGCATCCGCCACCACCATGAAGGAAAACAATCAATCTGGGGGGCTGATTCTACCCCTAAATTTGTTTGAATGATTATACTGGCATCTTTCACTGGTTTTCCTACGACCCAATCCACCAGATTTTCATAAGGAACCGCCTTTTTTAAAGTCCGTTTTGTCTTTAAACTCCAGCGCGCAAACCCCAGTCCATCCATTTGGGGTTCAGAATAAGTATGAACCGACAAGCTCTCCATAATCGGTTGATAACCTGCGGGAAGATTTGTATCTAATGCGATTTTTGATATAGAATCCAAGTCGCTCAGAGATACAGTCCAAATCTCGAATTCGATCCGCAGGATCATTATTAGAGTTTCACCCGGTTGTCCTGGTGGGGGTTCCAGGGTTTCTTCCACAATCTGCTTTTCCTTCAGAGATGCGAAAATCATTAAAACAGATTGGTCAGGCTTACTCATTAATTCGCTTAAGGCAGTTTTTTGCAAATCTGCTCTTAATTGGTCTCGTAGCTGTTCAATATCTTTTTCACCAGGAGCAGGCATTAATCGATCACTTCCCCCTTGAAAGGCAAGGATATTCGTCGCTGCCACCTGCAATCCAATGACACCTTCAACCGCTTCGATTGATCTGGGAGCGATATTGCCGGAAGCGCCTGCAATCACAGCCGTAGCCGAGGTTTCGTTGAATTTTCCAAGTCCACCCTCAATCTGGATCTCCCGTGTCGTTGAAAAACGAATAGGTGTTACTCCTCCCGTTGATATAATAGTCCCTGCAGGAACGGTGATAGCCTTTTCTGTTAGATTTGTGAATCTGATTGTCCCAATAGCTCGCGTATCAGCAACATTAATACTTCCAGAAGTGGGTTTTTGCCCTCTCCCTTCAACAATTATGCTTTTAAGTTGACTCGGAACACCTCCACTAATACTCGTTTGTTGAATTTCGGGACTGCTCCAGACAGGTAATATCATTTCTTGTTCAATCGTAGAAGAAGGTATCGTTATTTTCGCACCAGGAAGAAATATAAGGAAGATACTTATAAAAGCTATAATTCCTGTGAGAAAGGCTGACCAACGAATCAGGGGGCTGTTGATTGGTTTTTCATTTACAACTATTGCTTTTTCCCGAAGATCTGAAATATTTCTTGGTTCACGTCTTATCTTCCATGTTCCCCCTTTACGTCCTCGGGCTCGTCGCCAATTCGTAACTTGAGCTTCATCAGTCGATAAAAAAGCCGGGATTCTTAAATCACGGGCTTGATATTGTACATCGCGGTGGTTAGACACAACACCCATTTGCGCCCCCATCTGCCTGCATGCTCGTTGCAGTAAAATAAGATCCAATCTGGTTGACAAAACACTTCCTTCTGGGGGCCAGACCAGCAGGACTCGCGGTGATTTATTCCAGGAAATTTTATCCCGAGCAGAGATGATATCGTCGTGAGTCTCAAGTTGGATCACAAATGTTTTCATAGAGACTTAAAAATTATATCGTAACTTGTCCACCTCGGTCATTTTATTCAGGTTTTCTACTTAAGAAAACCTCTCTTCTTCTGTTGCATAAATCTACCAATCGACATAGAATCTCATTGTCTTGATTACATTATTTGATATGGAGCATACATGAAACTATTTGTCCCTGGAAGAATTTGCCTGTTTGGAGAACACTCTGACTGGGCTGGAGGATATCGGCGGCTGAATGCAGATATTGAAAAAGGTTATGCCTTAATCTGCGGAACAAACCAGGGAATTTATGCCGAAGTTGAACCTCATCCAACCCATCTGGTTATTGTATCAAAAACAGAAAAAGGTCAGACGGTTGGTCCAATCGAAATTCCAATGGAGCCACAAGCATTAATGGCAGAAGCACAACAAGGAGGTTTCTTTAGTTATGCTGCAGGAGTTGCCTATCAGGTCTTAACGAATTACCATGTTCGGGGTTTGGTAATAAACAATTATTTGACCGATCTTCCAATTAAAAAAGGATTGTCTTCCTCTGCGGCAATATGTGTCCTTACTGCTCGAGCGTTTAACCGTATCTATGACTTGAAATTAACGATACGGGGAGAGATGGAATTGGCTTACCATGGCGAAATCACCACTCCATCGCGCTGCGGCAGAATGGACCAGGGCTGCGCTTACGGCAACCGTCCCGTTCTGTTAACATTTGATGGCGATCGACTGGATACCCGCGAAATTTCAGTGAAATCAGATGTTCACCTGGTGATTGTTGATCTTCAAGCAAAAAAAGACACGATGGAAATCCTAAATCGCTTGAATCGCTGTTACCCATTTGCAGAAAACCAGATAGAGGCAAATGTCCAGACATTACTAGGACCGATTAATAAGGATATTGTTCATTCGGCTGTTAGCGCATTAGAAAAATCTGATTATGAACAATTAGGCAGACTGATGGTGGAAGCGCAACAAAAATTTGACACTTTCGCCACGCCGGTATGCCCTGAAGAACTGGAAGCACCGGTATTACACAAGGTCTTAAATTACCAACCACTAAAACCCTATATTTGGGGAGGCAAGGGAATTGGATCACAAGGAGATGGCACAGCCCAATTCCTGGCTAGATCCCCACAAGATCAAGAAAAAGTGGTTGAAATAATCGAATCAGAATTAAGAATGCCTTGCCTAAAACTTACCGTCCACGCCGGTCCCAAAGTACGCAAAGCAGTAATTCCAGCAGCTGGTTTTGGAACCCGGCTTTTTCCAGCGACAAAAGCCACGAAAAAAGAATTGTTCCCTGTTATCGACCGCGATGGAATTGCCAAACCTGCCATCTTGCTCATCGTCGAAGAAGCTCTGGATGCTGGCATTGAAGAAGTGGTCATTATTGTGCAAAACGAAGACCTGCATGACTTTGAAGAATTCTTTAATACACCTCTTTCTATTGAAAATTATAATAAACTCCCACCTCCCTTCCAACGCTATTCCCGTCGAATTTTAGAAATCGGGCAAAAAGTTAAATTTGTCCTTCAATGCAACCAGGAAGGATTTGGACACGCAGTTTACTGTGCCCGAGAAGCAGTTGGGAATGAACCCTTTTTATTGATGCTAGGGGATCATTTATACCGATCTAACACTGATATCTCCTGCGCCCAACAAATGGTAGAAGCGTATCAAGCTCACGGCACAAGCGTTGTCGGGTTAAAAAGAACTCCTGAAGACCAAATTGGTAATTTTGGCGTGGTCAGTGGTAACTGGTTGGCTGATAATAAACTACTCAACATCACTGAATTCGCTGAAAAACCCACCCTCGATTATGCGCGGGTCAACCTGAGAGTACCCCGCTTGCCCTTGCAAGAATATTTGACCATTTTCGGTCAATACATTTTGAAACCTGAAATTTTTGACATTCTTGAATCAAATATCCGCAACAACCTTCGAGAAAGAGGTGAATTTCAATTGACAAGCGCCCTTGACCGCTTGCGACAAATGGATGGTTTTCACGGATTAATCATCGACGGACGACGATTTGACATCGGCATTCCAGAACATTATCTGGAAACCTTAAAAATATTTGTGGAAGGGTAACCGGTAATGATCAAACATATTCCAACCCGCTCAATCATGTTTTCCTCGATTATCCTTATTCTGATTCTGGCAGGGTGTAATTTACCCCAGGCAACTCAGCCCTCCCCAAAATCACAGATATCCACTCAAGCCAGTTCTCTCCTAACTGCCAGTGCCATATCCATATCCCGGACACCTCCTGCTGTTCTCCAAACACCTCAACCCTCTCAAGTTGGAACATCTACACCAGTTTTATCTCCAACGACGCCTGTTGCCTCAGCGACTCAAAATCCAACAGCAACCAATACTAACACAACTCAGCCAACTGCCACTGGAACAAAGCCACCAACCACTTTCACACCTTCAAAACAGCCCAGTCCAACCCCACCTGCCGAGGATCCTAAACAAACTCTGGGCAATCCAACCTGGAAAGAGACATTCACAAGCGGGAAATCTTTCTACCAGTTTAAGGATGATAATACTGAAGTTAAAGTCGAAAATGACGCACTGGTTCTGACCAGCTTTAAGGCATCTGGCTGGCATGGATGGTCATTGACTCACACCATTAAGCCCTTGAATTTCTATGTAGAAGGAACGTTTAAGACCAAAACCTGTTCTGGAAATGATGCCTATGGGCTGGTCTTTCGGGCTCCAAGTGACCAGGAAGGTTATTTTGCATCTCTAACCTGTGACGGCAGGTTCAAAGTGCATCAATGGGATGGAAGTAAAACTATCGAGATTATTCCCCTTACTTTTTCGGCAGCGATCAAACCAGGTTCTAACCAGGTTAATCGCTTTGGTGTCAAGGCTGCTGGTTCCACATTGACCCTGTTTGCCAACGGTTATAAGTTAAAGGAATTTAACGACTCCAGGTATCCGAATGAAGGCTATATTGGCGCTTTTATTGCCGCAGTCAAAACCTCTGGTTTTATAGTGGAACTGGATGAAATTGCATATTGGAAACTCCCATAAGGAGTAGCATGCCAAATGTTAAATACAGCTATACGCAGGTAAAAGGATTATCATTCACCCACATTTTGTCGACACGCTAATTGTCATCTATAACGCAGAACTGGACATTCGCATCATTCAGCAACCTCACGCCCACTACCGTCTCCCCTGGAAGGATCATTTGGATTCTTATGGTCTTCTTAACGGATGCCAGAGATTCTACTCGCCGATCATATCGATTCATCAGCCTGGATCTGGCAGGTAAACAATGTAGGATTCGCCTGCCAAATCTTCTTCCGGGTGCCGATGATGCCCACCTGGCACGCGCTACTCCATTATTCCTGGCAGGCTCACCGGCAGTCTGAGTGAAGTCGCTTCACGATTCCCGCTTGGGAATTTTAGGCAATAACCAACTTAAGAATGCGCCTTCACTACGGGTTTGCATCAAGAGTTTCCCCGGTCCAGTCAGGTCTACAACCAACCCTTCTCCGCTTAAGAAGGTGGATTTTAACCCTCCAATTGGACGTACACGAAATCCAACCTTCTCTTCAAATGCTACCAGATGTCCAGTGTCAACTGTGTATACCTGCCCCGGATTCAAATTAACTTCATGAATTGCGCCATAACTGGATAGAATTAATGTGCCTGAACCAGAACATCGCAACATGATTAGCCCCTCGCCGCCAAAAAATGTCTTCGCTCCTGACCAGGTCGCGTTGGTCTCAATCCCGTTACTGGATGCAAGGAAAGACCCTGATTGAACCAGGTAAGTCTCGTTTCGTAACTCCACCGAAAAAACATCACCCGGTAATGTTGGAGCAAGGATGATTTCACAGCCCTGGTCACCTGCGCGGAAAGTATTGGTAAAAAACGATTCTCCACCAAGTATCGAACGCGCCAAAGATTTTAATACTCCTCCCCTTAACCCCGTTTCCACCTGAATGTTTCCACCCATGCTGACCATCGCCCCAGCTTCTGCTGTTATCGATTCCCCTGAAGTCATCACAACTTTGGCGATTGAATAAGAGGGTTTATATAGTATATCTACCTTCATGGTTAGCTCCCTTAAATAGAATAGATTCTACTTAGTTATACGATAAATACACCAAAAAAGGTTCACGGTTTATTGACAAACCCCGAGTGAACCTTTATAATACCTCTCGCTTAAGCCCCAGTAGAAGATGCCTGGGGCACTAACATGTATCCCCAACTTCCCCGTACACCTGCAGATGTGTGCCGGTGCGTATGGCGAAGTGAAGATTGGAGAAAAGGTATGAAATACGCGATTGTGGAATGTGGCGGCAAGCAGTATAAAGCCGTCGAAGGATCGACCGTCGTGGTCGATTTAATGGATGTCGAAGTCGGTCAGCAGGTGTCGCTCGAACAGGTTCTTTTACTCTCGGATGAAGCCGGAATATCTGTAGGTACGCCGAAGGTTAATGGCGCGAAGGTTACCGCAACTGTCATCAGCGAGGAGAAAGGACCAAAACTTACGGTGTTTCGCTATCGCCCGAAGAAACGAATCCGCGTTAAAACCGGGCACCGCCAGAAATATACCCGACTTTTGGTCAATGCAATAGAAGTGGAGGCGGCATAACAGCCGGTAGTGGATATGGCTCACAAGAAAGGTGGAGGTTCGGTTCGTAATGGTCGCGACAGCAATGGTCAGCGCCTGGGTGTCAAACGTTTCGCTGGACAGCATGTGCTATCTGGTAACATTCTCGTTCGACAGCGCGGCACCCGTATTAAACCTGGCGAAAACGTCATGATGGGTAAAGATGACACCATTTTTGCTGTAGCCGAAGGGGTTGTGATGTATGAAACTCTCCCCAACGGTCAAAAACGAGTTAATGTCATCCCTTTGGAAACCACAGCAGAACAGGCTTAAAACAAGGTTTCCCATTATCCCTGTACCGTCGTCCGGTCGAGACTGACGGTTGCAGGATACAAATAAGAAAGGTAACGATTGTATGAAACCCAAAATTCATCCTACATATTACCCGGAGGCAACCGTAGTTTGTGCCTGCGGTAACACCTGGACGACCGGTTCTACCAGGAAGATGATCCGCACCGAGGTTTGCTCGAAATGTCATCCGTTTTTTACTGGTCAACAGCAACGAATTGTCGATATTGAAGGGCAGGTCGATCGCTTCTACCGCAAACTTCAATCGCGCCAGGAATTTGTTGAGCAAGCCAAAGCCCGTGTATCAGCCCGCACCTCTATGGACCGCCCAGTATCAGAATTAGACCTGTCTCAACGATCTGTGGACGCTCTCATCAAAGCAAATCTCACCACAGTAGGACAGGTGTTGGATATAATGAAAGACGGTGATGCAAAAATCTTGGAGATCGACGGCTTTGGTCGACGCGCTTTAATAGATATGAAGAAGCGCCTGCGTCAATTGGGATATTCTCTCCCCGAAGCAGCACAAGAAACATCTATCTAACCCAATTTTTTCAGTTTTTATTCGTCAAAAAAGCGCCTTTTCACTGCGAAAAAGGCGCTTTTATATGTGGTAAAATCACATCTTCGATTTTTCCTTATGATAAACGTGTTATTGCGCCTTTGTTCTCTTTCTATCCGCCAACAGCTCACTTACCGTGCAGCAATGTTGGCAGGATTAGCTACCAACCTGTTTTTTGGATTAGTTAGAGCGGCAGTCCTGATGGCTTTGTATGGGTCACATAAAGAAGTCAATGGATTATCAATCGAAGGCGCAATCACATATACTGCTATTTCTCAAATTCGTCTTTAGACAAACGTCAGAAACCTGACAAATCGTCAGGTTGAAAACAGTACCTTAAAAACCGAGTTTCAAGCCGTTTTCGCAGCAACCGGCGTCTTTTTCACCACCGGAAAGCGCGG